>Ga0193731_1000086_pt1 | contig 31341 bp, 19 predicted proteins | sample U1a2metaG_FD_144920 | JGI IMG/M metagenome (GOLD analysis project Ga0193731, IMG submission 144920) | Soil microbial communities from a riparian zone of the East river system, Colorado, United States - U1a2 | ecosystem: Environmental > Terrestrial > Soil > Riparian zone | place: USA: East River...
TTTCTTATGGGCGCAGAATAAAAAAAGAAAACCGTCGGAGCGGCGTACCGCGAAAGATTTGAAATATTTTATTATACCCGGATTGATTGGCGTTTTTTTAATGCAATTCCTCTATACAATTGGTTCTACGTTAACCCTGGCTTCCAATGCCGGAATTATTACCTTGACCATACCGGTCCTGGTCGCTGTCTTCGCTTCTGTTTTGCTGAAGGAAAAATTAAACTGGATTCGGATTACCGGATTTGTGATTGCCCTTGCCGGGGTATTGTTGACTTCTTTGCCCGATCTTAAAGAAGTCCGTTTTTCAGATAGTAATTATTTTACGGGCAACCTTATTTTTCTTTTTGCCTGTTGTTGCTGTGCTTTTTATAATACGTATTGCAAGTTGCTGGTCGACAAACATTTTACAGAACTTGAAATACTGGTGTATTCTTCATTGGTAGGATGTATTGCCTGCCTCCCTCTGCTGATATGGGTGGAACCGTTCAGTTTTTCCAAAATCGTCCATTCAGGCAGCACGGCGCTCTTTGGTTTGTTAGAACTGAGTCTCATTGTCTACGGTGTTTCCATGCTGCTGTTTTTTTACGTATTGAAACGCATGGATATTACGCAGGCCATACTTGGAAATTATTTACTGCCATTTTTCATTGCCCTGCTTGGAATTGTGTTGCTGAATGAAAACATAACTGCCGCCATGGTCATGGGGGGTGCCGTCATCATCATCAGTACGCTTATGGTAACCGTATATGAAAAGCCCCTTTTATCGCTATTTAAAAGAAAAGATAACAGCAATGTAATGGATGGTGATACAACACAGAAAATATCGTAGTCCTCGGTACAATCTTAACCAGTCAATAAGAAAGAATTGCCAATGAAAATTACAAATGTAACAGCCACGATTCTCCGATTGCCGGAAATTTCCAGTGCAGCAGATGGCACACAGGATGATTTGATCATTACCGTAGAAACGGATGAAGGAATTGTGGGCTATGGTGAAGTGGATACGGCACCGTATGTCGGAAAGGCCGTAGTGGATGCGTACATGTCGCATGGAACGTGCTATGGTTTGCGGGAAGTGGTAATAGGCTCGGACCCGTTTGATTATGAACAAATCTGGACCGACATGTGGACGAAAACGTATTACTATGGCCGCACGGGTCCGGCGATGCATGTCATGAGCGGGATTGATATGGCGATATGGGATATTATGGGCAAGGCCGTAGGGAAACCGGTCCATAAATTATTGGGCGGCAGCTATACGGATAAAGTGCGGGCTTATGCCAGCGCCTTGATGCCTGCCACCCCTGACGAAGTGAAAAAAATCGTCGAGAAGCAGGGGGCACTGGGTTACACAGCGATCAAACTTGGATGGGGGCCTTTGGGATATGATGTTCATAAGGATATTGAGTTAATCAAAACGGCTCGCAAAGCGGCAGGGGAAAAGGTAGAGATTATGATTGATATCGGTAAGCGGTACCGGTTGAAAGAGGCGATCTATGTGGCTAAGGCATTAGAGCAATTGAATATTTATTGGCTGGAAGAGCCTCTGCCTGCTGAAGACTATGTTGGTTACAAAAGATTAACCCAATCCACTACCCTGCGGATTGCAACCGGAGAGGAAGAAAGTGGCAGGCTGGCATTTGCGCGGTTGATTAACGAAACGCATATCGATGTTGTGCAACCCGACATGTCGAGGTGTGGCGGATTAACTGAAGCACGGAAAATTGCAACCCTGGCGGCCGACGCTAATATCCTGTGTGTACCCCACGCTTTTAAGACGGGTGTTCTGGTGGCCGCTTCCATCCAGTTTATTGCCGCTATACCCCATGCGCCCTTTCTGGAGTTCTCGGTCACCGAGTCCGCTATCCGGAAGGAATTATTAGTGAAGCCTTTCGCGCAAAAGGATGGGTTTGTGGAAGTGCCTCAAAAGCCCGGATTGGGTATCGAACTAAATCCTGAAGTCATTCGCAAATATGGCGTAACGGTAAAATGAAATAAGTGAATGGCGTTGCCGAAGGTATATAATGCATGAAAAAATAAATTATTGCGGCTGGCCCAATTGCATCAGGCTTTTCAATGATGAAATTGAGCTGGTTGTTACTACGGACATCGGGCCCCGGATCGTGAGGGTTGGATTTATCAATAAACAGAACCTGTTTTATCTCGAGCCTGAACAGCGTGGCAAGACCGGTGGCGACGAATGGAGGATTTATGGTGGCCACCGATTGTGGCTCGCCCCGGAAGCCATGCCGCAAAGTTATAGCCCGGATAATGAAAAGGTTGAATTTGAAGTGCAGGATAATTATATTAAAGTAATGCAATCAAAAGAGGCAATTACCGGTATTGTCAAAGAAATGGAAATCACTTTATCTCCTCATCAGAATAAAGTAACCGTCCTTCACCGGTTGATCAATCAGAATTTGCGGGACGTAGAAGTAGCGGCCTGGTCGATTTCTGTGCTGGCACAGGGTGGTCGTGCCATTGTACCTCAGGAACCATACGGAGAAGGCGATGACTTTTTGTTGCCGGCAAGGCCCATGGCCCTTTGGCAGTTTACAAAAATGAACGACTCCCGGTGGAATTGGGGCGCCAAGTATATACAAGCCAAACAGGACCCTTCCGCTCCATCGGAACAAAAAATAGGCGTGTTAAATAAACAAGGGTGGACTGCCTATTCCCTTAACGGAGATGTATTGCTAAAGAAATTTGATTTTAGACCCGATGCAGTCTATCCTGATTTTGGATGCAACAACGAAATCTATATAAATGGACACTTTCTTGAAATTGAAACACTCGGGCCTTTAACCAAATTAGCTCCCGGAGCAGCTGTGGAGCACACGGAACATTGGCTGTTAACAAAAGCTGAAGTAGATGAAACCGAGGAATCGATTGATTCAACCATTTTACCGCTGGTCAATTCATTTGGTTTATCCGTGTAAAGTTAATGGATGCGTTTTTTTGCCACAAAGACACGAAGACACGAAATAATTTTTCTTTAGCAAAGGCACAATCATACTTTTGCCCCACAGCCCAGGCGAATAACATTTTGGAAACATCGAACAGAACAAAAAAATCAAAAGAACCTTCGTGTCTTTGTGATTTCGTGGCTAACAAACACTATACTTATGGACAGAAATAGAGCAAACTGCAAACTAACTACCATTGTATTGTTTTGGTGCCTGGCAGCTTCAACTCTTTTTGCTCAGCAGAATCCGCCTGGACCATTTTGTACGCACACCGTACTATTGGATGAGCAGTCAAAAATTGTCCCCTGGAGTACACCTCGCTCTAAAGCCTATGACCACTTTCTTCGCGTTCGCTGGAATTTTATTAAAACAAAAGTCCCGGATAGCCCCGGCCCGCCTCCCCGGTCTTCTTATCCACAATATTATTTTTATTGCGCTTTCAAAGATTCGAGCAATATTCTTTTACCCGACGGATGGATGAATGATGTAGGGGAGAAAATTCCGAACTGGTTTGAATCAGCACGCCTGTATTACGCTTACACTGGGGATAGTGAACCGTTGAATAGGACAAAAGGAATGGTGGACTATTCCCTGGAGCATGGCATAACCCCTCCTACCTACAGCTGGCCGGATTTTCCCCAAACGGCGTCCAATGCAGGGGAAACCGAGTTTCGGGGTTTCACTACCGCTAAACGATTTTCCACGGATGATGCCCAGGTTGACCACGCAGGGGACATCGGGGCAACCTATTTCAGGATGTACCTCTTTTACGGAGAACTAAAATACAGAACGGCAGCAATTAATGTGGCCGATGTTCTAACAAGAAAAGTCAGAACAGGGAATGCTACACAATCACCCTGGCCCTACGTAGTGAATATGCGATCAGGGAAAACCGTTTCAGATTACGGAGCCAATTGGTTTGGCTGCATCCGGCTTTTTGACATGCTGATTGCTGCAAACGCCGGTGATGTAAATGCGTACAAAAACGTTCGTTCCCAGGTCAGGGAATGGCTACTGCAATATCCTGTACGGAACGGGCTTTGGGTAGATGGCCATACCGACAACTTTATCACCGGCACGGACAACCTCAGTAATATGAGCGCCAGTAATGCCGGTTTGTATATTTCAGATCATCCTGATTTTGACCCGGGTTGGAAGAATACACTCCCGGGCCTCATAAAATGGACGGAAGATAATTTTATTTTTCGCTCTGCCCCCGGTGAGCCATCCACCCAATGGGGCGCCAATATAGTAAGCGAACAAGTTTCCTTTATGCCAAAGATGGATTATCAAACGGCAAGGTATGCCGCTCAATGCGCCAGGTGGTATGCAGTTTCCGGGGATACTTCATTTCGGGAGAAAGCCTACCGCTCTCTAAACTGGGTTACTTATTGTAATGACACGACCGGAAAAGCTTTTGAAAGTCCTGTGAGCAAAAGCGTAAACTCCTGGTGGTCCGACTGCTACGGCGAAGGGCCCAGAATGTTTTATCATGCCTTCGCCGCTATCCCGGAATGGGCTCCCCCGGGCGAGAACCATATTTTGTATTCGGAAGGCGTGCTAAAAGAGGTGTCGTATCAATCCAAAAAAATCGAATACACCCCCACTGAAAATAACAGTACCGAATATCTACGACTTGCGTTCCGTCCCGCTACCATTACCCTGAATGGAGTCAACCTTCTCCTGCGTTCAGATGAAATCAATGAAGGGTATACCGTAAGAGATCTTGGAAACGGTGATTACGCAGTAGCAATAAGAAGGATGAAGGCAGCCAAGGTTATTATTGCTGGTTTATGAATATTGTACGAAATGAGACGATGTAACTGCGATGGGAATTATTCAGCGAAAATCTGCGCGATCTGCGGGAAACAAATCGAAAAGCACTTAATTTGCGCTAACCTGAAATCATGATTAACTACATCCTGTGGGACCCCAGCGCCGAACTATTTTCCCTGGGTCAGTTTACCTTGCGCTGGAATGGCCTTCTTTTGATTCTGGCCTTCCTAATTGGAAGGAAAATCCTGATAACTATTTACAGAAAGGAAGGAAAGTCCACAAAAGAGGTTGAAATCCAGGCGACTTATCTGATCATCGCGGCTTTTCTTGGCGCCAGGCTCGGTCATGCAATTTTTTATCAACCGCAACTCTGGTTCAGGCCGCTCGCTATTTTCCTTCCCTTTGAATTTAATCCATCATTTCACCTTACCGGGATGAGGGGATTTTCCAGCCACGGGGCAGCGTTCGGAATGCTGTTCGCACTTTGGCTTTACAGCCGGATGAAAAAACCGCGACAGCCCTACCTTCCCGTCCTCGATAGAATATCCATTTTGGCTGTTTGGATTGTCGTCCCTGTTCTCATCGGGTCTTTTTTGAATTCGGACATTGAGGGCAAACCAACTGGTTCGGCTACCGGCACGGTATTGATCAAACCCGTTACCGAAGGCATGCTTCAGGTTCCTTGCTGTATCATGCGCAACCCCGGGGGAAAAAATCCTTTAACGCAGGTCATCGCCAGGAAAGACAAAGACATAGCGAAAAAAGATTTCACCGCAGAGGCGCAGAGTCGCGAAGGAGGCGTAGAGGGTACGGAGAAGGGTCATCATTCGATTGTCCTGTATTTGTTTTTCAAGCCGGGTACACCGCAGAAGATTGTTGAGGAATTCCAGATTGGCGATGTGAAGACGTATCTATACGATATGTCGCAAGTAGTGTATGAGCCGGGGACCGAACCGTTGCACTATACCATTTTCCAGGAGCCCAACGGAGATTTTGAAGCAAGAGTAAGGACGACCGGGGTAGCCCGCTACCCGGTCCAGCTTTTCGAGTCTGCCACGAGCCTGCTGCTTTTTGCTTTCTTGTTTTGGTATTGGAATCAACACAAATTGAACTTACCCTCCGGAAGAATTTCCGGTTTCTGTATGACGCTGTTCTGGAGTTTGCGCTTTGTGTATGAATTTCTAAAAGAAGACCAGGTCTCTTTCATAAAAGGGATAGGATTGAACAAAGCACAGTTCTTGTGCATCCCGCTTATTCTGTTTGGAATTACCCTGCTGGTCTTCTCATACCGGAAATCGGTAATCAGTAATCGGTGATCGGTAATCGGTGGGTTGATGATGTTTGATGGATGGTGGAAGGTTTATTTGGAGAGCTTGGTTTTCAAGGCAGGATCACAACGAGCACGGCGAACCATCCCGATAGCCATCGAGAAACGCAGCCTAATAACTTTCAAAACATTCGTCGTGTTCTTTGTGGTTCTTTGTGGTCTTTGTGGCCTTTCGCTCAATACTAAGCGTCAACGATTCAAAGGTATTTCTATTTCCCTTGTTTATGACGTAAGCTGAAAAGGACACAAAGAACAGAGCTTTAACATAAGCCAAACCCACCGATTACCGATCACCGATTACCGAATTCCCCTTAAAATCAAATACCTTAATAGACACCATTCCCGGCCCCAATCTCAGCGACCTGGAAGACGAAGAAAGGTAGGTTGATCCATAATAAAATTCATGCTTAAAAACTTTGCCATTCGATAACGTGACCATGGCATAAGCGTCATCTTTCTGCGCCTTGTAGTATTTTCCTTTTTCACGTGTCAAATAGGCCCGCGCACGATTGGAATTATTTCCAACCACCATCAACTCTCGCCCATCCGACAGCACTACTTTCGCCATCCCCTTTGAATCGTTATCCGCCAAAAATCCGCTGTCTTCGACCTTGACAGAATGAAAGTTCCCCTTGCCATCTCCCTGCAAATACAATCCAATGGATGCGTCATCACGACCGGAAATTACCTCCGGCGAATACGAATTGCCTACCAGCAGGACATCGAGGTTTCCATCGGCATTGTAATCACCGGTCACCATTCCATAGACAGGCGAAAACTGGGCCTCCAGGGGCAGCGCTGTTATCCTGAATTTGCCTTTCCCCAAATTCTCGAGGTAGCTGCTCTGAAAACGCTCCGCGCAAACCACATAGGCCGCTGCCAATTCCTCCGGCGTAAAGGATTGCTCAAACGTCGCATTGGCGTAATCTGTGTAGGTCCGGAAGCGGGCCCGCATCGTATTGATCTGGTCGATAAGGTTGCTGCGGGGATGTCCGATGTATTTTACACCCTGAACATAGTAACTCATCACCGGATCAAGTAGACCGTCCTTGTTGTAATCATCGGCATAAATACACAACGGTTCCTCTTCCGAGGCATGGAAATGCGTATTCAGTCCCAGGTTGCCGGCGATATAATCCGTATCTCCGTCCCCGTCAAAGTCACCACCCACCAAACTATTCCACCACCCTGATGTTTTTTCCAAGCCTGACTCGTTCGTCGCATCGACTAACTTTCCCTGTTGGTTGTGATAAAATCGTAAAGACATAAATTCTCCCGCTAGGATCAAATCCAGCCATCCGTCATTATCATAGTCACTCCATATCGCCGAGCACACCATGCCAGCGTCTTGCAACCCTCCCGTGTCCGTCTGGCTTACTTCGGTGAAATGCCCTTTGCTGTCATTCCTCAATAAATAACTCCGCGGTGGTTTGGGATATTCTCCTGGCGAAACCCGGCCGCCAACAAACAAATCAAGGTCACCATCGCGATCGTAATCGCCGGCCACCACACAGGATCCACTCTGGCGCATGTCCGGTAGGGCCAGCGCTGATAAACTCAACATGCCATGACCGTCGTTCGTATATAAATGATCCTGATACAATGCCGACCCCTTCCCGTTTTCGGACCCGCCGCTCACGATGTATAAATCCAGATCATTGTCATTATCCGTATCAAAAAACAACACGCCCAATTCATCCGACAGGCTATCGATAACAGAGGTTGGCTTGCGTTCAAATTTTCCGTCAGGGAGCTGCCAGAACATTCCACCGGTGTGACCGGAAGCACCTCCTACATAAAAGTCTTCCAGTCCATCTCCGTTCACATCCCCAACTGCTACCCCCGGACCATTGCGGGAATGCATGTGCGGCAGAATAGGCTGGACTTTAAAATCAACAAACGTATTTTCCTGGTGGACATAATGAATGCCTTTTGCATCGGTCACCTCTTCCAACAAGGTGGGGCGCACCGGTCTTTCAACAATCGGCCGGTCTTTCGCAACCGCATAATCCACCCGCATCACCTGATTCGCCCTTACTTTCCTGATCAATTGATACTTGCCATCCGGCCACAAGACTTCCACACTATCCACCTGTTCCAGGGTGCCCAGACCAAAATGAAGAAAGGGCTCTACCGAAGAAAGGTATCCGCGAACGGGTGTAAAGTATTGATACTGCAATGACTTCTTGTTTTTAAGAAGAACTTTTGTTCCAAAACCCTCCCGATTGAGATCTGGCCCGGCAAAGGAAATTCGCAGGTAATTTGATTTCTTATCCCCCTTGATCTGCGCTGAACGATTTTCCATGATCGTTGCTTCGTCATCAAGATTGTTTATCACCAGGTCCAGATCTCCGTCATTATCGAGATCGGCGTACGCTGCTCCATTGGAATAATTAGGGGCAGACATTCCCCAGGATTCCGTTGCATCGGTAAAAGTCAAATCACCCTTATTCTTATAGATATAATCATGTATTCTGATTCCCGGCAGTTCATTCAACATGTCTTGTCTTTCCTTTGCTCTTACTTTCGGCAAGCCCATCGTCTCGGCCTGGTCTCCATAAACAATAAAATCAAGGTTCGTGATGTCCTTTCCATAGCCATTGGTGATGAACAGGTCTTTCCATCCGTCGTTATCGTAATCCGCAAACAAGGCACTCCAGCTCCACTCCGTCGCCTCGATACCTGCTATCTGCCCGATCTCGCTGAAGGTTCCATTGCCGTTATTCAGCTGGAGTGTATTGCGTATATACTGTGGCTCATACCCCACATTCAAGCCATTTTGAAATTCATCGTAGCTGTTGCCGCGTGGCGTAAGTTTCCAGCGTTTGTTGTCTTCCGGCAGCATATCGAGTACAACGATGTCTACTTTACCGTCGTTGTTGTAATCGGCCACATCGTTGCCCATTCCGTTGAAAGTCTGATGCTTTAAGTATTGACCTGCCTTATTGGTAAAGGTGCCATTTTGATTGTTGATCCACAGCAGGTCATTGGTGAGAAAGTCGTTGGAAACATAGACATCCGGCCATCCGTCTTCATTGACGTCTGAAACCGTCACTCCGAGACCAAAGCCTTCGATCACGATTCCGGCCTCATTCGTAACATCGGTAAATGTTTTGTCGCCGTTGTTGCGAAAAAGTTTATCGTTGGAAACCCCTTCGCCATGAACGGCCCTGGGCCTGGCGGTATTACGGCTGTAGCTCACAAAGGCATTGCGTAACAAATACATGTCCAGGTCTCCATCCCGGTCATAATCAAAAAAGGTGCTTTGTATCCCAAACCCGCTGTCTGCCAATCCATACTGCGCCGCGGACTCGGTAAAGGTACCATCTCCATTATTAATAAAGAGGAGGTTCGCCCGGTCCTTTTCGGGCGTATTCCGCGTGCCCCCGACCGAGACATAAATATCCTTGAATCCATCCTGATTGATATCCACCATGGAGACACCATTGGCCCACGTCGAGGTTCCCACCTTCGCTTTCTCCGTGATATCTTCAAATTTCAGGTTGCCTTTATTGAGGTACAATCGGCTGGAAACCATGTTCGCCGTAAAATAAATATCTTCGAGGCCGTCGTTATTAATATCCCCCACAGCAACACCCCCGCCATTGTAGATATACTCAAAACCGTTCAAGGTCAGGGAATCACCAATTGTAATCGTATTTGAAAAATGGATGCCGGTAATTTCTGAACCGGCAGACACAAATAATTTCTCAGAACGGTTGGAGCATTGAACCAGTGCAATCGGCGCAAAGTAAATAAGAAAACGAAAGGTTAGTAATCGCAGCATGAGGTACTGGTCATGGGTGGTTGATCATTCGTCATTAGTCTTGAATTATTAAGTTGAAATTCAATATTTGAGATCACCTTTATGGCTATTTCAACATGTATGATATGATCGCCTTGCCGGTTTGGCCTACTAACAAACGGGTTTGATCTTTTGAAGAAATAAACAAAAGCTGACGGACGTCTCCGTTCAAATTTAATCCGCTCATGGATTGCGGAACATAAGTAAAGTGGCCCTTCCCATCGTTCAAAAAAACAAACCCCCTGTTTGCATCTGTTTTTCCGATCCGTACCCGCACGTTGGATTCGTTCCCACCCATCACCACATCGCGATCTCCATCCCTATCCACATCGTATGACGCAATCGCGTAGACGGATGAGAACTGGGCTTGGATGGGTAAATTACCGATCTCAAAACGATCTCCTTTGTTTTCCAAATATACCGTTTTCAGCAGATCGGCCCGGAGCGTGGTTGCTCCTTTTAGTTCGTCCTTTGTAAAAATGGTTTCCAGCGTCGCATTCGCATAGGATGTGTAATCGGGAAATCGCTGCTTTAAAAAACTGACCTGCCCTAATGCCTCATCCCGGCTTGCGTAAGGAAAAGACTGTCCATCGATAAAGTAACAAAAGAACGCATCCATCTGACTATCATTATTAAAGTCCTTGTACACCAACGTGGCCGGGTGATCCGGGCTAATTTTATATTGATTGTTTAACCCAGCATTGCCGACGATCAAATCCTGATCGCCATCCTTGTCAAAATCCTCTGCGATCACACAATTCCACCACCCTTTGGAAGATGTTGAAAACCATTTCTCTGTCTCGTCCGTCAACACCCCATCGCGGTTGATCATGATCTTCACCGGCATCCATTCTCCTACCACAACCAGGTCAGGTTTGCCGTCTTTATTGAGGTCCATAGAATGAGCCCCGCAGACCATGCCTCCGTTTTCCAGCGCCGGTGCACGTTGTTTTATTTCATCGGTAAAATGGCCTCTCCCGTCATTGATCAGAAGCATGCTTTGGGGTGTTACCGGATAGTGCCCGGGCACTAAGCGGCTCCCTACAAACAGATCCAGGTCCTGGTCCCCATCGACGTCAAAGGCCGATACGCAGGAACCCGCAAATGATTCCGATGGCACTGCGTTGACGGCCTTCCTGAAGGTCCCCAGGCCATCGTTCAGGTAGAGACGATCCTGGAGCAAGGGGTCATTTTCGCCAAAATCATACCCACCGCTTACCACATAGAGATCAAGGTCACCATCCTTGTCGGCATCAAAAAAAGAGGCATCTTCATCCTGATGATCCTTATCCGCCTCAAATGCATCCGATTTCTTTATCGTAAAGGATCCATCACGTTGCTGAATAAATAAAGCGCCAGGCTGATGTTTGGGCCCACAACTATAAAAATCCATCAGCCCGTCCCGATTTACATCCGCGGTAATCATTTTTGGTCCGGAGAAAGAGTACATACGGGGAAGCATGAATTGTCGCTTAAAATCGTTTGTTTCTGCCGGGGTATGCTTCCATTCCCTTATTTCAGTTGCGCGGAACAAGGGCTTGGGTAAAGAAGGATAAGAATATAAATCCCTGGCATCATCGTAGACCGGTGTCAGGACAGCGTGTGATGAAACGTTCCTTATTACCTGCATTTTATTATCGGGCCATATAATCCTTACGGAATCAACGCGATCCTTTCCGTTCAGGCCAATCTGCGTAGGAGTGTACATAGAAGATTGAAACCCACGCGTTGGAGAAAATTCCTGATACTGGGTAGTATCCCCATTATAGACAACAATTTTCGTCCCTGTTACAATTTGCTTTGGATTTTTTTTGAATAAATCAACGGTTAGAAAAACGGCTTTCTTGTTCTCAACGCTCTTATTTCGATACAAAACGGCTGGTTCATTCATCGTGTTAATAACCAAATCAGGATCCCCATCGTTATCGAGGTCGGCATAGGCTGCGCCGTTGGATTTAAATTTTCTTGCAATCCCCCACTCCGCTGTCGTGTTGCTAAAGGTAAGGTCTCCGTTATTCTTAAAGATAAAATTTCCAACCTGGATCGCCGGCATTTGACTGATTATCTGCTTTAGATCCATCGGTTGACCTGTCTCCCTGGATTTGAGCTTCTCATCAACCGTATATTTTAGAAATTGCATATTGGTATAATCCTTCTCATATCCATTGCTGACGTACAAGTCTTTCCAGCCGTCACCATCAAAGTCGGCAAACAAGGAGGCCCAGCTCCAGTCCGTATTCGAAATACCGGCCAGTTGACCGATTTCAGAAAAGGTACCGTCCCCATTGTTGAGCTGGAGCATGTTGCGCATGGTCTGGTGGTGGAATCCGCCATTGATCAGGATCTGGTATTTATCATAGTTATCATCCCCTGAAGAAAGCTTAATCCGTTCATTGGATTCCGGCAACATATCCAGGGTGAACAGATCAGCTAGTCCATCGTTGTTGACATCAGCAATATCGGAGCCCATGGAAAAAAGGGACACGTGACCCGTAGCCTCCCTTACCACATTTTTGAACGTACCATCCCGGTTGTTGATATAGAGATAATCCTCCTCATTGAAGTCGTTGGAAACGTATATGTCTGACCATCCGTCACCGTTAAGATCCGATATGGCAAGGCCCAGGCCGAAGCTGATCGCATTATTAATGATGCCCGACTTTTCCGAAACATCGGTAAATACGCCGCCGTTATTCCGGAACAGTTTGCTACCGAACTTACTCCCCTTTTGTTTCCTGTTGACAACAACATTGTTCAGGCTCGCGTATTTGGGTAATGAATGGTTCAGTACAAACAAGTCCAGGTCGCCGTCTTTGTCATAATCAAAGAATGCAGCATGGGAAGAGTAGGAGTTATCATCTACTCCTGCCTGTCTTGACTGTTCCGTAAACGTGAGGTCTTTGTTATTAATAAAGAGAAGGTTTGTTCGAAGAGTGGAGTCACTCAACGCCGACCGGCAGACGTACAAATCCAGCCATCCATCCTGGTTGACATCCGCCATTGTCACGCCGGTCTTCCATCCAACGGACACGGCTACGCCGGCTTTTTCAGTAATGTCCTCAAACTGAAAATTACCTTTGTTCAGATAGAGTTTATTCGAAACCTGGTTACCGGAGAAATAGATATCTTGTAATCCATCATTATTAATATCGCCGACGGCAACCCCGCCCCCATTGAAATAGTAGGGGTAGTTTAATACATTATTGTCGCCATCCTGGACTACCGTGTTTTGAAATGCAATGCCAGTCTCCTCCTGTAAAAGTTCCTGGAATAATGGCTCTCGGGAGGTGTTGCTTTTGCAGCTACTTAGAAGCAAAGACCCAACCAGGATAATATTCGAAAAAGAACGGGCTTTATAAGAAATCATGAGCATTCGTTCCAAATTTACATAATCTTGAGGTATCAATTTGGCTCCTCAAGGTATCCAGCTCCTCCGAATCAAATATGGCGTGGGACAAGTAGCTCTATAAGTTGTTAACATGCTGACCAATTCTGGTGAGCAGTTCATCGAAATCGGGCTGACCTTTGTAATACAATGCTTTTGTTGTATTATACCTTGCTTGTAAATCGGCCCTCACCTCGGCATTCGTTAGAAGAAAAGCCTCATTTTTCGCAATGGGTATTTCAAAATCCACACTTGGGAATCTCTTCTTTTTATGAATGTGATATTCTTCGGTTCCAATGAAATCCAAAACTTCCTTATCATTTAAAAGACAGTACACATCGTAGTATTGCCTCATAAAATTCGGTTTATCCTTTTCATCGCTTTGGTCCAGCCTAAATCTTTTTGCGATGGTTTGAAGCTTCTCAACAAGAGTATATCCCGGATGATAACATTTTATATTAACCGCTCTGTTATCGATAATTTGAATATATTCTACACCTTTATCGTAAGCCCAGGAGCTAATCGTGATATTTTTATTGGGTATTACGGTATCAAAGCCAGCCTCCAACAGAATGCCCGCCTTTAGACCTTCGACTTGATCCTTCTTGTTTTCATACTTTACTCTGATACCGCCACTGCGGTAATATTCGAGATCGTCAAATTCCGTATCTCTTTCTTTTTCAACAATCCCGTCAATATTAATGTGCTCGGCTAACCAGGCATAGTACTTTTTTCTTCCCTCAACTGCTTTATGCTTCGTATTTTTAGGATTCTCATTTACGCCCAATTCAGATGGCGGGTGGATGTAAATGTCAATGTCTTCGGAAAAGCGGTCGATAATTCCATATCCTTTCGATAACGACGTCCCACCCTTCAATTCAAAATCAAGCCCCATTTTCTTCAGGCCATACAGAACGTGCATGATCCAATAGTCCTTCTCGATTAACCCCGCTTTTATGCCACTTTCTCCTTCCAGAATATCTAATAACGCGGAAAAGTCCTTATGATTATGAAGATAATCAGTCGGCATTGGATCATGAATCCGTTTTCCTGCTCACGAGAGGAGTGAGTAATTTTTTGGCCCTTGAATCACCGTACCTTCGAACGGCATATGTCAGTTTCTTCGGATCCATTCTTTCGGCTCTGGACAAAACTTTCCCCAAAAGGTCTTTACGATCTTCGGCTAGTTTATCGAGATTATTAACCAAGTCGACCAATAAGAATTCGGGAGTCACTGTTTTAGGGAAATGATGCTTTAAATGGAAATTAAACTCTCTATTTCCCAAATTTAACTCCCCGTGTCGTTTATGATTGTAAACCGTTCGGGTGTTGTAAAGCTGCGTCGTACCTACTCCCAAACTATTATATGCATTGGGTGAGGTCAGAAGAAAGCGATCATCCTTGAGAAAACTACGAATGAGGACTTCCTCTTCTGGAGGGGTATCTCCAAATGCTGTTTTCTTTGGAAAATAATACAATCCCTGTGACAGTTTTTTCAGTGTGCCGTCTTCCAGAAGTCCTTCCAAATGTCTATCAACAGACCTGGACCATTTGGTCAAATCAGCCCTACGATATACTTCCCCCCTTTTTAAATGGCTTTTAAGCCCATCCAACTGTGCCATGGTTAGTTCTGTTTGTGTAAAGCTAGAAAAAATAATCATTTGAAAGAATTCCAATTCAAAATTCATGCAAAATAATCGGACCTTTACGCCGAAGAATGGCCTATTTGCGCCACAAATGAGATTTTTTAGCAAGACTTTGTGATGAGTCCATACTAGGGTCTAACGACTCTGGACTACCTTCTTCTTCATCAGAAACTCAAACCCCATCCTCACATTAATCCGATCAGCATAGGGACTGGTTTTGAAGAAGCGGTCATGAAAGTTATACATCATCTGGATGTTGCCGCGGAGGGTCTTAGAGAGTTTATACTCTTTCTTTATCCCTCCGAAAACGCCCCAGACCCACTGCCTGTTTGTAGGATCGACAGCCATACTGGTTGCGATCAGTGGCGGGACGAAGGTGTTCATCGTTTCGACTTCTCCCCGGAGCGCAAAGCCTTTTCTGAAGTTGAACTCAGCAAACGTTCTCGGACCGAAGATCCTGTCCTTGTGGATAAGGTGAGTATAATGATAGAAACCAATCCGTTCATTCCACCCCGCGCCAATCGTAAGCCGGCCGTTGAAACGATAGCCGGCCTGTGGATTGAAATCGATCAAGACCGTGCCTCTCTTCTGGACCTGCAGGTTTATCCCCGGCACAATGCGTTCAATCAGCGGTTTGCCATGCATCATGTTTCGGGCATGTTTTGGAATATCCTTGATGCTGCTCAGGCTGGAATATTTCTGTTTGTATTTGCTGATCTGGGACATCGCACTTTGGAGCTCCTTTTCTTTCCCGGCAAAGTGATTGACGGCTTGTTTCCGGACTTCTTCTTTGGCAATGTTTTTCATGGCATCAGGATCGTTCCCTTTGGCGATCATCGCCGTATATTGATCCACCTGCTTCATTTCGCCTTGAACCTCCTTCCTATCCCCTATCTGGATGGCTTTCTTTTGCAGCGTCTGCATTTGGCTTACACTGTCCAGATTGCCTTTCGAAAGGTTCTTCAGGTCCTTCTTATATCCTTTAGCTTGTTGGGTGATTTGTGTGACCTGACCGAGTTCTTTTGACGCCTGACCCAGTTCGCCCACACTCTTTAATTTGCCAAGTTCCTCAGTGGGTGCGCCGGTGATGTTTTTTATTTCGGCTTGCGTTTTTCCTATACCTTCCATTTCTACCAGGGGATTGTTGTTTTCAAGGCCGCTGATCTGGTTTAGCGGATTGGTCGTTCCCGGAAGCGAACCAGATGGAAGGTTAAGTTTGGTGGAAGGTAAAGTAGGATTTACGCTAGGCACTTGAACGTTTGGTCCTGAAGGGATGCCTATGGCGCCGGTAGGCAGGTTAACATTTCCGGGGATGTTAGTGCCAGGACCACCTTCCTTGTTAATCAAGCCGAGCTTCTGATTGATCTTGCTCTCTATTTTATTAATCACCGTAGACAGTTTGGTGACGGGTTCATTAATTTTATTCTCGAGCGCTAAAAGCTTGGCTTCAGCTTGCCTGATGTCTTTCAGAGGTCCTGCCTTTTGGACACTGTCAAGCAAGTGGGTGTATTGACCGGTTGGGAGATTTAGCCTGGTTAGGCTATCGATGCGGCGCGTGAGGCTTCGCTTGATGGAATCTAATATGCGGTTGCATTTGGAAAGGGCGGGGTTAAGGCTATCAGTGAGATGAGTGAACTGGTGAGTGAGATTCACGACGCTATTCACTTTATTTTGGACGAGAGACCTGGTTGAATCATTAGTATAGGTTGGTTGATCTGATTTTTGCAACAATGAATCCATGCCGGACTGGGCGAATAGGTGACCGGACACCATCACAGGAAGTGAGAAAATGAAAACAATGAACAGTACTCTTCCCATATTCATTTCATTCTAATCTTGCATCGGCCTGTTGGCGAAAACCCAATAAAGGCGAATGCCGATTACCGCTTTATCAATTTCCCAATCCGGGCATTTCCTAGAAGAGCTTATATCCCAGGATCAAACTGGTTTTAGCATAATCAGTAACCACATTATGGTAATTCACGGTAACGTTGCGCCGGGTATAATACCTGAATTCGATACCCAGCTTCTTATAGGAATATCCAATTCCGGCAGCTCCATTAAGGTCGGCTTGCACATCCAATTTTGTGCCCCCGACATGGTAATATCGGTAGGTCGGCTCAATGATAAAACTCCATTTTCCCTTGTTAACCGGTAACACAAACTCCGCCTCCATACCTACTCTTAGATTCCGCTTTGTTTCAAATAATACCGTGCCGGCGTTTGTTACCGTGTTGATGAACGCATTGTCGATGCCCGGGGTAACCCGAAGGTTGATGTCGAATTTATATTTTGAATTGTAATAAATCGATGCAGTGCCCATGCATTTATCATATTCATTGAAGTAATCCGTCCAGGCCCTTTTACTATGATAACTGATCCTCCTGGCTGCCGTGGAAGACATCGCATCACAATGCACTGCCCAGAGCTGGCCTATAAAACCCTGATTAACACCAATCTCAACACCCTGTGCTCTGTATTGCTTATAGATAAGCTGTTCAATGGGAGATCCATCGACACTGTAAAAGTACCGCTCGAGGCTGTGTTCTCTATAAGCATAAAGGCTGGCTCGCCCCTCAACGACTGCCTCCAGGAAAACCTCCTGCTCAACCCACTCAGGTTCCCTCGTGTTGGAGAGCTTATTGACTTCCTCCGGCGACTTATCGATTTTCACCTTCGCTCGAATATATTTGGAATTGGAAACTCCAAATTCTTTTACCTCCTTAATCGTAGTCGTTAACGACTTGCGATCTGCTGCTTGGAATTTATACTTGAATGCTGTCGGATTGCTGGACCAATCGCTGTCTTTGATCAGGCAGACGGTCTTTACACCGTCATTGCTAATAAAGTATCCGTTCTCGAACCGGATCTGACCAAAACTGCAAATGGATGTAACTAAGAAAAATAAAATACCGGTTTTAGTAATCATTCGTTTTAATAAGGGAAAATAAATTGGGGGCCCATTTATAGCATGTAAAACCAGACTATTGCCTAAAATGATAGGTGAAGGTTTTCAGGATATTTCTATCATCATCCTTCACTACCGACAAACGGCCCCGCTCATCATAAAGATAATATTGAGTCGACCCGTTCGCGTCAGATTCAGAAATAATTCCCCGTGAAGGGTCATAGGCATAGGTTGACATCTGGGATCCCATCGGAAACGCCCTTACCTCATCCAGGTTCGATCCCGAAGTAGTGAATGTTCGTTGAAAACTGACAATACCGCTATAATTCCATTTCGCATTTTGCCAAAACCAATAACTCATCAGAGTGTTGGATTCGACAGGCTGATAGGTTGGTGAAAATGTATACGTCGACGTGTTTCTTACTTTTAAACCTGTTTTCGCACTGTTCGCACCATTTGCATCGGTAAACAGGTCGCCGTTATCTTCAAACGAATCCAGCCATACCTCTTCCACCACGGCATTCTTTACCTCGGCAACAAGAAGTTTCTGCGAATATCCCCAGAGGTACGCGGTTGGGATATCGGAGTCCTTTCTTACTTTCCTGATATTATTGACAGCATCGTAGTCCGTCTCATAAACCTTCCTGTACAACAATGGGTCATAAGGCTGGGCAGGAATGAAGGGTGCTCCGGTTGGGCTTATCGGCGAGTTGCTGTTCAGGACGACTTTTTCCTTGGGAAAAATTAGGCCGTTAAAGTCCCGGTACACATTCAATTCCCTGTGAACGATGATTTGTCGTTCATCTGAATCGTCAATTACTGTTACCTGCACTGGAAGGGAATGCTTATGATCAGCATTGGCCATCCGGCTAACTTCAGTTCCGGCATCAACCGGATCATAGTCAGCTGGATATTTGTATTCCCAAATGGTTTTATGACCATTGCTTTCGTAACTGGGTTTTTTGGCTGTTTAATGGGATCAACCCACCAGGTTATCTGCGTGCTGATATCGAGGACATAGGCCACCCCGATCGGCACACTCGCTTTCCATGTATACCTTCCCGGTGGCATGATCGCCTGCTTCGTAGTGGTAAACACGGAGAATCCTGTATAGGTATATGAATTGGCATCGCAAAACAGGCAATCAAAGTCATCGGTAACGCCCTCTGAGCAGCGGTTGCCACCTAGAGATACAGTTAAGATTGGTGGTCCCCCGGCTTCCGGAGTGAGTTCAAAATAAACACCTGATGCATTGCTAAGGGAGGCGCCACATGCCATCTGTATCCTGAATCCGGCCTTTATAACGATAGGTAACGTATGACCCTGCTGGTCGATATACTCGTTGGTAAGAACAAGCGGAAGGGAGGTAGGGTTGTGCGCTGCATCAAAGATGTAACTATCTGTAGTAGCATAAGGTTCTGGTGGCGAATCCGGATTGGTAACCGGTGTGGTAATGCTAAAATCATTCGTCGAGTAATAAAAGTTGGTACTTCCTTTGCTTGGATAGGTGATTGACTTCAGGCTGTTGGCCTGCATGAATTGGGAAGAAGGATCACGCTGTTGGCCACTGGCCCCGATAAGGCTGGCAAGCGTAGGAGTGGCCGAAACAGGAATAGTGAACGAGGGGATAAGGGAATAGTTGCCCAACCTCCCATTGTAATATCCCCAATGGTCCCTGGCAAATGAATTCTTGGGGGGCAACTGGTCATTTCCACCCTCATAGTACACAAACGAATATTGTTCGGGTTGCTGAGCTGGCAATACAGGAACAGCCCTCCTGGTTACCGATGCCAGCTTCAGGCGCTTGAGCGCTTTATCAGGCACATCAACAGGAAATTCGGACGGTGAAACCGGCCCCGCGCTCGAACTGACAAAATAATCTTGGCTAAAAACAATCTCTTCATACGGTTGCGTGGCGGTCTTCGCATTGAAAATTTCAATTGATGTGAGACGGCTATCCCCCTCAACATCCTGGCGATCGGTTGCCATATTGAATTTGATTTTGCCCAGCTCCCATTCAATGCGGTCCAGGTAAATAGTTGAATAGAATTTCCGGTCAACTTGTTTTCTAACCACCGGTTGGGTACGACAGGGATTCACGCCGCACCATTCCACATTGGTGGACGTCATTTCATAGAAGGAACCGGTGGGATGAACAAATTGCGTTGCCTGCGTTGTATAATAAAAATAAACATGCTCTTGTTGCGGCGAAATGATCTCCGTAAGATACCAGGCTGATTTCTGCTGGGCTCCGCCCCCGTTTCCGTTGTCAATGAAATACTCTGAATCGGCAAACAGGTAAACAAAACCGTCGTGCGTAGTGACCTTCCAGGAATTTGCGATGGCGCCCACCACCTCGATGCGTATTTTCTCTTTTTTACTGACGATAGCTTCGCGCTGACGGCTCAATGTAAAGCGTCCGGAATAACCTAAGAAATTATAGTTGTATTGGTCGGGCTCGAAATCCGCCACGCCGGTCGAGATATAATTTGCAAGATCGACAGAGCCTGTCTGCCCCATCACGTTCTTGTATTGATAAACAACACCCATCTGCACATTGCTGGCTGGGACAGTACTCGGATCAGGTGGAATTGATGGCCTGGTACTGGTAGACAAATAGGCAGAAGGATCTTCCATGAAATCATCTGCCCCAATAATATTCCTGCTGATCAGTCCCCCGGAATTCAGCACCCAACCAAGGCCTACGCGGCTTGACTCCTCGCCCACCTTAATACCGGACGCATGATAGCTGATGGATACGGGCACTTTGATATCCCGGATTTGAATCTCATAAAGCGGGATGGCAATATTCGGAACACCCGTGTAGGCAGAAACCGGAATATTTCCATATTTCTCAAACGCCGCCGCATTCGGAGAAGGCGGCGTTATTTTTGCAGGATTGAGAAGATAAGGTGACACCGCGTTCACCTGAGGAAAACAGGAAACACAAGCTACCATACAGATTGCAATTGTCAAAAACGTTTTCATAAGCAGGTATCTTTTTAACAGAGTATTAATTACTAACATAATCCAATTCCCTCTCCTGAATGCGACTAAAAAAATCAGTCATAAGCTTTAGACACTAAAGAGTTGTAGGGTGTAGTCGGCTCTTCGCGCTCCGTTTTAATCTTCGTCGTGTTCTTCATAATAGACAAGGAACCATTTACCGTCCAGTAGCTTAAAGGTATAATTGGTTAAAACCTCTGAATTCGGAACGAAAAGCTTTTCCTCAACAACTCCATTACCCATTTTTCGACGGATTGAATAGATTGTAGTGTCAAGTTTGTGATTATCAAAATCAAGATGATCACTTAATGTAAAGTTGTAGTCAAAGTCAGGATTCTTATTATTCTTCGTATAATACTTTCCCTTCAAAGGGTATTTAATTCGTGAGTTTTGAAAGCTCAGATCCTGATTAAACTTCAGATAGAACGACTTAAAATCCTCATCTGTACTTGCATTCAAATTTCGATGCTGATTTCCGCAGGAACTAATTATCAAAAGCGGTATTATAGCCAGGGTATTTTTCATAGTTAAAAATTATTGTTCTCTACCACCCGCCTCCATATTTTTTTGCAGCTTCAAAATTTCTTGATTAATGAAACCAAACTGACGTATATAACAATATATTCTGCGGGTTTGTGAATTTTAATTCTTGTCAAAGACACCCCAAAATCAAGAATTTCACTTTATGGACTAGTTAAAGACAAATGAGTCATACTTTTTTTCGATGATTCTCCTGATCTATCCACTTGAATGATGTGCAAGGCTGTGTTTTTGATAATTATGAATTGAATCAACTAAGAACACTTACCTGTCTTTAAACGACAGGGAATCCTTTTTGGTAATACCCCTAAAAAACTCATACACAATTAGAACTCCTGCAAGGGCGGATAAAATTATACCCGCCCAAATCTGTGCGGCCAAACAAGTAAAAATTATCAAGATGGGAATGACAAAATAGGCGACGTCAAAAAAACGTTGCCGTTGGATAATTGGTTTTAGAAGCCGTAACCGAACGAAGCTCAAAACAAGCATCAGCGGGACAATAAACTGTATTATAACCACCAAAGGCATTCCACCGTTGACATTAATCGGAATAGTTGAATAGAAAGTGTCGCCAGTTTCATAATATAAAAACGTCAACAAAATCAGAATAGCCCAATAAAAAATCAAACTTCCCTTTTTCATTTGCAATAATTCTAAGTTTCCCTACTCGCCTTAATTATGACCGTCATGCTTTTTCCTGGCTTCAGCATCAGCATCCGGTTTCTCCTTTTTCTCCTGACTTCCTCCAAGGCTGTTCTGGAAGTCCATCAAGGTTTGAAACTGACTAAGTACTTCTTGCCAGTTTACATTTTGGAAACGATGTTGAGCCGTCCCAATAAAATTGGAGTTAAGGGGGTTTTTTAATTCGATTTGATTTACGTTGCTTCCTGTCCCGCTGTACCTGCTTGAGCCTGAGGCTGGGCCGGCAACATAATCCCCATCAGTAAAAAAGTGGAGCATTTCATCTATTCCAAAATTGTCCCACGGGTTTTCCGGATCGTTAGCCCCGTTAAATGCCGGTGTGTTGAAGTTGACAATATTTACCCTAGTGTTGTGCTTCTCAAAAAGTATTCGAGCCGCTTGGATGGCCACATTACCTCCGTGGCTATGTCCAACCAATGTGATCTCCTGTCCTTGCTTACGGTTTTTCAATATGTAGGAAACAAGTTGGCGGGCAGCCATAGCTCTGTCTTTTTCAGTATTATAAATCCAATTTTGGTTCACTCCACCACCTGCATAACCGTTCCACTTAAATCCCAAGTCCGCGGTTTGATCGGTACTAAAATATGGCTTCAATTCCCTCATGATGAAGTTTGCAGCATCCTTCTTCCACATTGAATTGTCTGACTCCGACCCATGAATAAAAAAGGCCTCTAACCCCTCCATTTCACGGTGAGTGGTGACTTTATTCTCACTAAACGCATACGGCGAGTTGTAATAAAACGCGTCCGCCATCGGATCGATGTTGAAGAACCTTCCAATATCCGATTGATGGTTTCGATACCTATAAGAGTCCCAGTTCAATTCTAGATCATCAACATGCACCTGCCCTTGAAATAACTTCGTTTTGTTAGCCAGGCAGTTTTCTCTGGAATAACTATTAAATTTCAACCCAAATGGATAGTAATCGTCAGTCTGAATCACGGGTGTTTTAATATGCGTCACCTTGAAGTCATCGAAGTAAACCTCCACCGGCATCACCTCCTCATTCGATAAATAAATGTAAACATACCCCGGCTCTGTAATATCGATATGTGCGCTAAGTTGTTCATGGCTCTTGCCCTCCGGATTGGTACCCATTGTACTGCCGTCTTCGGCTGCGGCGGTGGTTAGACGCTTGTATCCGCTTTTGCCCAGATTGAAAACAAAATTCCTGTCAAAAACGAGGTAATTCAAGTATGCCTTTGGGGCTGTATTGACTTCGTTACCCCGGGTCAATAAGCCTATGAATGGATACTGAAACATACTTGCCGTGCTATAGGCCATACCATCAAGCACGGTCCCGGCGGGGGAAGTACTGTTCGCCACGGCATTTGCAAAATTGACAAGGGCCGGATTTATATTCGGACTGTTTACATCCAGGTATTTGCCAAATACTTCCAGGTCTATCTTATCCCCCGGCATAACCGAAAGCGATTTTGCCAGTCCAACCTTTTCATTGCCTGATCCCGTAAGTCGCTCTGAAAAGGCGCCCGCTGCCGGTGGGGTCAAACCGTTGTAGGTATGATCAAACACGGTTGAATTCACTTTTCTCACTTTGTCAAAGTTAATAAATTGATTTTGTTCTGTAGTCAAATTGGAAGGCTCCACCGTAGCGGTGTTAGCCACCTGATCATCTTTGGTCGTAAACGTCATCCTGACATTACCCAAATGATCCTTGAGGTGATATTGATATTCGGGTGAGGCGTCATTACGATTCGCCCTTCCGAGTGATTGATAAACTTAAGTGTATCATTCTCATAGTGTAACTCGCCGATGTAGTCGGTCAATTTGCCGCTGGCGTTCAATCGCTGGTAAAGCTTTTTGCCAGTGGCATCATAGGTGAAGGTGATAAATTCGCCCGTATTTTTGGTTACCAAATTCGGCAAATTCAGGGAGTTGTATTGAATGGCATTGGCTGCCGTCAGGCCTTTATTCTTGTCTGTCACCATATTTCCATTGGCATCATAGGTGTAGTCATTACCCGTTGTATTACCATCAATAAATCCTTTGGCAGGGTCGGCCCCCATATCATCAACCTTCTGCAATTGGTTGCCGCTATAAGTATAGGTGAGGTTATCCATTTTGGTTCCAGCGCTGTTATTCCTTACCAGGCTCTTAATATTCCCGTTCAGATCATAGGTGTAACCGGGTGCAGAGGATGGCCCTACCTCATTGTACTGTCCTGAAGCATTCGACCAACCACTCGCCGTGTTGTTAAGAAAAGCGGCTGAAGTAATCCGATTCATTGCGTCATAATCATAATTGTAGGCTACATCCTTTATCGTCCCCAGCGCAAGAATCAAAAGGGTATTGCTTCCAAATGAATAATCGAAAGAAACAATTTAATAAGCCTCCTCATCAATAAAGCCTTCTCCTAAACCATAAAAAAAGGGCCAGCGAATAGCTGACCCTTTTGTCCTTCTAAAAAAAGTTTATCAGTTCTTATCCCACCAAAGAGGAGTGCTTATTTTATCCCCTCCTTCTAGCAAGGATACCGCGGCTTCAACAGCGGGGCCGTTGGTTTCCGTCTCGGAAAGCATGAAATTGATCCGCCGGATATGCTGCACGGTCGGATCCGGGATGTCCGTATTCTCCGAGTGAAGAACAGGATAAAGCTTGAGCGCACCACTGCGCCGGATGTCAGCCCAGGCTTCATTGCCGTCGGGATATAATGCTAACCACTTCTGCAATGTGATTTGCTCTTTTTGGATCGCCGGCACGGCGCTGAAAAGGACCGGGACCGTCGACAACGGAGGAGAATTCTGATCGTCCCCGGGAGCAACAGGAACAGCCGTACTGTTGACGTAAGACGTGATTACGGTATTGTCGGTAATACCCCATTGCTTCATTGAAGTCGCAATGCCGGTTTCATAGTAGGATTGGGCCGTTCCTCCACCCATATTCCAGCCTAACATAACACCTTCTGCGCGAAGGAAATAAGCCTCGGCAGCGGCAATGACGTTTGAAGGCGCCGCCTGACCAGCACCATATGGCTGTTTTATGAACGAGAGCGATGCACTTGCGCTGTTCCATCGTTCTCCGTGTCTTGAATTCACATCGGCATTATTAAGGGCATGACCCATATCACCGGCCAACAATCCGTTCCTCAATCCATGATACAGTAACGGATGTGCAAGATCCAGGGGGTTGTAATTTGCACCATCCCCGGTAACCCCTCCATTGGCCTTTTCATTGGCCTCAAGACTGACTTTTGTCGGATTAAAATAAATTGGCAAGCGGGGATCTTTATAACCATTCAGAACGGATGACATCGATGAACTCATCCTAAACTCATTCCAATCCATCACCGACAATCCATTCACATCACCGTTCACAACGCTTTTCTTAATCAGTGCATCATCGTCGGGACTGGTCGTCATCACACCGGCAGCAACCGCTAACTCACCCTCTGTTTTTGCCTTGACCGGATCAACTTTGGAAATCCGTACGGCCAGTCTCAACCGTAGCGTATTGGCAAACTTTATCCAATTGTTTACATTACCATTGTAGACCAGGTCATAACTGCCATAAGGCGTTTCGGCTGTCTTTCCCTTCAAAACGGTCACGGCATCGGTCAACCGCTTAAAGAAGTCATCGTAGATCAGATTTTGAGCGTCATAGGGAACAGATGTTGCAACCTGCCCAGCTTTGAAATAGGGAATCGGACCCCAGGTGTCCGTTACACGCTGGAAAGAAATTACCCACCAGATATTGGCAATTGCATATTCTGCAGAGGCAGGATCATACTTTTCAAGGAGCGTGAGTAACTGAGGCATGGTCGACGTATAGAGCGGAGTCCACAATGAACCGATCCAGTCCATGCGGATCACGAGGCGATCGGATGGAAAGTAGGTCGTGGTGTTGGCAAAATACTGACAGTATTGATCGTGAAACAGGTTTTGAGCAACCTGATAATTCCAACCACTGTTTGTTCCTTGTTGTAGTGCAGCTGAAAAAAGGAATGGCAACTGGGAGGTTCCCAGGCTGGAAAGGGCATTCTTATTGGTATTGATGTCGTCAAAGTTTTTCGTACACGATACCACCAGGACAATGCTGCACAGAAGTGCTACACTGACATGCGTTCTTAAAAGGTTCTTAAATTTTTTCATATGCTGAAATAATTTTATTTTCTGTTTTTATCTGTCAGTTAGAAAGTAAGCTGTAGGTTAAATCCAAGACTCCGGGTGGAGGGGAACACACCATAAGAAACACCCTGCCAGTTGCCATTCCCCAACGCCATATCGGGGTCAAAGGACATCTTGCGTTTGCCCACCCCGGGAACATCCAGTTTCGAACTGCCTCTGTAAAGCCACAGCACGTTGCGGGCGATCAGGGAAAGTCTTGCCGACTTAATAAGAAATGAGCTGGGCAACGGAATAGAATAGCCTAAGGAAAGCTCCCTGATCCTGAAATTGGTGGCATCGTAGGCAAAAAATTGCCCCGCGCCATAACGACCGCCGGTAACCACATTCCAGTAGTCCTGCGAGGTGATCGTTGCGCTATTTGCCGCACCTTCAGGCCATTTCGTCCCAATGACTTTTCCATTGGCATCCTTGATGTCCACCGGTGTGGATTGAACACCGCCTAAGTTCCAACCGCCTTCTCTATAGGGGAGGGTGCCCTTCGTGATTCCATTGAACGCCATGATCTGCTCTGTCCCATCCACAACAACTCCGCCAACGCGTCCGTCGATCAAAATACGGAAGGAGATTTTGTCAAAGGTGAAGGTATTGGTTAACCCTAAAATAGCTTTGGGATTGAAATTGCCAATGGGTTTCAGGTCTTTTGTCAGAACAGGTTTGCCATCCGTCGTCACCACATTATTTCCGTTGTCACTCTTCTGCCATGCAAATGCAACCATGTCGCCATAACTGCCACCTTCTTTTATCTGTGGTGTTGCCGACCGGCTAAAACCTTGCAGGTCAAATGATTTGACAGCATCCGTCAGTTTGATAATTTTATTCCGGTTCATGCCCATGTTGAAAGCAATGTTCCAGGTCAACTTTCCCGCTTTTACGGGTGTTGCATTTAACACCAACTCAAGCCCTTTGTTTTGAATGTTGCCTGCATTGATATATTGATCATAAAAGCCGGTGCCCGGCGGTACATTTACCTTCAGCAATTGGTTGGTGGAGTTGCTCTTGTACACGGTAAACTGAAATCCAAACCGGTTTTGCAAAAACTTGGCATCGATACCAAATTCCAGGTTCCCTACCAGTTCGGGCTTTAAGTTCGGAATGGCCTTTGTTCCACTTCTGGTGATGTATCCGTGTCCTGCCCCCTGGGCATAATCATACGTATTGAATCGTGCCTGTTCCTGTCCCCCATTCCCCACTACGGCATAGTTCCCGCTCAATTTTAAGAATGAAATCGCCTGGGGCAAAACAACGAGATCCGATATAATGCCGGAAAGTCCCACAGAGGGATAGCTAAACGTATACGGTTTTGGAAGGCGCGAATCCCACTCGTTCCGTAAGCTTGCATCCAGGAAAATAGCTTCCTTATAGGCCAGGTTGACTTGCCCAAAAACCGCCTGTGTTTGCACTTCTGATGCATACTGCGACGCAATCGGATTGGTACCGAAATTCAAACTGAAAAAGTTGGTGACGTTAAGTCCGCCCGCGCTATTATTGAGCTGATCATACTTATTATCTTTTAGTATAGCCCCTACGCGGTAATCCAGTTTCAAATGGTCCGTTAATTTGTTGCTGCCGTCCAGCATAACATCAAACCATTTTTGGGTAACGCTGATCAATGAACGGGAATAGTTACCACCCCCTGTGCTGGCAACCCCTAATGTCCCCTGCATGATGGAATTTTCTATCCGATCGGTGATCTTATCCAGATTGGCTCTTCCGGTTACATGCAACCAATCTGTAATGTTGTATTTAGCAGATACGAAGCCCGTGATCCGTTCGCGATTTTCATTTAAATTTGTATTGTGGACTATCCAATACGGGTTTTCCCACAATGCCAGGTTCGTTGTTGGGTACACTGCCGGCACAGGAACCCCTACATTATTAATATCCTGATAATGCTGCGCATCGGCCAGGCTCACGTTCCGTGGTATCAGATAAAGATCCATGACAGCGGACAAGGACTCACCGTTACTGTATTTGTGTTTAATGTCCTGTAGTATATAGGTGACTTTGGCATCCGTCGAGAATTTTTTACTGATCTGATTAGATAACCGTAACGTCAAGGTATGACGGTTCATATTATTCCTGGGCAATATACCCTGAACGCTATTATTCGTGTAGGACATATAGGTTTGCATTTTTGCTGAACCTCCGGAAACACCAATCGAATTATTCAGCGTTAATCCTGTCCTGAAAAAGTCCTTGATATTATTCGGTTGTGCCGAGTACGTTCTTTGTTCACCATTATAAGCCGTAAAAGTGCGACCATCTAACGCAGGTCCCCAGCTCTGTCCAGAGATAGCGCGCCCGGCTGCATTCACTTTCAACGTATCCGAGAATCCCTGACCATACGAGTTCTGCACCGCAGGCAATGAAAATGGAGTATCGGTCTGAATGCCTGAGTTGATGGACACTGTCATTTTATCCTTTCCACCCTTCTTAGTCGTGATCACAATAACCCCATTTCCAGCCTGGCTGCCATACAATGCAGCCGCAGAAGCTCCGCGCAAAATAGTCATCGATTCAATATCATCAGGATTGATGTTGGAAGCACCGTCCGAACCCTGTACACCCCCAAAGTCGCTGGTAACGGTGCCGTTGGTGCCATTGGTAATCGGAACTCCATCTACCACAATCAACGCGTTGTTGGTTCCCTGTATAGAACGATTGCCTCGCAACACTATCCTGACTCCGCTGCCCGGCCCACCGGAACCCTGGGTGATCAGCGCATTGGCAACCTTGCCCTGTAGTGAGTTCAGCACGTTGTTGGCATCCCTGACTTCGATAAGCTCGGCAGGTTTGACCTGCTGAGTGGCATACACCAAGGTCTTGGTCTCGCGGGGGATACCCAACGCAGTAACGACAACTTCGCTTAACTGCGTCCTGTCGTCCTGGAGCACAACGTCAATTGTCGTCCTGTCCCCCACTGCGATCTCCTGGGTCGCAAATCCAATAAAAGACACGACCAGAACGGCGCTTTTATCGGACAAATTAAGGCTGAACTTTCCATCGGCGTCAGTAGATGTGCCGGTAGATGTTCCTTTAACGAGGATCGATACGCCTGCTAAAGCCGTTCCATCCGCGTCGGCAGTTACTCTTCCTGTGACGGTCTGCGCCACCACACTGGCACTGATGAGCGAAAGCAGGACAATGAAACCTAGTAAACTTTTTTTCATAGGGTTTTGATTTGTGTGTGAAATGACTATCGGGTGTGCCTCAGGAAAATTGTCTCCTTACGCACTCAAGTGTACAAGCTATGAGAATGAAAAGATAAATGCAAGAAAAATCAAATAATGTATCCGCACACACTCGTTTTGTGCGCGCACACATAATTTTTTGACCCTTCACCTTATATATGGGGAAATAATCGATATTTAGCCAAGTGAATACGAAAAACATCAGAATTAAGGATATCGCCACACTGGCAGGGGTTTCTACCGGCACGGTTGACCGTGTTTTACATAAGCGGGGCCGGGTGTCAAAGGCAGCCGAAGAGAAGGTAAGAAAGATCCTGAACGAAATCGAGTACAAACCCAATCCCATTGCCCGCTCGCTCGGTTCGAATAAAAAATACAGGATTATTGCCCTTATCCCTGATCCTGCCCAAAACCCTTATTGGGAACAAGCCAACCAGGGCCTCATCCAGGCCCAGACCGAATGGGCCCGGTATGGGATCCAGATCGAACTTTTTCCTTTTGACATGGGTGGAAAGGAGTCTTTCAAAAAGAAAGCCCAGGAAGTACTGAGCGCACAACCCGATGGTGTGTTGACCGCTCCTATTTATTATGATGAAGCGTTACCCGTCTTCAATCTTTTCAAAAACCACAGCATACCCTACGTTTTATTCAATACGAATATTCCCGCCGCGCATCCATTGAGCTTTATAGGACAGGATTCATTTCAGAGCGGGAAGGTGGCCGCAGGGTTGATGCATTTCGGCCAGCATCTGAGCGGTACCCTGGCCGTTCTCCACCTCGACGAAGACAGTCATAATTCCATACACTTATTAGAAAAGGAAAGAGGCTTCCGGGATTATTTTAGTAATAACGGACACCCTGCCTTTGAGATCACTGAATTCAATTTCAACCCGGAGGATCCTGACTTCCCGGGTCACCTTCAGCATCTCCTCTCCGATTCGAAATTGAGAGGAATTTTTGTGAGTACCTCGAGGGGTACATCGGTGGTCGCCTCCTCCCTTGAGAAACGGGGTAAAAAGGACATCCGCCTGATCGGCTATGACATGCTCACTGAAAACCTCAAATACCTGCGATCGGGTACCATTGATTTCCTGATCAATCAAAATCCAAAACGACAGGCTTTTCTCGGTATCAGTCATTTAGTAAATCACCTCATGTTTAAAGAAAAAGCTCCTGACCTGGACCTTTTCCCGCTGGAAGTGATTACCCGGCAAAACCTGGATTCGTATTTGAGTTCGGGGATACATTAAATTTTTCACCGCGGAGACGCAGGGGCGCAAAGCAGGCGCGGAGGAAAATGTAATTTGAGTTGCTGTTGTTATAACTAAAAAATCACCAGAGGGACAACTATTACATAACTTTACTGCATTAAATCCGGCAAAAATTACCGCGGAGGCGCGGAGACGCAAAGGGTACGGAACGAATTAAAGAATAATAGGGCCAATTTGTATCTCAACCGGCAAACCAAATTGCATTTCGTCTGCGCCTACTTTGCGCCGCTGCGCCTCCGCGGTGGATTTTTTTTATGATGAAGTTCGTGAAGCATATCAAAGGGTACCAGGTAGTCATCGTATGTTGCCTTATCGTGGTAGGGATAAATGTCGTTACGTGTGACTCATCTAAACCCGAAAACAATCTGTCGGAAATTATTCATCCCAACGGGCAACAATTCGCAGGCTCTGAAAGCTGTGCACGCTGTCATAAAAGCATTTCAGAAACGCATCCGCTTACAGCTCACTATCTAACATCCCGTCCTGCGACCGCGGAAACGGTCAAAGGGAGCTTTGATCCCGGAAAAAATGTTTTTGACTTGAATAGCCAGTTGAAAATTGTTATGGAGAAAACCTCCCCTGCCCTCTTCCAGGTAGGATATGTTGACGGCTGGGAAGCCATCCGGAAGCCTATGGATATCGTGATCGGGTCCGGAAGAAAAGGACAAAC
>Ga0193731_1000088_pt1 | contig 30792 bp, 27 predicted proteins | sample U1a2metaG_FD_144920 | JGI IMG/M metagenome (GOLD analysis project Ga0193731, IMG submission 144920) | Soil microbial communities from a riparian zone of the East river system, Colorado, United States - U1a2 | ecosystem: Environmental > Terrestrial > Soil > Riparian zone | place: USA: East River...
CGGAACACACCGCGACCATTCTTGGTCAAAGCTCCGTGGACCGCCACAGCGCGAGCATGCCAAGGATGCCAGGGGTAACGGACTTCTCGCGATTCAATATTATGGGTGTTGCGTTGTCGACTCGTACCACGAGGACCGCACACACCTCGGACTCGGGAAAGTAACACCGACGAAGAGGGTCTGCTCCGCACACATCCGGAATCCGTCCCTATATATATGTCAGCCTGAATCACAGGCAGCTGCTTCAACTGTCTTGTCGTGGGCGACCCTTCCGAACTCGATTCGCACCACCGTGTTCTACCTTTGCAGTGAGGCGTCACTGCGTTTTCGACGGTGGATGGCGTTTTGGCGAAACACAGGGACGGACATCGGATACCAGTTGCTGCTCGCGCACTTCAACTTCGGGCTCTTGCCCTACGGTGTTTGTGGCCGTCACCTTCCTGCGCTAGAGCAGAGACTCTGGCTAAAAAACGGGGTCACGTGATTCTGGAAACGGTCTGCCACCTTGCTCGTGTGCGTGCCCTGGTACACTTCGAAGCTGTTCGCGATTCCATATTTATCCAGAACATCGTGCAGCTTACCGGCATCGATCCGTAAACCATCCTGGTCACCCACGTCGATTGCAATTGCGCGATACCGGCGGAGATTCCCGATGTATTGATCCACGAAAGCCAGCGGTGCGTTGGCGGTCCATTTCGCGAGGACATCGGGCTGAGGCTGGCCGCCCTTCGTCGGCAGGTCGAGATAAAGAGGGGGATTTTTCGGATCGGGTGACCATGCCGCAGCCGAGGCCAGCTGGGCGCGGGCGAAGAAAGGAAGGTTTGCCGAATCTTCCGGAGTCTTCACCGCTTCCAGGGCCTTGGCGAGTTCGGGGTTCGGCGGCCCGGCTGGCCGGGGCGACAAGCAACACGGGCTCATGATGTACAGGCTGCCGAACACATCGGGATGCTTCATGCCAATCCGTGTCGCGCCGTAGCCGCCCATGGAGTGTCCGACCAGGCCCCGGCTCTGCCGGTCGGCAATCGTGCGATAATGCGCGTCGATATAGGCAACCAGGTCGTGGGCAATAAAGTGTTCGAAATCTCCCGTGGTGATCGAGCTCGAATAGATGGAGCCGTTGTGCACAGTCTTGGAATCGGGCAGCACCACGATCATTTCTTTCGCGCCGAGCGCGAAGGCGCCTTCGATCGTCTGCGGCACATGGATTTCATGCGTCCATTGCTCGGCGCCGATGGAGAAACCGTGCAAAGCGTAGACAACCGGATAGCGCCTAGACTTTTCCTGGGCATAACTCGGAGGAAGGAACACGAACACGTCGCGATCAACCGCGTCTCCTTCCAAATTGCCTTCCAGAGCTGGCCCGTGAACTTTGATATGTTCGACCGTCACCGGCTTTGCACCGGCAACTGGCGGAGGCACATCGGTTTGCAATTGCGCGGCGAGCTGAGGAGCTAGTCCAGCCGCTATCGCAAGTAAAATCCCGCCGAACCATTTCGCCCTTGTCATTGTGACCCTTTCTTGAAACAGCATCGCTGAGAAACATGCACGATGCTTCTACCTAATTTCATTGCTCGACTGCGATTAGCGTTACAGATTTGGGAGCCAATTCGAGAGTTAGCTTGCCGTCTTGGGCTTTCGCGGAAACGGGTTTCGGCACAACCGTATTGGGCACGTCGAATGTATTTACGCTGTCGACCTTGGGCGCGGTCAGAGTTTCTCCGCTTGCCGATTTGGCATTAATGCCGGCCAGACTAACTTTGATTTCAGCAGGCTGATTTGGATCAACGTTGGTGATGGCCAGCCACAATTTTCCGGCTTTGTCTTTCCCTGCGATGGCGTCGATGCGCGGCAGGGTGATGCCGTCATGTGTGAATGTACCAGCGTCGAAAGTGACTGGCACGAAGGTGGCATCCTGGAACGGCACATACATTTTGTAGACGTAGTAGGTCGGCGTGAGAACCATTTTCTCTTTGTCGGTGAGGATCATGGCCTGGAGCACGTTGATCATCTGCGCGATGTTGGCCATGCGAACGCGGTCGGCATGCTGGGCAAAAATGTTCAGGTTAAGCGCAGCAAGAATGGCGTCGCGCAAACTGTTTTGCTGGACCAGGAAGCCGGGAGTGCTGCCGGGAAGCGGCGCATACCAGCCGCCCCACTCATCCACGACAAGCGCTATCTTTTTTTCCGGGTCGTACTTGTCCATGATGGCCGAGTGCTTCGCGATGAGATCGTTCATCTCCATCGTGGACTTGAGAATCTGCGCGTACTCTTTCTCTCCGAACCCCACCGAAGCATAGGAAGGCGGCCATTTCACAACGGTGTAGGAGTGCATCGAAAGCCCATTCATGTCCCAACTCCAGGTGTGGCTCTGATACGCCTTCATGATGGCTTCGGTCCACTCAGTCCAGCGGGATTCGCCGCCGCCGGGGCCCACAGCGATCTTGAGCATCTGTTGTTTGTCTTGTTGTGCTGGATTGAAGTTGCGGACGAAGCGGCTGTAAATCTTGAGCTGGCTTAGATAGTAGTCGGGCGTCATGTTGCCGCCGCAGTCCCAGCTTTCGTTGCCGATGCCAAGAAACGCAACCTTATAAGGAGCAGGATGCCCGTTGGCCGCGCGCTCTTTTGCCAGAGTCGTCGGCTGAGCGGTGGTTAAATATTCCAACCACTCAGCTGCTTCTTGTGGAGTACCGGAGCCGACGTTGACGGACAGGTAGGCCTCGGCGCCAATCTGGTCGAGGAAGTCCAGGAACTCATGCGTTCCGAAGGTGTTCGGCTCGATGACGCCGCCCCAGTTGGGATTGAGTGTTACCGTTCGCTGCGGACCGATGCCTTTTCGCCAGTGGTATTCGTCTGCAAAGCACCCGCCGGGCCAGCGCACGTCCGGCACCTTCAGCGCTTTAAGCGCGGCAACGACGTCGTTACGGATTCCGCGTGTGTTTGGAATTTTGGAGTCGGAACCAACCCAGATGCCTTCGTAGACACCGTGGCCGAGGTGCTCGGCGAATTGGCCGAAGATGTTGCGGTCAATCTTCGCGCCGGGCTTGGAAACGTCAATGGACATCTGGACTTTCTGTGCGGCCGCCACTGGCGCAGCCGTAGCCACAATGAGCAGAGTCAAGCTGGCAAAAAGTGAACGCACGAGCGGAGATCCCGCTTGAAGCGCAAACAGGAATGTCCGACGGACCTGAGCTTGGCGCAGGATTTGGCACTGAATTGATCGGAAAGGTCTGAAAGCAAGTTTTTGGGCCATTTGTTATTCTCTCTGTGGTTCGGCTAGGTTTGCGCCGGATTGATATCCAACAGTTTGTGCAATTGTCTTTCAGAGTTCAGTTTATGAAACGGGTAGTATACATTCGGTGTGGCGATGGACAATCTACCACGCATTCTCAAGATGGACCCGAACACAATGGACACTCAAGTCCAGTGTGGGTGCTGTCGTAAATTCTTCCAAAGGCTACTTCCAGCGTGAAAGCACTCGTACTCAAGAAACCGGGCAAAGCGTCCGTCGAAACGGTTCCCAATCCGGTCGCCGCACCCGGAGAATTATTACTGAGAGTCCGAATGGTTGGGTTCTGCGGAAGCGATCTGAACTCATTTCGCGGACGAAATCCACTCATCACCTTTCCGCGGATCCTAGGACATGAAGTGTCGGCCACGGTCATCGAGGGGGACAGCGCGCTGCCTGCTGGAACGGATGTAGCTCTTTCTCCATATACGAGCTGCGGCAGGTGCGCTTCGTGCCGGAGGGGACGTTCGAATGCGTGCCAGTTCAATCAGACTCTCGGCGTGCAACGGGACGGAGCGCTTGCAGAATTCGTCGCGATGCCTAGAGAGAAGTTGTATCCGGCAAAACTCACGACGAAAGAGTTGTGCCTGGTCGAACCGCTGACGGTGGGATTTCATGCGGTGGCGCGCGGCAGAATAAAAGCAGACGACACTGTCGCCATCCTGGGATGCGGCGGCGTGGGACTCGGAGCAGTCGCTGCTTCGAGCGCACGCGGCGCGCGCACGATTTGCGTTGACATGGACGCTGAGAAGCTCGCTCTGGCTCGAACAACGGGTGGTTCCGAGACGATCAACACCGCGACGGAATCTCTACACGATCGCCTGCAAGAACTGACGGAAGGTCGCGGCCCGGATGTGGTGATCGAAGCGATCGGAACACCGCAAACCTTTCGAGCTGCTGTCGAAGAAGTTGCCTTTACAGGAAGAGTTGTGTACATCGGCTACGCCAAGGAACCGGTAAGCTACGAGACGCGACTCTTCGTGCAAAAGGAGCTGGATATTCTCGGTTCGCGAAACGCGCTGCCGGAAGATTTTCGTGCGGTAATCCATCTTCTCGAGGGGAAAAAGCTTCCTGTGGACCAGGCGGTGAGTTTGGTGGTGCCGCTCGAAGAGGCGGCGGATGCCCTGCGATCGTGGAGCGAGAATCCGGCAAGCTTCAAGAAAATCATGGTCTCCGTGGATTGACGGCAGGAGAACTTTATTCTAGTTGCAGGAGAGAGGAATCATGCTTCCCCATCGTTCGCTGTTGACGATTGCACTTGGTGGATTTTTGCTCGCGCTCTTCGCACTTCCTGGAGCGCAGGCCCAGAGTCCGACGGCTCCAACCCCTTCTATCGACCCGGAAACAATTGACGCTATCTGGCAGAGGGCCAGCAACAAATATGACAACCAACGCGCCGCGCTGCTCAAACAGGTCGATGCTGCCGACCATCACGGCCCCTTTCGTCCTGATTGGGAATCGCTCCAGAAATATGAGGTCCCCGAATGGTACAAGGACGCGAAGTTCGGCATCTTTATCCATTGGGGCGTCTATTCGGTGCCAGCCTTCGGAAATGAGTGGTATCCCCGAAACATGTACAACGCGGGTTCCGACGAATACAAACACCACATTCCAACGTACGGCATGCAAGACAAGTTCGGCTACAAGGACTTCATTCCGATGTTCAAGGCCGCGGATTTCAATGCCGCTGCCTGGGCACAATTGTTCCAAAAATCAGGCGCCAAATATGTCGTACCGGTGGCGGAGCATCACGACGGCTTCGCGATGTATGACAGCGGAGTGAGCGATTGGACCGCGGCGAAGATGGGACCGCATCGCGACATCATCGGCGAACTGGCCGGCGCGGTGCGGGCGCAGGGTTTGCATTTCGGTGTGTCCTCACATCGTGTGGAGCACAATTTCTTTCTCGGAGTGGGCCGAAGCATCCCGTCCGACGTGAACGATCCGCAATACGCCGCGTTTTACGGCCCGGCACATCCATGGCTTGCGGCTCCCTGGGGCACTCCGGTAAGCAACGATTTCACCTACGTCTCGACGGCATGGGCGGACGACTGGCTGGCGCGAGGCGCAGAACTCGTCGAGAAATACCATCCCGATATCGTCTATTTCGACTGGTGGATCGGCCAGCCTTCGATCCGGCCGAATCTCACGCGATTCGCCGCGTTCTACTACAACCGTTCGCTGGAATATGGGGATCACGTCGGAGTGATCAACTACAAGGACTACGCGATGCAGGAGCACGCCGCTGTGCTCGACCTGGAACGCGGACAGCTCGGCGAAATTCGGCCATTAACCTGGCAAACGGATACGTCCATCAGCAACAAATCCTGGGGGTACATTAGGGACGACACGTTCAAATTGCCTGAGTTCGTCGTGCACCAGCTGATTGACATCGTCAGTAAGAACGGAAATTTATTGTTGAATATCGGACCGAAATCCGATGGCACGATTCCAGATGAGGTTCAGAAAGTGCTACTGGACGTTGGCGCTTGGCTGAAAGTCAATGGCGAAGCCATCTACGGGACGCGAGCGTGGAGGATCTACGGTGAAGGACCAACCAAAGTCGCGTCCGGCTCGTTTCACGACACCGACACGGCACATTACACGCCGGAGGATTTTCGCTTTACGACCAAGGGTGAGGCGCTCTATGTAATCGGACTCGGCTGGCCGGCAAATGCGCAAGCCGTAATTCACGCTCTCGCGCAGGCCACGGGCAGTGAACACGTGCAATCCGTCGCCCTGCTTGGCAGTGATGCGAAATTACAGTTCGAGCAGAGTGGCGACGGCTTACACGTTCGGCTCCCCGCGCAAGCTCCTACGAAATACGCTTACGCGCTTCGCGTCACATTCGGGCCGGCGTCGCACTAATTCCGGCCAATCTTACGGTGAAGGCCGCGCTGAGTCGCCCTCTTTCGGCCCTCGGGATGCGTCCCAATCGTTGGCAAGATCTCGTGCCCGGACAACGGACGATCGGTGTGCATATTGCTTGAAGAGTAGAAATGCTCGCTGAGCATGTCGATGTTGTCCAGACAGTGGGCGAGCATGTGGCCGCTCCAGTCCGCCATAGATAGATAATCCGGAACGAACTTGCCGCCGATACGTTTGGACTGGTTCGCTCCGATCACCACGTCGGGCATCGCGCCGCCAGCAATCAGCGTGATCGAGGGTCCACCTTGTGCATGGTCTTCGCGAACATATCGCGAACATATCGTGCTTGATTAACTGCCTCTTGAGAGTTAATTTCCTCGCTTTCAAATACACGGTCCCATTGCCTTCTGTTCCTATTCCGGCAGAATCTTCGTTCCCTTAACCTGGAACGTTCCCAGCACAGTGGGAGCGCCCGTGGCCGGCTGACCGCCCCCGATCGACAGCGAATACTTGCCTTCGGCGATGATCGGTTCGCCGGCTTCGGTGAACATGCTCAGATCGCGATCCTTCAGTTCAAAGCGCACATTCTGCGACTCACCAGGCTTCAAATGCACGCGCTTGAATCCGCGCAGAGCGCGCAGCGGCGCGCCCGGGACATTCGGGAAGCTGAGGTAAAGCTGCACGACCTCGTCGCCCTCGCGCTTGCCTGTGTTGGCCACGGTTACTTCCGCAGCCAGAGGATCGCCCGCATTAATTGTTCTCTTCGGGAGCCGGAGTCCACGATACGAGAAGGTGGTGTAGCTCAAGCCATAGCCGAACGGGAATAGCGGCGTGCCCTCAAAATAGCGATAGGTGCGGCCCTTCATGGCGTAGTCTTCAAACGGAGGCAACTGCCCGATTCCCGTGTAGAAGGTGACGGGAAGGCGGCCTGCGGGATTGTTCGTACCGGAGAGCGTTTGCGCTATCGCCGTGCCGCCCTCTTCGCCCGCGTACCAGGATTCGAGAATCGCATTTACATGTTCCTTGGGCCAATTCACCGCGAGTGCGCTACCGTTCGCGAGCACGAGCACCACCGGCTTTCCAACTGTCGCCACAGCTTCGAGCAGTTGCTCCTCAGGCTTGGGAAGATCAATGCTCGTGCGATCACCTCCGTTAAATCCTTCCTCGCTGACGGGCATCTCTTCGCCTTCCAATTCACTGGTGATGCCTAGAACCGCGACGACGATGTCGGCATTCTTTGCCGCTTGAATAGTTTCAGGACTCGGGCGCGGATCATATTTCGACCAAATCAACTGCGCCTGCACTGCTCCAGCGCTGCCCGTAACCGACTTTGAGGTAGACCTTTTTGCCCTGCTCGAGGTGAACGTGGCCGGCTCGCACCTGTGGGGCTTCATCGCCGCCGACCCAGCCGTGGGCCAGTGGTTTGCCATCGACCTCAATTCGCGCGAACCCGCCTTGCAGCCGTACGCCGACGGTGTAGTCTCCCGTTTCAGTTGGGGCGAGGAAGCCGCTCCACTCGATGCGCAGCGGATATTTGCCAGACGCTTCCTGGGGGATGTCCTCCGCCTTTAGATCGAGATTGTTCACCTGCCGTTCCGCCAGGACCGTTCGTTGCGGTCCCCACATTTCTCCGGTGGAAAATTCAGCGGTGAGCCCAGGGCGGCCTTCCAAAGTGGTGAGGAACGATGCCGGCGCGACATCGCCTTCATAACGCAGGAACTGAGTTCCCGGCACAAAGGTGATCTGCGCGTCGGGAAATTCCGCTTTGATTCCGTCCAGCACCGAAACTGTATGTGTCGGCCTGCCGTTGTAATTGCCCAGCAGGTATCTGGTCTGGTCGGCGAGTGGACTCACCACGGCGATCTTGATGCCGCTCTTCTTTAACGGCAGAGTGCCGTCATTCTTGAGCAGCACCAGCGATTCACTCGCCAGCACACGCGCCAATTCGCGGTGCGCGGGGCTGGCGAGTTCCTTTTCGTCGATCTTTGAATACGGAACCATCTCTGGCGGGTCAAACATGCCCACCTTCATCCGCGCGGTGTACAGCCGGATCAGTGCGGTATCGATCTCGCTTTCTTTCAGAAAGCCTTGCTTGTAAGCGTCGAGGTAAGGCTTGTAGTCGTGATCGTCTTTGCTGTCCGCGTAATTTAGGCACTCATTATCCATGCCTCGTTGTACGGCCAGGGCGGAAGCCTCGGGCTGCGTCTTGGTGAAGCGGTGGTCGCGAAAAACGTTGATGATCGCGGCGCAGTCAGAGACCACGTAGCCCTGAAAATTCCATTTACCCCGCAACTGGTCCCGCAACAAAAACTCGCTGACGCACGCGGGCTGCCCGTTGATGCTGTTGTAAGCGCACATCACCGAGCCGGCTTTGCCCTCGGTGACGGTGGCACGGAACGCGGGCAGGTAGGTGTCGAGTTCGTCGTGCTTGCTGACTTTCACGTCGGCCGTGTGGCGCGTGGCCTCGGGCCCACTGTGGACGGCATAGTGCTTGGGGGTCGAAATGACCCGATAGTATTTGGGATCATCGCCCTGCATGCCGGTGACAAACGCCACGCCCAGGCGGGCGCTCAGAAATGGGTCCTCGCCGTACGTTTCCTGCCCGCGTCCCCACCGTGGATCGCGAAAGATGTTGATGTTTGGCGCCCAGAAGTCCAGACCTTCCTGGGCGCGGCTGTGGCCGGCGCGCTCAAACTGCGCGCGCTTGATGCGTGCCTCGATGCCGATAGCGATGGCCATGCGGTGGATGGCGTCTGTGTCAAAGGTAGACGCCAGACCGACCGGCTCCGGAAACTCCGTGGTGCCGCTGGAGGCAACTCCGTGCAGCGCCTCACTCCACCAGTTGTACGCGGGTATGTGCAATCTCTCGATAGCGCCTGAGCCGCCGCATTGCCGCACTGGAGAGACGGCTCGGTGTCCGTTTACTCCAGCGCACCACTCGGGCCCTCGCTCTAACAGAAGCCGGACAACGCTTCTTTGAGCGATGTGTGGCGACCGTCGAAGGAGCGCAGGCGGCCTATGACAGCGTGGCGGAATTGCGCAGGGAACCGGCGGGACTCGTTCGCCTCAGCTGCCCGGTACTCCTGACTCAAAGGTGTCTGGCTCATGCACTCCCCGGCTATATGACGGTGCACCCAAAAGTTTCTGTCTTCGTCGAGGCGACGGACCGGACCGTAAATGTGATTGAGGAACGGTTTGATATCGCCATCCGTGCAAAGCCAGTAATTGAGGACGTTGCAGGGTTGGTGGCGAAAACTCTTGGAAAATCCGAGCGCGTGCTGGTCGTTAGTCCATCCTTTCTCGACCAGTATGGGCATCCGGATAATCCAGCCGACTTGCCAAAGTTCGCCACGGTCGCCAGCATCGACGACATATTCGACGATGGCGCGCGCTGGAACTTAACGAATCTTGATAATCGGGCGCAACAGATCGAGTTGAAGCCGAGACTTGTAACAAGTGATCTGCGCGTGAGACTTCAAGCTGCGATACACGGCATTGGCATCGCATTGCTGCCAGAACAAGTGGTTTCTGCACCGCTAAAAGAGGGGCTTATTGAACGAGTGTTGTCGGAATGGTTTGGTGCGAAGAATATTCTGCACTTGGTTTACCCAACCCCGCGGGGAATGCTGCCGTCGGTAAGGAGTCTTATTGACTATCTTATGACCCATGTTCCAGCTTGGCTCGATGAAAGGAGTATCTAGCGATTGGAGCGGATGGCACGGGCGGCCTCGCCCTCGCCAGATGCAAAGGGAACCGAATTCTCGCCACGGCTGTATTGCCGCGGCGAACAACCCATAATTTTCTTAAAAGCTTTGGTGAAGGCGCTTGCGGATTCGTAGCCGAGGGATTGCGCGATTTGGGAAATGGAATCGCTAGTATTCGCCATTCTGTCCCCGGCTCGCAACATTCGTCAGCGCGTCAGGTACTCCATCGGCGACACCCCAACCGTCTCTTTAAACCTCAGCGCAAAGGTCGATCGGGACATGCCGGCACGCTGCCCCAACTCCTCGACTGTCCAATCATGTGCCGGCTCATCATGAATAGATGTAATCGCCCCGTTCATTTGCTTATCCGATAGAGCAAACAGCCACCCTATCCTGCCTCGCAACCCTTCGGCCAGATGCAGACGCAGGCCCTGGACAAGCATCGTGTAGGCGAGTTGTTGAAATTCTAACTTGATGTGCCGTACGCGAGCGTAGAGTCCCTCGGCTTTTTCCGGCGCCGCGTCAAGGGCGGCGCGCCATATCGCCTCGTCAAATTGGAGTATGGGTGATCGTGGCATAACTACGCCCTTTCAGCGATTCCTCGACTCATTTTAGAGAATTCAAACGTTAGAGGTACGCAGAAGGTTGACGGCGACACAACGGCGTCGAAGAGAGAGAGCGCTAGGTCAGTTCTTTAGGTCGGGGTCCATCTTCAGGACAGTGGCGTACTGTTGGTTGATGCGCTTTTCCATTTCCACGGCTTCCTTATCCGGAGGGGCGGCCGGATCCTGGACAGCCTTGAGGTTCTTCCTTGTTTCGTCGAGATACGCCTTTGTCCGGGCGAGTTGATCTTTACAGGATTGAATCCTCTTCCAGACATTTTTGTCGCGAAGAGCATCACGGAATTCAGGACCATCGAAACTCGGCTGAGACCCGTGGCCGAGAAAATAACCTCCGCCGAACGAGCCGATCGAGACCACGGAGAGCAAGACTCTTTCCTCCGCTAACACTCGTTCGAATCCCTCCAGCTCCGACGCATCCGTTATCACGTCCCAGGCCATTTTTGTTCCTGCTCCGGCTCCGAACGCCACCATTGTCTTCAACCACGCCTCATACTCGTCGGCTCCCAGTACAGGATACGGTTCCCGTTCGACCACCGCCGCGAGCGGAATTTCCTTCGCATCGTTTCTGTCCCACCGAATCTCGGCGTCTGGCAGACGCAGTGCGAGCACAGCTCCGTCCGGAGCGTTCTTCAGTCTGTGACTGGCCCTACAGGCGTAAAGAAAAGCGGTTTCCTTGGAGTTCCAGTTCGTCGAGGTTGCGCGACCGGTATGATATCCGGCTGCGATCACTAAGCAAGCGACAGAAAGAAGGATCGGAGCGGTCCTCTTTTTTCTGATTCTTCTTTGCTGTTTTGCCATCAGAGTGCCTCCCGTCCAAGCGGAATCAGGGCCTCTGAATTCACATTTTACAGCAGATTAGGGGATAGGTGATAGGAGATGGGCCGAGGCCCGAGGCCGATGACCTAAGGCCTGTAGTGATTAGCGGGACACGCCGGACGCGAGCTATCGGCTAGTGCGGGTTTCCGGGACCTTTGCGATCTCGCCCGGTTTGATGGAAGCGAGGACAGCTAAGCAAGCGGGCACGTGCGGCAATAGCTCCTGCAAAGCGATCGATTTCGTCCGGAAAATGACGACGGCGATTCTCCGCCCCGCCAGATTTTGCTCGTATTCCAAGCCGCGGTCCACCGTCAGCAAAACATCGAAATGGGCAGACTCGGCGGCGTTCAGAAGCTCGCCATTCTTGAGGCCAGCAAAACCGGCGTACTCGGCTGACTCACAATCGTGCCCAGGAAGATAATTTCGCAGTCTCTGATTTACGCATTCGTCGAGCAGAATCCGCATTTAGGATTTGGCGGACAGAAGTTGCTGAGCTTGTTCCAGAGCGGCGATCGCCATCTCGCGGGTCACAGAAGGAAATCCCTGCAAAAATTCTTCCAGCGTCTCTCCGCCTTCGAGCGAGTCGAACAGTGCCTGGAGAGGCACGCGCGTTCCGCGAAACACAGGAGTTCCCCCTAGAATCTCGGGATCCCGAACGATCACATCGCTGGTAGACGCCATAACTCAGCTCCTCGTTTCAGCCCGTATAGCCAAGTATAGCATTGTAAAGGCTCGCTACCGATTGGTGCGGGGAAGAAGGGAATAGGGGACAGGCCCGAGGCCGATGGCCTAAGGCCTGTAATGGTGAGTGATTAATGGCTAGAGTGGCGAGTGACTAGTGACGAAAGCGAACGCGAAACGCTGTGGTTCCTCGCGTTTCGCGGCGACGCCTTGCACTTCGGCTGGGATCGTGCGGCCGGGTCCCTGAAACAGTACATCGCGGCTTTGGATAGCTCACAATAGGTCGCGACCCGGACCCGAACCGGCAGCTGTAACCTACTCGGACTTTTGGCAGATTTTTGGCAAAATGGTTTTTGGGAGATATTCTCCGAAAGGGTAAAAGTGAGAATCGCCGCGTATTTACTGGCGATTTGAATGGTGGGCCTGGGTGGACTTGAACCACCGACCTCGCCCTTATCAGGGGCTTTTATGGTGCTATATGCATAGTATTATGCTCATGAAGGATGTCGTCCGCGTCGTATAGTTCGGAAGGGCTGGACGCTGCGCAGTCAGAGCATGCCACAACAGTTTTGAGTTCAGCATTCTTGGCATCGATGGACGTTATTCGAATCGCAGCGCAGTCATCGGATCGACCCTGGTTGCCCGTCGTGCAGGGGAATAGCTCGCCAGTAAGGCTACACCCATAAGCACTAGCGCGATCGACGCGAACGTAACGGGATCATTCGCGCTGACCCCATGGAACGGCGTCCCGGGCTTCAGTGCTGTCGAAGTTGAAAATGTCGAATGCTTCCCGACAGTCAATTACCCTGAGAGATCGGGCGCGCAGGCTGAAAACTCTGCAACCTGATGCGAGATGATTCCATCATGTATTCTGAGATACACTGTCCCGAATAATGGGGCGCCGTCTTCGAAAACGACATGAGCGGAAGTGATGATGACAATCTGGATCCCGGGTGGGCGCAAGATCCACAGGCGTCCCTACAGCGACAAAACGAACGCCTGCAATTGCTCCTGAACCTGACAACCCGCATCACCTCGAATCTCGACCTGCGCGAAGTGCTGCGCGCGATTTCTGCCAACTTTCGCGAGGCTATGCGCTGCGACGGAGCCGGGGTCTGGTTGCCCGGCGAAGAGGCGGGAACGTTCAAGCTATATGCGCTCGATTCGCCCGGCAGTAAGGGCTTCGCCAAGGAGGATCTGATCATCACTCCGGCCGAGAACGATCCCGGCAAACGAGCATTCGAGACGATGAAGCCGATGGTCGCGACGGTTGAGGAGATCGGTTGGCCCGGCGGCGGCGAGGGGTACAGACTCGCAGCGGCGGAAGGCATGAAGAGCGCTTGTTTTATCCCGCTGGTAAGTCGCGGCCGTGCTCTGGGGGACCTGATGATTGTGCGTGCAACGGAGGGAACCTTCACGGCAGAAGACATCAACTTCCTCAGCCAGGCTGCGGGCCAGATCGCTATTGCCATCGAAAACGCCCTTGCCTACCGTGAGATCTCCGAGCTGAAAGACAAACTCGCGCAGGAAAAGCTCTATCTGGAAGAAGAAATCCGCTCGGAGATGAACTTCGCAGAGATTGTCGGGAAGAGTTCCACCCTGCGCAAAGTGCTGAAGCGAGTGGAAACCGTGGCACCCACAGATTCCACGGTGCTGATCTGCGGGGAAACGGGCGCTGGGAAGGAACTCATAGCGCGCGCGATTCATGATTTGAGCACGCGGAAATCAAAGGCCTTCGTGAAACTCAACTGTGCTGCCATACCGACTGGCTTGCTGGAAAGCGAGCTCTTCGGACACGAAAAAGGTGCTTTCACGGGAGCCATCGCGCAACGCATCGGCCGCTTCGAAGTGGCCAATGGCGGGACGATTTTTCTGGACGAGGTCGGAGAGATTCCGCTCGAATTGCAGACCAAGCTGCTGCGCGTGCTACAAGAGCGGGAATTCGAACGCTTGGGCAGTTCGCGGACGCTGCGTACCAATGCTCGATTGATTGCCGCAACAAACCGCGAGTTGGAAGCGATGGTCGCGGAACAGAAATTCCGCTCCGACCTGTTCTTCCGGCTGAATGTTTTCCCAATCCAGGTCCCGCCGCTTCGCGAGCGCCACGGCGATATTCCGCTCCTGGTCCGCCACTTCGCGCAGCAGTTTTCTAAGAGAATGAACAAAACGATTGACACGATCTCCTCCGCCACCATGGATGCCCTGTCCCGGTATCATTGGCCTGGCAATATACGAGAACTCCAAAACATCATTGAGCGCGCCGTAATTACTTCCGCCGGCCCCGTTCTAAAGGTAGATGTGGCAGACCTGAAGATTTCTAGATCCTCATCTCCAGCAGAAAAGAGTTCTGCTCAGGGATCGACAAATCACGGCCTGCACAATGTGCTCGAAGAGACAGAACGTCAACAAATCCTCAAAGCCTTGAAACAATCCAATTGGGTCGTGGCTGGTCCCAAGGGCGCAGCAGCGAAGCTCGGAATGAAAAGGTCCACCCTCCAGCTGAGAATGAGCAAGCTCGGCATCTCACGTCATTCCTCGTAGTCGCCTTTACCTCTTTTCCTCCGAGAGGCGCTCGCTCCAAATGCGTTTTTTTGTTAGTGCCAGGAAACTGGCAGGCTACCAGCTCGCTGGCACTCGCACGCTGACACTTCCATCTGAGTTCTCTCAGGCTGGCGACTATTTCCAGATAAATGAATGAGTTGCTCAAATGCGGTGGCGCGCCACGCTCTGGCATCCGCATTGCCTTTTCTATTGTCGCTCGGCCACAAAGGAAAACAGGATGTTGAAGATCTCGATTGTCGAAGGAAGGAAGCAGCGCCGGCTGGTGGTAGAGGGCAGGCTCGTCGCACCGTGGTCCGACGAGCTGAAAGCCGCCTGCGAAAGGGCGGGGTCGGGACTTGACGGCCGTGAACTCGTGATCGATCTGAAGAACCTAACGACGATCAGCCAACAAGGAGAAAACGTGCTTCTGGAACTGATGAAACAGGGGGCCAGATGCCGAGGCTGTGGTGTGTTTACGAACGAAATTTTGAAACAGGTCGCCCGCCGATTGCGCCGGATTGGAGCACATGAATGAACTCCTTAAGGTTGTCTGACAAGGACTCGCCCGCCGCTCGGACGTTCATCCGACGAATGAGCCTTGCGCTCGCTCTAGGCGCGAGCCTCAGCGGATGTGCCGTGGGGCCAAAATACCAACGCCCGACGGTGAAGCTGCAGCCCTTTCACAACGCTCCCTCCATCGAAGCTCGTACCACCTCGTTGCCGGCACCGTCCCTGGACCAGTGGTGGACCGGCTTCCGTGATCCTGAGCTGACACTGATCGTAAAGCGGGCGCTGGAACAGAATCTTGACCTCGCCGCTGCCATAACGCGGGTGCAACAGGCGCGTGCCGCTGCTCAAGGAGCAGGAGCGCGACGCATGCCATCAGGAAACCTTTACGCTTCGCCGACCACACTTTCTCAATCGACCGAGAGTATGACCGGTCGCCCCGCCTCACACTTACCCGGCTATGATCGCCATCAGAACTACTACGATCTCGGATTCATTGCGAGCTGGGAAACCGATCTGTTCGGCGGTTTGAAGAAAGGAGCTCAGGCTGCTACGGCCGAGGCTCAGGCGGCCGAAGCTCTCCAGACGGGAACTCGCATCACGGTTGCTGCGGAAGCCGCTGATGCCTATATGCAGATACGGGGCGCGCAGGCGCGCTTAAACTTCGCCAAAGATCAGATCTCCACTGACCAGCATCTCCTCGAACTGGTGCAACAGCGCAAGGATGCGGGCGTCGCCTCCGACCGCGAACTCGCTCAGGGGCAAGCCTTGCTGTGGCAAGCAAAGGCGACGATTCCACTGCTCACAGTCGCTCTCGAAGCACAGCTGAACCGGCTGGACGTGCTCATGGGTGCCCAGCCGGGAACGTACGCAGCGGAGTTGAGCTCTGTCGCGGACATTCCCGACGTACCGGAAATCTCTGGCTATGCGACGCCCACGGACCTATTACGCAGGAGACCCGACATCATCGCCGCCGAGCGAATGGTTGCTGCCACGAACGCTCATATTGGTCAGGCTCTCGCTGAATATTATCCAAAGCTCTCACTTTCAGGGATCGTCGGATCTCAAGCGGTCGCGCCCGCCCATCTATTCGAACAGCAAGGATTTCAACCTATCAGCGTAGTAGGTCTGCGGTGGCGACTCTTCGATTTCGGCGCTGTCGCTGCGGAAGTGAAGCGAGCGCGAGGCGCCAATGCCGAAGCCTTACTCCAGTATCGCAGCACAGCCCTTCACGCAGCCGAGGATGTTGAAGACGCCTTTAGTTTACTCGTCCAGTCGGAGAACCGCCGAAATGAAATCCTTCGTGAAATCGCTGAATTGCAGCGTGTGCGCGACCTGTCCGAAGAGTCCTACGCCGCCGGTGTCATCGCACTCACCGACGTGCTCGACGCGGATCGTCAATTGCTTGAGGCCAAGGATGACTTGGCCGTAGCGCAAGAGAGTGCGGCGCGTGCGGTGATCGGTTCCTATCGCGCTCTCGGGGGCGGCTGGCTCCCATAATCGAAAACTACCAAATAAAGGAAGAGCCCATATATGAAACGGATCAATTTCAGTTATCCCGCCCTGGTCCTGGTCGTTGTCGGCTTCGCAGTCAGCTTGACTGGTTGCGGCCAGAAGCAGGAGTTAGACCCAAGAACACAGCCGGAGCTGGTTCGCATAGTGGAAATAGGTTCGTCGTCCGGTGCAGATCCCGCGTTCACTGGCGTGGTGTCAGCGCGTGTTCAAAGCAATCTTGGTTTCCGAGTTCCCGGAAAGATCACGAGCCGCTTGGTAGATACGGGGCAGTTTGTCCGCGCTGGACAACCGCTCATGACGATTGATCGAACCGATTATGCACACGCCATTACCGCGCGAGCAGAAACCGTCACTGCGGCGAAGGCAAAGGCTGTTCAAGCTGCCGCCGATGAGGCCCGCTATCGCCCTTTGGTCAAGAGGGGCGCGGTTTCCGCTTCAATCTACGATCAGATCAAGGCTGCATCGGATGCGGCACAAGCTGAGTTCGCTGCTGCTACCGCTCAGGAGCAGGTTGCGAGAGACGAGGGCGGCTACTCACAACTTATTGCGGACGCGGACGGCATCGTGATCGAGACCTTGGCCGAGCCAGGACAAGTGGTGACGGCCGGGCAAACGGTTGTGAAGCTCGCCCATTCCGGTCCGCGAGAGGCCGCAGTGAATCTCCCCGAGACGTTGAGGCCGGCCCTTGGATCGACCGCATACGCAACGCTCTACGGCAGCACGATGAGAGTTCCAGTTCGATTGCGACAGCTTTCCGGCGCTGCTGACGCGCAGACCCGAACCTTTGAAGCACGCTACGTTCTCGAAGGCGCTGCCGCGAATGCTCCGTTAGGAGCCACCGTGACAGTCCATCTCTCCGGCGACGTAGGGGCTGACACATTGCAAGTACCGATCGCATCCGTTCTCGATCAGGGGAAGGGACCTGGTATCTGGTTACTGAACCCTTCTACATCCACAGTCTCATTTCAACCGGTACAAGTACGCCGTCTGGGTGAAGAACTAGCAACCGTCAGCGGGAACGTGCACCCAGGACAACAGGTCGTAGCGCTTGGAGTTCATCTCCTTCGCGATGGCCAACGTGTGCGCGTAGAGAACAAGGCAGCAATTCAATGAGCCAGCACCATACATCAGAAAAAAACGAGAAATCGCTCCAGGAACACGGCATCTCTGGACCCGAGGTTCGCGAGCATGCGGCGAAGGGGTTCCTCAATCTGTCGGCGCTCGCAGTGCGCGAAAAGTCGATCACTCTGTTCTTGCTCATTACGATCGTTGCTGCTGGCATCTTTGCCTTCCTGAAACTGGGACGCGCAGAAGACCCTACTTTCACGATCAAGGTGTTCACCGTTGCGGCGGTGTGGCCCGGAGCGACAGCACAGGAGATGCAGGACCTCGTTGCCGAGCCGCTGGAAAAGCGCATGCAGGAATTACGCGACTACGACCGCGTAGAGACCTTCACCCGGCCCGGGCTCGCGCTGATGATGGTGAGTCTGAAGGACACTACTCGCCCAGAGGACGTCCCGGAAGAGTTTTACCAGGCTCGCAAAAAGCTAGGCGATGAAGTACCGAAGTTGCCTCAGGGCGTATTCGGTCCCTTCATCAATGATGAGTACTCGGATGTGACGTTCGCGCTCTACTCCGTCGAGGCTCCAGACCTTGCTCCTCGCCAGGTTGCGCGTGAAGCAGAAACCCTTCGACAGAGGATGCTTCATGTGCCTGGCGTGAAGAAGGTTGACATCGTTGGAGAACGGCCAGAGCGTATTTTTGTCGAGTTCTCATACGAACGGCTGTCTACGCTGGGAGTAAGCGCACGAGATATTTTCGATGCACTGATTCGAGAGAATGCGGTAACCCCATCTGGATCAATCGATACGAATGCTCAACAGGTTTACATTCGCCTGGATGGCGCGCTCGATGATCTTCAGAAGATTCGGGATACGACGGTCGCGTCAGGTGGGCGCAGCCTAAAGCTGTCTGATATTGCTGATGTGAAGCGCGGATACGAAGATCCCGCAACTTTTCTGGTCCGCCATAATGGCCAGCCAGCCTTGCTTCTCAGCATCGTGATGAAGGAGGGCTGGAACGGTCTGGACCTTGGCAAAGCCCTTGTTGCCGAACAGAAGAAGATTTCCGCTGGCCTCCCTGCAGGCATCAGCTTCAGCAAAGTGACGGACCAGGCGGTAAACATCCGCGAAGCAGTGGATGAGTTCATGCTGAAGTTCTTTGTTGCCCTTGCCGTCGTGATGCTGGTTAGCATTCTCAGCCTCGGTTGGCGAGTAGGAATCGTTGTGGCAGCGGCCGTTCCGCTGACGTTGGCGGCCGTCTTCGTCATCATGCTTCTGACCGGAAGAGTATTTGATCGCATCACGCTTGGCGCTCTGATTCTCGGCCTTGGTCTTCTGGTTGATGACGCGATCATCGCCATCGAGATCATGGTGGTCAAAATGGAGGAAGGGTGGGGCCGCATCCGGGCCGCCGGTTATGCATGGAGTCATACTGCGGCTCCCATGCTTGCAGGCACGCTTGTCACTGTTATTGGTCTCATGCCGGTGGGGTTCGCTCGATCGACCGCCGGCGAGTATGCAGGAAACATCTTTTGGATAGTGGGTTTTGCACTGCTCACCTCGTGGGTCGTAGCCGTAACCTTTACTCCTTATCTTGGCGTGCAGATGCTGCCCGAGATTAAAGCCCTGTCCGGCGGCCATGCAGCCATTTATGCGACACCCGGCTATGAGAAGCTTCGTCGGCTAATTGCCTGGGCGGTACGCCGGAAAGCTTTGGTTGCTTGCATTGTTCTGGGCCTCTTTCTTGTCGCCGTTGCAGGCATGGGACTTGTCAAAAAGCAGTTCTTTCCTCAATCCGATAGGCCTGAACTCTTGGTAGAGCTGACGCTACCACAAGGCACCAGCATAGAAGCCACTAACGCGAGTGCGAAAAAAGTCGAGGAGTGGCTGCGGCTACAGCCCGAAGCAAAGATTGTTTCGGCTTACGTTGGGGCGGGCGCTCCGCGCTTCTTCTTTTCATACAATCCAGAACTCCCGAACCCTAATTTTGCCAAGATCATTGTCCTGACGGCCAACGAGAAGGCCCGAGTCGATTTGAAGCTCAGGCTGCGTGAACGGGTTGAGCAGGGCCTTGCGCCTGAAGCACGTGTGCGCGCCTCGCAGCTCGTTTTTGGACCATATTCACCCTGGCCTGTAGCGTTTCGCGTCTCAGGCCCCGACCTGGAAAGGGACCGCGCGATTGCGGCACAGGTACAAGCTGCAATGCTGGCGAATCCCCATACTCGACAAGTGAACCAGGACTGGAGCGAACGCGCGCCAACTGTGCATTTTGTCCTCGACCAAGCTCGGCTACAACTGATTGGTCTTTCCTCCCATGAAGCTGCCGAACAGATCCAATTTCTTCTGACGGGCGCGCCGGTGACGCAGGTCCGTGAAGATATCCGAACGGCGGAGGTAATCGCTCGAAGTGCGGGAACAGACCGCCTCGATCCCAGCAAGCTGAACGACATGACTCTGATGAATCACTGGGGGAAGGCTGTCCCCTTGAGCCAGGTCGGCCACATCGAAATTCGTCCTGAGGAACCGATCCTCAAACGCCGTGATCGCGTGCCGACGATCACGGTAGAGAGTGACATCGACGAATCACTTCAACCTCCACAGGTCTCTGCGGAAATTGAAAAGGCGATTCAACCGATTATCGCCAGCCTGCCCGAGGGCTATAGGATCGAAACGGGCGGCAATATAGAAGAGTCTGGAAAAGCGAATCGGGCACTTTCAGTCGTGTTTCCCGCGATGATCGTGCTGATGTTCACGGTGATCATCTTCCAGGTGCGGTCATTCTCTGCAATGTTCATGGTGGTCCTCACAGCGCCTCTGGGTCTCGCTGGTGTCGTGCCAACGTTGCTTCTCTTTCATCAACCGTTTGGGTTCAATGCGATCCTCGGACTGATCGCGTTAGCCGGCATCCTGATGCGTAATACGCTGATCCTGATCGGTCAAATTAAAACAAATCAGGAGGAAGGACTTGATAGTTATCACGCTGTCATCGAGGCGACGGTACAGCGATCACGTCCGGTGATCCTTACGGCTCTTGCCGCCGTTTTGGCTTTCATCCCTCTGACCTTTTCGGTCTTCTGGGGTTCGATGGCATACACCCTGATTGGAGGGACTGCCGTGGGTACGGTGCTGACCCTTATCTTCCTGCCTGCACTCTATTCAATGTGGTTCCGGGTAAGACCGACGGCAGCCCCGAACGATAAGGCGCAGGCCGTGCCGGTGCGTGCATAGCGGAACGAATTTTCGGAGAAGGCAGCATCAAGATTCTCCGGGCCACCAAAATGGCAAACATGCTGCAAACAATATTCACGAAAGGATTCTTATGAAACTGACCGATCGCACCATCTTGATCACCGGAGGCTCTGCAGGTATTGGTCTCGCGTTTGCCTTCAAGTTTCTCGAACTCGGCAACCAGGTCATCGTCACCGGTCGCCGTGAGTCGGTTCTCGATGAGCTAAAGGCAAACTATCCGAAACTCCACACCATCCAGAGCGACGTCGCAGATCCCGCGCAGGTCGCCGCCCTTGCAAGGCGTGTGAAGGCTGAATTTCCAAAGCTCGACGTCCTGATGAACAACGCGGGCATCATGCTCCACAAAAACCTCAAGGTCCCTGCAGCCGACCTCGACGGGTTGACAACCGAGATAGACATCAATCTGAGCGGCACCATCCGTACCACTTCTGCATTCATCGACATTCTCACGGCCAACAAAGGTACCCTGATCAACGTATCTTCTGGGCTCGCTTTCGTACCTCTATCCTCTGCGCCAATCTACTGTGCAACCAAGGCGGCGGTTCACTCCTATACTCAATCCCTGCGATTTCAGTTGGAGGAGTCCGGTGTTGAGGTCATCGAGCTCATGCCCCCAGCCATTAAGACGGCTCTATCCGCTGATCTTCCGGAAGGAGGTCTGGTCGCGTTGATAACCACAGATGAGTTGTTGAAGCAGACCTTTGCGGCTTTCAAGAAGGGCAAGCTCGAGATTCGGCCGGGACAAGCCAATCTGCTCGCACTGATGCGGCGCTTGGCACCCGGGTTCATGAACCGGCAGCTCTGGAAGGCTTCCAAGAAATTGGTTCCGGTCGGCGTGTGATATGGAAGAGCAGCGCCAGATTGCAGCGGAAGCAAAGCATGATCGAGGTGAAGCCTTGTAGAGCGCAACCGGGCTAGCCCATTTCCAGCGAGCGCACCTTCGACGATATCGTCCATGTTCAGGGAGTAATACGCCATGAAAGTAGGGATGATTGGACCCGGGAATATTCGTGGGCCCTCCGTGCCAACATCTCTGAGACCGTTTTAGTACTCTTAATTAATGAGCAGGGCGAGAAAGAAAAAGGAAGAGATGAACGGAAATTCTCTTGGTGTTCTTTCCTCGGGGGCTTTGGCTGGCGCGGAACGGAGCGGAGGCGAGCGTAGCGAGCCGCAGCGTAGTGCAGCGGCAGCCAAAGCGAGTGCCGACACGGTGCTAGCCTCGCGGCCTGATCCCGAAGTGGTCGCGAAAGCAAAGCGGCGCACCTTCACTGCGGAATATAAACTTAGCATCCTGCGGGAAGCCGAGGCCGCCGCTTCCACACGAGGAGGTATCGGAGCTCTCCTCCGCCGGGAAGGCTTGTACTCGTCGCTGCTGGCAACCTGGCGGCGCGAGCGGGCCAACGGCATCCTCGAGGCGTTGACTCCGCAGAAGCGCGGGCCGAAGTCCAGGCGCAATCCGATGGAAGAGGAAGTCCAGAAACTTCGCCGGCAGAACGCACGTCTCGCCGAAGATCTACGTAAGGCGCACATCATCATCGACGTCCAAAAAAAAGTGGCTGGAGCGCCGGGATAAACCGGTCTGAAGCAGGGGATGAAAGAGCCCTACGAGAAAGGAATAACGATCCGCTCGGCCCCGAGTTTGGCGATGAGCTGCCGCGAGGCAACCATCGAAGCATAAAACAGGGGATAGGTGGGCAGGGTATTGAGCTTCGAAAATTTGCAATCAGGGCGCCGACGCCGTTCAGCTAAGGCGGAAGGCAATATGACCGGGGGCGATATCGTGAGTACCTGGTCGGCCCTGCGTAGCCGTAGACCCCTGACACGCCTAGAAACTTCAGACACGAGAACCGGGAGACCTCGGTGGTGCCTGCGGCAGAACACCGCAGCAGGACGGCGGGTGAAGGCGATAAGCCACAAGACCCGCGCGCACGTCACCGAGGAGTCGGACAACGGAGGAGTACCTATGAACCATTCGAACAAAGACGGGAAACTGTTCGCGGAGAATGGGGAGGGAAGGCCGTTGATCAAGGAAAACGTTCGTCAACCTAACACGTACCCGACACAGAGCGAGAAACGCGTGTCACAAGGGCTGATGAATGTGCGAGAAGCAGCAAGGGGAAACAAGGAGATGAAGTTCACCGCCTTGCTCCACCATCTGACAGTTGATCTGCTGCGGGATAGCTTTTACTCGTTGAAGCGAAAAGCTGCACCCGGAGTAGACGGCGTAACGTGGCAGGAGTATGAGACCGGGCTGGAAGACCGACTTGTCGATCTCCACAGCCGGGTACATCGTGGGGCGTATCGAGCGCAACCGTCGAGAAGAAAGTACCTAGAGAAACCCGATGGGCGGCAACGCCCATTAGGGATTGCGGCCATGGAGGACAAGACAGTCCAACAGGCCGTGGTTACGATCCTCAATCAGATCTACGAGGAAGATTTTCTCGGCCTTTCGTATGGTTTTCGTCCAGGATGCAGCCAGCATCAAGCGCTGGATGCTCTGTCGTATGCGCTCCTGAAGAAGAAGGTGAATTTCGTACTAGACGCAGATATCAAAGGTTTTTTCGATAACCTCGATAAAAACCAACTGGTCAAGTTCATTGAGCACCGCGTCGCTGACCCCCGAATCCTACGGCTGATCCAGAAATGGCTGAACGCCGGGGTGATGGAGGACGGCATATGGTCGGAAACGAAGACAGGTACCCCGCAAGGAGCGGTGATTTCGCCGCTGCTTGCCAACATCTACCTGCACTATGCTTTCGATCTCTGGGTAAATGTATGGCGCACGAAATGTGCGCAAGGAGACGTCATCGTCGTGCGCTATGCCGACGATATCCTATTGGGATTTCAATACCGAGCGGAAGCTGACCGGTTCCTAGAGTTGTTTCGGGAACGGCTAGGGAAGTTCGGGTTGGAACTCCACCCAGATAAAACGCGCCGGATCGAGTTCGGGCGGTTTGCCGAGCGAGACCGGGAACAAAGGGGAGAAGGAAAACCTGAGACGTTCGATTTCCTGGGCTTCACGCACATCAGCGGGAAGAACCGGAAAGGGACATTCACGGTGAGGCGCATGACGATCCGTAAGCGCATGAGGGCGAAGCTGCAGCAGATTAAGCAGCAACTCCGCAGGCGTATGCACGATCCCGTGGCGCAAACCGGGGCATGGCTCAAATCGGTCGTGCAGGGTTACTTCAACTACTACGCGGTACCAGGAAACCTCGACAGCCTCAACGCATTCAGGGTCAAGGTGAGTCGACTCTGGCGGTGGACCTTACTCCGTCGCAGCCAGAAACGCCGACTCAACTGGGCGAAAATGCACAAGCTGCTTGAGCACTGGATACCTAAACCGCGCGTGCTCCATCCCTACCCCGCGACACGCTTCGCCGCCACCCATCCGAGATAGGAGCCGTATGCGCTAACGAGCGCCCGTACGGATCTGAGCGGGGGGCATCGGGCAACCGATGTCCCTACCGCGACCGCTGTTGGGCCGTCCGATTCCGGAACAGGACCCGGAGGAGAACTCTTGATGGCCGCCGTCACCGAGTTGGCCACCGAGGTGGGCACGCGCGCCGCTTGCCGTGCGCTGTTTGCGCCGCGCGCATCCCACTATCGCAAGAGGCGTGCGTCGATCTGCCCTGCAGTGATCAGGTCGCGACCTTCCCCGCCGCGCGCTCTGGGTCCGGCGGAACGCGAAAGGGTCTTGGCACATCTGCACGGAGAACGCTTCCAGGATCGTTCGCCAGCCGCTGTTTATGCGACGTTACTCGATGAAGGGGAGTATCTCTGCTCGATCCGCTCCATGTATCGCTTGCTCGAACGGCGGGGCGAGTCCCGCGAACGCCGCGATCAACTCACTCATCCGCCTTACCAGAAGCCCGAGCTGCTGGCCACCGCGCCCAATCAACTCTGGAGCTGGGACATCACCAAATTGCTGGGGCCCGCCAAGTGGACCTACTTTTATCTTTACGTGATCCTCGATGTGTTCAGCCGCTACGTTACCGGTTGGATGGTGGCGATGCGCGAAAGCGCGGAGCTCGCCAAGCGGCTGATCGAAGAAAGTTGCGTGAAGCAAAACATTGCGCGCGGGCAGCTCACGCTGCATGCCGATCGCGGCACCTCGATGAGGTCCCAGCCGGTGGCCTTTCTGCTGGCCGACTTGGGTGTCACCAAAACGCACAGCCGCCCGCATGTCTCCGACGACAATCCCTATTCGGAAAGCCAGTTCCGCACCATGAAATATCGACCGGAGTTCCCGGACCGCTTCGGGTGCATTCAGGACAGCCGCGCTTTTTCGCAGGGATTTTTCCGCTGGTACAACGAGGAACACCGCCACTCCGGGCTGGGCTTGCTCACACCGGCCATGGTCCACTACAACCAAACCGCGCTCATTCTCGAACGGCGCCAAGCCGTTCTCGATGCCGCCTATCGCGTCCATCCCGAACGCTTCGTCCGCCAGGCACCAAAACCAACTGCGGTCCCAACCGAGGTCTGGATCAACAAACCGCTCAACACAGATGAAAAAACTCACTAAATTCCATGAACACTGGTCTCAAACTCGTTGACACGCGCCGAAACGCGTCCTCGGCACAGACACCGATCTCACTGTCTTTCGTAAACTGAAGCAGCTTCAATATCTCGCCAGCTACACCCATCGCGGCCGCTTCTACACCCTGCCCGAAATCGCTCGTTTCGACGATCGCGGACTGTGGTCGCATGAAGGTGTCTGGTTCTCCCGCCACGGCACGCTGCTGGCTACCCTAGAAACCTTCGTCAACCAGTCTCCTAACGGTTATTACGCCCATGAATTGGCCGACGCCCTGCACGCCGAAGTGCAGCAGCCTCTCCGCCATCTGGTCGAGCAACAGCGCTTGGCGCGAATGGAGGTCGAGGGCCAGTTTCTCTATACCGCCATCGAATCCGTCCCTCGCCGCAAACAGATGCTCGCCCGGCGCAGCGCTCAGGCCGTTCCGGTGGCCGTCCATTCCACCGACCTCCAGGCATCTCCTGATGAACTCAAGGCCGCCATCCTGCTGTTCTATGGCTTGCTCGATGAACTACAGCGCCGATTGTTTGCCGGGCTGGAATCCATCCGCCTGGGCCACGGCGGGGACACTCTGCTCGGCGATTTCCCGGGTTTGGACGTGCATACCGTGGCCCGCGGTCGGCAGCAACTGCTAGGTGACCCCGGAAGAAGCTCGCCAAGCGGTTGTGGATGGCATCAACTACGCTGCCTACAAAGAAACCGACTCTTCGCTGTATGATTCCGATAAAAACCGCCTGTTTGGTTCCGAGCATTACAGGTCTGACCGCGTTGTCGTTAAACCAAGCCCATGGGCCGAGGGTGATTTTGAACGAAAAATGGCGATGCTACTACGCTGGGCCAATGCATTGAACAGCTCCGATCCAGCCTTTGCGGAGGCCCAGAGCCTTTTGGAAGGTGAAGATTCAGTTATCGGGCGCGTTATTCGACGCAGCAAGACAAGCGACCTTCCGTCGCTAGAACCTCAAGAGAAGGAATTACCCCGTTGGGTCCGCGTCCCTGCAGGCTTAGTTCTTGGATTATTCGCGCTGCTCTGCGAATTTGCCTCGCTGTCACTGTTGCTTGTGCCGAACAAGCAAGCGCCGGTGCTGGCAGTTATCGTCGGGCTGGTCCTGATTCTTGGCTGCCTCTGGATACTTGAGAACTGCTTTCGATTGATTACGGGTCGAAAGAACCGAGGCGGCCTAATGAGTCCCAACACGCTGCGAGTACTGTCCTTCCTCTTGCTGATCCTCCCGATCGTAGGCTTATTCACTGGCTATTATCGGGAGATGGGTGCTATCGCGATATTTCAAGCGGTGATGTACATTTTCGGGTTTCTCGGGCTTCGTGCGTTAGCTCGGAAACGAGAGGCCGTGGGAGACTCAGGTGACCGAGCCAAAGAGTAGTTGACGTAATTTTGCGACAACGCTTGCGATCCCGGAATCGGCTCTCAATGAGCGGTTGGTCGGCTAACCCGAGTGCTATCCGGCTTCGACTGCGGGATTAGTCCTGTGAAGTTCGGCTAGTGTTTACCGATGAGGCGGCTCATAGGCAATGTCGTTCGGGGTGGATGACGAGGTACCGGAAGCTATCCGATAGTGAACTTAGTCCGAGCGTGCCGCGGTAGGACTTTTGGCACGCTCGAGGTCGTTTTTAAAAGATGGTGGACGAGAGGGGATTCAAACCCCCGGCCTCCTCATTGCGAACAGTGGGGAAAATAAGCTAAGGCAAGGCGCCACAATCACTTAGCTATTTCAACGGGGCCCTTAATTGGCAAGTCTGGCAAGCCGGTTTTCTCTTTGTCTTTTCAATGCAGTTCGACAGTGAGAAGCCGCTAGCGGCAAGGCTTTAGAGTTTTAGGTCGTGGGTTCGATCTCTACTGCCCCTGGGGCATACGGATGGAATACCGAAATGCCGCGTCCATCAGTTCTTCGCGCCATTGTGGGCAAGTTTCGGAGATGCTGACGAAACAGCTACAGATACGAATGCGACCAAGACTTCCCAGAACCGGAATAACTTCCGGCTAGCCGAAGGATCCCCCAGATGTTTGCGCAAGGTTCTTCCGAAGAAGAGTTGTGCGTCATCTGCGAAGGATTATTCGTATCGCAGCGCGACCATGGGATCCACACTGGTGGCGCGGCGTGCGGGAATGTAGCAGGCCGCCAGCGCAGCAAGCGCGAGCACCATGGTGATGCCGATATAAGTGAGCGGATCGCTGGGACGTATACCGAATAGCAAGGTAGTCATGGCGCGCGCGGCGAAGAACGCAGTTACGCTGCCGAGTAGCAGGCCGATGGCGGCAAGGCGCATGCCATGGCCTACCACCAGGCGCAGCACATCGCGGCGCTGCGCTCCGAGCGCCACGCGCACACCGATTTCATGCACGCGTTCGGTGACCGCATAGCTCATCACACCATAGATTCCCACCGTGGCAAGCACGAGCGCGAGAGACGCGAAGGCGCCAACGAGCCAAAGGGTCAGACGGCGCGAGGCCATCGTTTCGGCAACGACTTGCTCCATGGGGCGCATGTCGTGCACGGGAAGCTCAGAATCGATTTGAGCGACTAGGCTACGCACCGCTCCATAGACCGCACTCGAATCGCCGTGTGTGCGCACGGCAAGCCCGATGTAAGACCAGGGATTTTGCGGAAACGCGTGGTAGCTTTCGAGGGAGACGGATTCTCCGAGGCCATTGTGCATGACGTTGCCAACCAGTCCGACGACTTCCGATTGCTTATTATCCAGGAGCTTGAAGTGCTTCCCCAGAGGATCCTGGCCGGGCCACAGAGTTTCGGCGAGCTTGTGATTGATGACCACGACAGGAGTGGAATTGGCGTTGTCGCTTGCGGAAAATTCGCGACCGCGAAGCAATGGAATGCCCATAGCCTGGAAATATCCGGGATTGATGGCGTGGATGCCGGTGAGCGGTTGCTGGCCGCGCTGATATGGAGCACGCCCTTCGACGTCGCTGAGGCCCGTGGTCGTGTCGTCGCCTTCCAGCGGAAGATCATTTGAAACGGCCACACCTTCGACGCCGGGCAGCGCGGTAACTCGTGGGAGAAGCTGCTCAAGAAATTGCGTGGAGCGGCCTTTGGGCGCGTAGTTCGCGCTGGTGAAATTCATCCACATCGTGACCATGTGATCGGGCCGAAAGCCGGGATTGACTTCGAGCATGCGCACGAAGCTGCGGCCCAGCAGCCCGGCGCAAACAAGAAGAACCAGAGAGAAAGCCACTTCCGAGACGACGAGGAGGCCGCGCAGGCGATTGTGGGCGAGACCCTGTGCGCCGCCGCGCCCGGCTTCTTTCAGGAAATGGCCGAGGCTGTGACGCGTGGCAGCAATGGCAGGCGCAAGCCCGAAAAGCAGTCCCGTCAATAGAGAAACGCCGAGCGTGAAGAGGAGGACACGCAAGTCCAGAGTGATTTCCTGCACCCGCGGCAACTGTTGCGGGCTGGCTGCGACAAGCAGACGCACCAATCCCCAAGCCAACCCCAGACCGAGCGCTCCGCCTACGAATGAGAGCAGCATGCTCTCGGTGAGAAGCTGCCGCACGATGCGCAGGCGGCCAGCGCCCAGCGCCGTGCGGATGGCGATTTCCCGGCGCCGCGTGACAGCGCGCGAAAGCAGAAGGTTGGCGACGTTGGCGCAGGCAATCAGGAGGACGAGGCCGACGACGGCGAGCAGTACCACGAGGGTCTGGCGCACAGGCCCGGCCGAGAGCTCACGCAGCGGAATCAACTGTACATTGTGGCCCGTGGTGACGGGATACTGCTGGTGCAGGCGCGCAACGATGGTGTTGATATCGCTTTGTGCTTGCGCGAGCGCGACGCCGGGCTTGAGGCGGCCGACAATGGAGAGGTAATGGGCTTCGCGATTGGTGCGGATATTTCGCTCCCAGTCGGGAAAGGTGCTGAAAACTTCGGGGACGACGTTAACCGGATTGACCCAGAGCTGAACGTCTGTGCCGCCGTAGCGGAAGTTGGCCGGGAGGACGCCGATGATTTGGACGGGCTGGTTGTCGAGAGTGAGGGGGCGGCCAACGACGGTGCGGTCGCCGGCAAAGTGGCTTTGCCAGAAGCCGTAGGTGAGAAGCGCGCGGCGCGGTGCGCCGAAGGCGCCCTCTTCAGGGACAAAATCGCGGCCCAGGATCGGGTGAACACCCAGAAGCGAAAAGACATTGGGCGTGGCGACCATCCCGCGAATGCGCTCGGCCGCGCCCTGTCCGGTGAGATTGAAGCCGAGGCGGCGGACGGTGGCGACCTGTTGAAACGACTGGTTCTGCGCCTGGTAATCGAGAAAGTCGGCGGCGGAGAAGGGACCTTGCTCCAGACCGGGCTCGGATTCCCAGAACCAGACGAGCTGGTCGGGCTGGGGGTAGGGCAGTGCGCGCAGCAGAACGGTATTGACAACGCTGAACATCGCGGTGTTCGCACCGATGCCTAGGGCCAGAGCGAAGATGGCAATGGCGGCGAGTCCACGGCTTTTGAGCAGCATGCGGAAGCCGAACTGAATGTCCTGGAGAAAGTTCGTCATGGCGCACTCCTATTTCCGGGATTAGACGAGGAGAAGGCGCAAAAGACAGGTGAACCAGATGGGAAGGGATTGCGAACTGATTAGCCCGCCTCTGCGCTCCCCGGTCGTCAAAGCACTGACGTACTTGGACTATTGCGACTCCCGGGTGGTCGGCATCTCGTCAGGAAAATCAAGCACTGACGAGATGCGTTTATCGGGACCAATCCGGAGGCATTACTTCCGGATCCCCCGTGAGAACGACACTCACCCGCAATCGGCAACTATAGCGATGGGAACACAACTCACGATTTCTGGCTTAATTGAACCGGCGTGACTATGACCTGGCACTGGCGGCTTGCCGGCCGTGTCACATAGGAGATCCCGAGGAGCAGCAGCAATATCAGCGGCGCGAACGCTTTCGGGCCATCTTTCGCTAAATAGTGTGCAACAATGGCCGAGATCCATGCGAATGTGAATCCGGCATAGGCCCACTCCTTGAGTTTGGCCAAGCCGGGGACAACGAGGGTGATCGCCCCAAGGAGTTTGGCCATCCCAAGAATAATGCGCAGCTGCTGCGGATATCCCACATGGGCAAATCCCTGAACGGCCTGTGGACTGCCCGACAGGTAAGCGAATCCAGCAAACACCGACAGCGCGGCCACCAGAACGGTGCTCACCCAATAAGTAACTTTGTGTGCCATGCCGTTATCTTCTCCTCGGTTAATTAGAGCAAAGCGTTTAAGGAATCCTAGCACGGCCGCGCGCCGTTTCCGATCGAATCGTCAGCTTTAGTGGCCAATCGTGATGCCCGCGCTGGCTTAACTCATTCTTAGCTTGCAGGTTACGAGCGCGTGCACAGATTGGACCACTAAAGCCGAAAATTAGCGGCCAAACTGTTTGATTCTTAAAG
>Ga0193731_1000089_pt1 | contig 30721 bp, 21 predicted proteins | sample U1a2metaG_FD_144920 | JGI IMG/M metagenome (GOLD analysis project Ga0193731, IMG submission 144920) | Soil microbial communities from a riparian zone of the East river system, Colorado, United States - U1a2 | ecosystem: Environmental > Terrestrial > Soil > Riparian zone | place: USA: East River...
TGAACTGATAGGCCATCTGAAGGGAAGAGATCAGAAGAAGGGAAGCATAGAATGCCGTTTTTTCATGAAGGATCCGCCGGGTAAACCAGAAGACGCTCAACACCGTCAATACTCCGAACACTACCGAAAAAAACCGCGCTGAAAATGCATTGACCCCGAATACGCTGTAGGCCGCCATCATAAAGTAGTACTGCACGGCCGGCTTATCGTGAAATTCGTTGTTGAACATCGGAATGATCCAATCCCCTCGCTGCATCATTTCGGCAGCACATCCGGCATTTTTTGCCTCGTCGAGAATATAAATGGACGTACCCCAGTAGTTCCAACCATAAACCAGCGTCGCCAATAGCGCTACAAGGACAAATTTATTCTTCATCATAGACAAACCGTTTGCCCGACCTTGGGCATTCCCGTTGCAAGTTTAGTTAAAGTATATGACGATGACTGACAGATTTTTAAACAAATAATTCCGGATAGGCTTAAACTAAAGGGCAGATTTGTTCGTCTAAGTACAGAAATAACAAAATCATGATCCATTTCACCAAAAAAACAAGCCGTTACCCGGTTATCCAGATGGACTCTGCGTATTTAAGAAATTTCTCCGAAGCCTTATTGAATTGGGAACAGAACCGGCAAGAGACCCGCTTCGCTTTTGGGCGGTTTGATGGGCACGCGGCAGAAAAGCCTGGTTTTATTAAGCTACCACCGCGCTAAAAAACACATAGATACATAGGCACATAGACACATAGGTTGTTTTCCAAATCAATGGCAACTTTCCTTACATAACTATGTGCCTATGTACCTCTATGCCTATGTGTTTTGTATCGACTAATTCGTCTTTTTCACCGAGCCGCCGCTACTCGAATCCGTGTTGGTTTTGAGCGGGTTGCCTCTGTACCGGATACTTCCACCACTGCTCGCGTGGGCCTGAAGTTCTTTCGATACGTTTATTTTAGCACTGCCGGCGCTGCTTGAGGCCTCTATCTCCAGCGACTTAGTATTCCCTTCCAAAACAGTCTTCCCGGCGCTGGAAGCATTTACAATCACGGATTCTGATTCCAATTTTACCTCCACCGATCCGGCACTGGAGACGCTAATCTCCAATTTGCCCGATTTAATAAGGTCTGTTGAAAATAGGTTGGAGGCGCTGCTGGCGGACAACTTTTCAAGGCGGGTGTACGTGACGTAGACCTTGACCGACTTCCTGCCACGGAAGTTGCCGTCGCGCATATGAATTTTAAGGGTAGTCCCGTTTACTTCGGTGAGCACATTCGAAAGATCGGTTCCGGTAGCTTCTACTTTCACCGATTCCTTCTCTCCTTTTTTTAAATAAACATCGATTGCCTCGGAGACCCTAACCGCCTGAAATGCACCGATCTGCCTGACCTCGCTTTGCTGGGCCAATCCTGAAACCGCGAGACAAAAAATCAATATAACAGTGAAATTAATTTTCATAACCAAATTTTGATCAAAGACCGGTTCCTGATTCAAGGGTTGCTTAAAATATCCAACTTTAAAGGATTTTTTTCAAACGGCGTACTATTTACCCGTTTTTTACCTAAATTTCGATACATAATCTCGATTAATTTCCAACCAAATTTATTCTGTATGATTAAGGAACAATTGAATGTATTGATAAATCTGGCAGCCAGCGATTCCACTGTTGCGGAGAAGGAATCAAAAACCATCCATATGATCGCCAGGGCTAATGGAATTTCCAAAGAGATTGTGGATGGGATGCTTAAAAAACCTCAGCCCATCGGCGATTTAAGCACCCTTGCAGAGGACCAGAAGTTTGAGCACCTGTACCATTTGATCCAGCTCATGAAAAGCGATGGCCAGGTTTTCAAGAGCGAGATCCATTTTTGCGAACAAATCGCTGAAAAGCTTGGGTATAAAAAAGGCGTTGTAGGTGATTTATCCTCCCGCATATACAGTGACCCGACCATTACGGCCGATCGTAAACTGTTGATGGATCGGGCACATCGGTTTCTGAAAGATTAAGATTACACCCTCGCGTAAGCACGTAATATTTTCATAACCATCATTCGAGGCTTGCATTAATCTGTGAATCCGACTTCGCCAAGGCTTCGTCGGACAGGTCTGCGGCATTTATTTCTTTTCAAACTCCACTTTCCCTCCTACGATTGTCATGACCACTTCGGTCTTGAGCAACTCTTTTTCCGGAACGGACATGATATCCTGTGAGAAAATAGTGAAATCGGCGAGCTTGCCCGGCTCGATGGATCCCTTGACCTTTTCTTCAAATGCTCCGTACGCCGCATCAAGGGTATAGGATCGCAAAGCCTGCTGGCGCGTCATTTTTTCCTTCGGTTCATAACCGCCTTCTGGTTCGCCTGCTAATGTTTTTCGGGTAACGGAGGAATAGAAGCAGGCTACCGGGTTGATCGGTTCGACCGGAACGTCGGTGCCGTTGATTACTTTCGCTCCCGTCCGGAGCAACGATTGCCAGCAGTAGGCACCTTCTTCCATTCTTTTCTTGCCTAACCTGTCTATCGCCCACGGCCGGTCGGATGATAAATGGATAGCCTGCATCGAGGCAATCACGCCCAACCGTCCAAATCGGGGAATGTCATCAGGATGAAGATGTTGAGCGTGTTCAATCCGGAACCGGGCTTCCCTGGCTTTCTCAGGGTTTTCCTTGAACGCCATCTCGTACCGGTCAAGGACTTCCTTGTTGGCCCGGTCGCCGATCGCATGAGAACAAACCTGAAATCCAAATTGCAAGGCATCACGACAGGTCTTCAAAACCGTATCCATGGAGATCGTGGCCATCCCATAAAAATCACTGCGATCACTATACGGCTCCAGTAACCATGCACTCCGCGTGCCGAGCGCGCCGTCACAGTGAAGCTTAATTGACCGGATGGTAAGCCGGTGCGTGGAATCTATTTCCGGCCCTCGTTTGTACCACTCTCTCAACTTGTTGTCCTGTGCCTCGAGCATCACGTACAGGCGGGTCGCCAGCTTTCCTTCCGATTTGAATTTTTCATATAACGCGATCGTTCTGCGGCTTGCACCGGCGTCATGAAACTCCGTGATCCCGTTGCGGAGACAGGCCGCGATAGCCAGTTCCAGGGCCTTGGTGTCTGTCTCTTCGGACGGTTTGGGAATATAGTGCTCAACCAGTCCAACGGCCCGATCGATAAGGATACCGGTTGGATTACCCAACTGGTCGCGGATGACCTCACCCCCTTCCACCGCATCTATTGATACCTTCTCTATGGATAAAGGATGGATGCCTGCAATTTGCATGGCCCTGGCATTAACAAACGCTGCATGGCCGCTGGCATGTTCCAGGAACACTGGATTATCGGGTGACACGGCGCTAAGCAATGGGTGCGTCTGAAACCCCTTGACCAGGACTGGCGGTTTCTTACTCCATTTGTCCTGATGCCAACCCCGTCCGCTTATCCACTCTCCTTGCCGGGCTCCCGCAACGGCTGATTTCACTTTATCGACCAATTCCTCGTAACTCTTCACGTGGTCGAGATCAAGTTCAAGTTCGGAATGGCCCAACGCCATCAGGTGACCGTGAGATTCAATAAAGCCGGGCGTCATGGTTCTCCCCCCTAAGTCGAACACCTTTGTATTTTCTCCCTCAAACGCTTTCGACCCCGCCAGGTCGCCGGCATAAGCGATTGTGTCTGCGATAACGGCCACCGCCTCCACAACGGGAGTCTGGTCATTTAACGTATAAATTTTTCCGCCCCGCAGAATCAGATCAGCCGGTATTTTTTTTGTCGAGCACGCGATCATCAGTGCGACAAACAAGAGGCACGGGAAAAGTCTCAGCTTAAATACAAAACACATAGGCATCCAGGTACATAGGCACATAGGTTGCGTAAAGAAAGCTTTTGCTATGTGACTTTAGCCTCCTCCGTTTACAAAGCAGGTGAGCAAATGAAATCAAAAAAAGACACATAGAAAATACTATTGATAGAAAACGACGCTATGTGACTATGTGCCTATGTATCTATGTGTTTTTCAACCCTAACCCTTAATTCCTTAATTTCCCGGTCTCAAGAAACGGAAACCCAAATCACAATGAAATCATTAATAGTAGTGTTGTCACTTATTGGCTTACGCCTTCCCCTGCTCGCCCAGGATGTCGGACTTTCGTTTTCTTATTTCATTCCGCGCAACGGCTATTTCTCCACCCCCGTCAGCCCTTTTTCTATTCGCGGACTGGGAGTCAATATCAATCGCTTCCTGGCGGTACAAACGGGGGCATCACTATACCGCATGTCAGGCTTAAGTGTGAAAGACCAACCTTTACCCAACAAGGCGCCCTTTGTCGGTCCCAACTTCACCCTCTTTGTGCCGGCGGAGTTAGTTTTTCAATTGAAGGGTTCGAAAGTGGAAGTGGATGTGAAGGGAGGAGGATTCTTTTTTTATGGGTTCGGTCAAACGTTGAATTACGGCAACATCGACAGAGCCATCCGGGAAAAGGAAGGATGGGCCGTCGCCAATTCGACACTTGCCTTTCAAAACAAACCAGGCTATGGATACCATGGAGGGGTGGAGTTAACGGTGCACGTCACCCAACAAGTAGGGGTCTCCATCGAAACCAATTACCTCGTCGGCCAATCGAAGCTGCCATTGACAGGAAGTTACTCCGGCGGCTCCTCTACTATTGCTACCGTACCGGTCGACTATAAGGATGCAAAAGTGGATTTCAGCGGCCTCGAATTTTCGATCGGACTGATATTCAATTCAGGGGGTGGGAATAAACCCAAACAGAAACGGAGGCGATGATAATTTGAAATTTAAATCAACTAATTGATTTGCTGAACCTTGTTATCGGCGATAACGAAAATGCGCGCTTCTACTTTGGGTTTGAGTATGGCCAATCCCGTGAATGATCCGAAGGCCGGGAGTATTCCGGCGTCCTTTCCGAAATAAAAACAAGGCAAGGTCATAGACTGCCTTCCCCTCCCCGTTAATCGAATGCCCGGATGAATGTGTCCGGCCAGGTTGTAGCCTGTTAAACCGCCCGGAGCAGTTTCACGATTGCTTTCTCCACCCTGCCCCAGAATGGGTTGGTGCGTAAGGTGCAAGCCGCCCAATTGCAATCGATCCTCATGGACCACGATCCGGTGCCGCTGATATTGCAGCTGGCTCATAATGTCGTGATTGCCACGAACCAATTCAAAAGAGCAAGTGGAGAAGTGCCGGAGAACCTGGCCCAACACGGCCCATTCCTCATTGTAATAACTATGGAATAAATCTCCTAAAAAAATGACCCGGTCGGCCTTGGTTTCATTAAGCAAATCAATGAGTGTTTCCGTATTTCGATCATTGGCTTTTGGCGGAACCGGAATTCCCGCCTTCCTGAAGTGATTGATCTTTCCAATATGAAGATCAGCGACCAATAAAGTTTTATGCTGAGGTAGCCAGACCGCCTTTTGCCAAAGTAATTTTGCTCGCTCGCCTGAAATTTCAATCTCCATACCGCTCACCCTGCAAGGATAAGAAAAAGGCGCGGATATAATTGAAGGTCACAGATTTGCGCTTTTCCAGGCCTGTAAAACTCCTTTTTTCCAATTCCGTAAAGGAAAAATGTTAACATTGCCTTAACATTGAGTTTGGCACGTCGCCTTACCTTTGAAATCACAGATTATCTGATCTCCTGAGATATCCCCCAATTTCCTAAATCCAAGGCATGTTTGAACTAGACCTCTCCTATTCAATCCTACTGATTCTATGCCTCGTTGCGGCTTGCGCGTTTGAATTTGTAAATGGGTTTCATGACACGGCGAATGCCGTAGCCACGGTCATTTACACCAACTCCCTGAAACCCTGGATTGCCGTTATTTGGTCGGGGTTTTGCAATTTCCTCGGCGTTTTGGTGGGTGGCGTTGCAGTGGCCATGGCCATCGTCAACCTCTTGCCAGTCGAATCCCTCATCGATCAGAATATCTCGCATAGTATCTCCATGGTCATGGCATTGTTGATCAGCGCCATCTCCTGGAATTTACTGACCTGGTATTTTGGCATCCCCTGTTCCAGTTCGCACACCCTGATCGGCTCCATTCTGGGGGTCGGAATAGCCTTCTCTCTGCTTCCCAACTCGATGGAAACTGCCGTCAATTGGGCAAAGGCCGAGGAGATGGGAATTTCCCTGCTCATTTCACCTCTGTTTGGCTTTTCATTGACGATCGTCCTGATGTTTGTGATCCGGACGCTCACCAAAAAAACAGATTATGGAGACAACCTCTTCAAGGAACCAAAAAAGAACCAACCGCCACCGTGGAGCATCCGCTCGGTGTTGCTTTTGACGTGTACGGGAGTCAGCTTCTTTCATGGGTCCAACGACGGTCAAAAAGGAGTTGGATTGATCATGCTCATTCTCATCGGCATTGTACCAGGCTATTTTGCACTGAATGAAAAGATCTCCCCTCAATCCCTCTCGCCGGCCCTGGCGCAAATCGAAACCGTTATCCACGTTATCGACTCCTCTTCCCTTTCGCAGCCCGACCGGTCAAAACTATGGGCTACCCAAGTGATGAACCAAAAGTTGATTTCTGCGGTCGGCGGAGTTTCTACCGTATCCTCGCTTTCCAAAGAGGGGCGCTTCGAAATACGGAGGAACATTGTGGTGATGGATCGCAACTTGAAAAATATTGTTGGTAAAGAGGAAGCGCGTGTCAGTGAAAAGGACAAAAAGACGCTAAAGGAACAGTTAACTGTATTAAAAAAAATTACAGATTACTCACCCCGCTGGGTGATCCTCCTGATCTCGCTTTCGCTGGGACTTGGAACAATGATCGGGTGGAAGCGCATCGTGAAAACAATCGGTGAGAAAATCGGGAAAGAGCATTTGACGTATGCGCAGGGCGCCTCGGCCGAACTGGTCGCCGCCAGTACCATTGCTGCTTCCACCTACCTGGGGCTCCCGGTCAGCACGACACACGTTCTCTCTTCCGGGATCGCCGGAAGTATGGTCGCGAGCAAAGGGATCAAAAACCTTCAACCCGAAACTGTTAGAAATATTTTGATAGCGTGGCTGTTGACGTTGCCAGTGGTGATGGTGATGGCTGGGACGTTGTTCTTGTTGTTTAGGAATATATTCTGACAGAGTAAGATATACCCAAAGACTGAACACATAGGTACATAGACACATAGGCACATAGCTTTTGCTGCCGCAACTCTCTGGGATAATTTCGGTCGAATACGAGACCTCTTCGTTGTTCGTTAGATTCACCGCAGGAGGCGCGGAGGCGCAAAGTAGGCGCAGAGATCAAAAGAACATTTGGCCAATTTTTATTACTTAGTACTTTTTAGTCAGCCCCCCTCTACTCTTCAAACTGCAACAACATCTTCTTAATCCTGTCCTCCAATTTTTCAGAAGTCAGCTTTTCGCGGTTGCGGTCTACGATAATCGGAAATGCAAAAGGCGTAGGCCTCGGCGGTTCTTTGATAATGATTTTCTGACTGGCAATTCGCTCCAGGGCCCTGCGCATCCGAACCTCTTCCAACTGAAAGTCCATGACCTCTTCAAAGGCCTGATGCAGCAGAAGATTATGCGCGTCGTACTCGTGGAATACATCAAAGAAGAGCTGGGAAGACGATTGCAGGTGTCTGTCTTTCACAGGCTGACCCGGGTAGCCTTTGAACACCAACCCGGCGATGGCGGCAATGTCCCTGAACTTCCGGCGCGCCATTTCCGTAGCGTTGATGCTCGCCTGGATGTCTTTTAATAAATTATCCGACCCCAGTACGTTGGTTTCAATCGCTTCATAAATGGGGACCTCCTGGTCGGATAGCAATTCAAATCCGTAATCATTCATGGCAATGGAAAACGTAATCGGGGTGATTTGCGCTATCCGGTATGCCATGAGCGCCGCCATGCCTTCGTGCACAAAGCGGCCTTCAAACGGGTACATCATCACATGATAGCCCTCCGACGATTTCATGTATTCGATCAGAAATTCATTCTTCTTTGGCAAATGGGACAGCGTTCGCTGCAGCTCCATCAGCGGCCGGAGAAATACCATCTCGGCATCGTTCTCCTGCCGACGGGCCGCCTGGTCTATTTTGAACCGGATCATCTCACTCATTTGGGATGAAAGGGGCATCCTCCCTCCCTGCCAGGAGGGTACCATTCCCGATTTGCGGTTGCTTTTCCGTACATGAACTTCCATTTCCTTGATGCGGATCAACTCCAGATTTTTTCCGGCAAACCAAAACACATCTCCCGGAGTAAGCCTGGAAATAAAATTTTCTTCTATTGTCCCGAGGTACTTGCCGGTCACGTATTTCACAAACAAAGAAGTATCGCCTACTATGGTTCCCACTGAAAGCCGGTGGCGCAAAGCGATCCTCCGGTTGGTGACTTTATACAGACCGTCTTCCACCACTACTTTGCGGTGCTCGTCATAGGCCGTGAGGGCTGCACCCCCGGTGGTAATAAAATTCAGGACCCAGTGCCACTCTGCAGTAGATAGGGATGAGAAACTAAAGGTACTCTTCACCTCTTTCAGGATTTCATCGGGCCGGAATCCATCGGAGACCGCCAGGGTCACGAGGTATTGAATCAACACGTCGAACGAGCGTACATACGGGATCCGGTCTTCCACGATTTTCTGCTTGATTGCTTCCCGGAGAGCGGCAGCCTCGATCAGGTCAAGGGAATTGGTGGGAAGAAAATATATTGTACTAACGGCACCGGGCTGATGGCCACTCCTTCCTGCCCGTTGGAGAAAGCGGGCAACTCCTTTCGGACTGCCGACCTGGATGATGGTCTCCACGGGACGAAAGTCGACACCCAGGTCCAAACTCGATGTGCACACCACGGCCTTTAACTTTCCCGCATGTAATTGTTCCTCCACCCAATTGCGGATCTTCTGGCTGATCGATCCGTGGTGCATAGCCATTACGCCGGCGAACTCCGGCGCCTGGTCCAGCATCTTATGATACCAGATTTCTGCGAAAGAACGGGTGTTGGTAAAGATCAATGTGCTGGTGCTGGCTTTTACGATCGGCACCACTTTTTCCAGAAGCCTTATGCCGAGATGGCCGGACCAGGGCATTCGTTCCAGTTCGTCCGGAAAAATCGAAATGACATCCACCATTTTTTCGATGTCGGAACGGATAACCTTCCCTTTTTTCCAATCGTCATTTCCAAGAAGAACATTCATCGACTCCTCCATATTGCCTATGGTGGCGGAAATTCCCCACACTTTCAGTCTTGGAGCAATGGTCTTCAATCGGGAAAGCGCCAGTTCCACCTGAACACCACGTTTGGAGCCGAGCAATTCATGCCATTCATCCACCACCACGATTCTAAGCTGACTGAAGTAGTGCGAATAATTTTTTTGAGCCAGCAGCAGGTGCAAACTTTCAGGTGTGGTGATCAAGAACTCAGGAGGACTTTCCTTTTGCCTGGTCCGTTCCCTGGTGGAGGTATCGCCGCTGCGCACGCCTACCTTCCAGCGCATGCCTAAGCCCTCTATGGCGCGATGGGCGGATAGTTCAATTTCTTTTCCCAACGCCCGGATAGGCGTAATCCAGATCGCGCGGGGGCCGGCTCCCTTTACTTTTTTTGTATCAATGGATTCCAGTAAAATAGGTACCAGTAAAGAATACGTCTTTCCACTACCGGTAGGTGCGTTCACCATACCACTGGCTCCATTCAGGTAGCTTTCCCAGGCGTCGAGCTGATAGGGAAAGGGAGTCCATCCCAGTTTAGAGAACCATGCCTTGCCGTTCAACAGCCTATCTTCACCCATTCAGGAGATTCAATTAATTCGTTCTCAAAGTAACGACTTTCGTACGATGGAAGTTGTTTGTTTCCCGCAGATCTCGCAGATTTACGCAGTATGGAACAAGTAATCCTCGTCGACGAATTGGATAATGAGGTCGGTACGATGGAGAAGATGGAAGCCCATCGACAAGGCCGGCTTCACCGGGCGTTTTCTATCATGGTATTTAATTCAAACAGAGAAATTCTTTTGCAAAAAAGAGCAAAAACAAAATACCACAGCGGCGGGCTATGGACTAATACATGTTGCAGTCACCCGCAGCCTAACGAAACCATGGAAGATGCCACAGCCCGGAAACTATTACAGGAGATGGGTATCGCTCCCCCGCTAACGTTTTCCTTTAAGTTCATCTATCAAACCCGGTTGGACGGCAATCTTGTTGAACATGAATGCGACCATGTCTTTACCGGGTTGTTCGATGGGAAGCCGCAGATCAATACCGAAGAAGTGGAAGATTGGAAGTTTGTGAATCTTGCTTCCCTGAAAAAAGATATATCTGAAAATCCGGCCTCTTATACGTATTGGTTCCCTTTGATTATAAACCACCCGGGATTGGTGATCGGTGATCGGTGATCGGTGGTTTGTCGTCTTCTTTTATTATTTACTGCTTATTTATTATTCAGTATCGTATTTAGGTCCTTTACGAGCTTCTTAATTGACGGTACCACACACCGATCACCCACCTACGCTAAAGCTTCGGTGGGCAGGCCGGTCACCGATCACCGATTACTGATTAACCGATCACCGATTTGTACGGTTTACCTGACAACTTTCATTTCTCCTTCTATCCTCCCGGAATTTAAGTTAGTTTTAATCAACTCATCCGCACGATGCCTTCTGCGCTGGAAATACTGCAAAAAACATTCGGCTATCCCTCCTTTCGCGAGCAGCAGGAAACGATCGTAAAGCATGTTCTTGACAAGCAAGATACTTTCGTACTGATGCCGACGGGGGGAGGTAAATCATTGTGTTACCAGTTGCCCGCATTGATGATGGAGGGGGTAACGATCGTGATCTCGCCTTTGATCGCGCTTATGAAAGACCAGGTCGATGCCTTACGGCTCAACGGGGTCGCAGCGGCCTACCTGAATTCATCTCTTTCTTCTTCCGACCAGTACAAAATAACGCAACAATTAAGGGCGAACAAATTGAAATTGGTTTACCTGGCTCCGGAGCGTTTGATGAAAACAGAAAATGAGTTCATTGCATTCCTGAAAACACTTACCATTTCCCTCATTGCGATTGATGAGGCGCACTGTATTTCCCAGTGGGGCCACGACTTCCGGCCGGAATACCTGATGCTGGCACGCTTGAAAAAAGAATTTCCTCATGTGCCTGTCATCGCGTTGACTGCCACGGCTGATCGTATTACACAGAAAGACATTCTTGAGAAATTGGAGTTGAGAAATCCGGTCACGTTTGTCTCCAGTTTTAATCGTCCGAATATTCGCTATACGGTGGAGCCCAAGAGAAATAATCTTGAAAAACTTATTGATTTTTTAGAGAAAAGAAGAAACGATGCTGGTATTGTGTACTGCCTGTCCCGTGCCTCAACCGAAAGCGTGGCCACCCAACTGCAAATGCGGGGGTTCAAAGCACTGGCTTATCATGCAGGTTTGGAAAAGGAGATCCGGACCCGGCACCAGGATTGGTTTCTGAAAGATGAAGTAAAAATCATTGTCGCGACCATTGCTTTTGGTATGGGCATCGATAAATCCAATGTTCGTTTTGTCGTGCACATGGATTTGCCCAAAAGCATCGAGAGCTACTACCAGGAAACGGGCCGGGCCGGCCGGGATGGACTGGAAAGCGAAGCCCTCCTCTACTATGGCTATGGTGACGTCGCCAAACTCAAGGGCTTTGCCAACGTGGAAGACAACCCGGAACAGACCAGGATCAACTTGCAGAAACTCGACAAGATGGCAAGCTATGGCGATCTCCTCACGTGCCGAAGGAAGTTTCTCCTGAACTACTTTGATGAAGAGGCGCCGGATTATTGCGGCCATTGTGACATTTGCCTGACCCGGTTGGAACGGGTAGATTCAACCATCATTGCCCAAAAGGCGCTCTCGGCGGTATATCGTCTCAAGGAGCGTTTTGGAACCCTGTATGTGGTCGATTTTCTAAGAGGCTCCCAATCAGAAAAGATCCGGCCGGAGCACAAAGCGCTAAAGACGTATGGAGCGGGCGCTGACCTGAGTAAAGAAGATTGGATCCGTTACATTAATGAATTGATCGCCACGGGATATTTGTGCAAGGCCGAAGGGCTCTATCCCATACTTCAACTGACCGCGAAAAGTTTCGATGTACTTAATGGAACACAGCCCGTCCTGCTTACCAAGTCGAAACAAATCATCGAAATCGCGGCGCCCGCTCAACTTCCCCACGAAAAGGAATTGTTCAGTCAACTCAAGGTCTTGCGAAAAATCATCGCCGAGAGTGAAAATGTCCCTGCTTATATTGTTCTATCCGATGCAACCTTGCTGGAATTGGCTACCTACCTGCCGCAAAGCAAAGAGGAATTCAGCAAAATCTCCGGCTTCGGAGAAGTCAAGCTGGAGAAATATGGTGAACCGTTCGGCCAGGTCGTTACAGAATATTGTGGTAAAAAGGGGCTCTCGTCGAGAATCATCCTAAAGAGACCAGGACGCGTTCGAAGGGCGAATGGAAAAATTATTGGTGATACCAAAATGCAAAGTTTTGAATTATTTAAGAAAGGAATTTCAATTGAAGAAATTGCGCATCAGCGAAACCTTAGTCCGGTAACGGTGGAGGGACATCTGGCGCACTACGTTGCCTTCGGCGAAATTGAGGTGACCAGGCTCGTCCCCCCCGAAAAAATAAAAATCATCGAAGAGGCTATTCACCAACACGGCGTTGAAAAGCTGGCTCCCATAAAAGAAGCCCTGGGGGAAGGATATAGTTTCGGAGAAATAAGGGTTGTTATGGCACACATGAACTTTAGATCTGAATTTTAGATCAGAATCTACAGAATTGAAGAATGAACAGAATTATTCATTCTATAAATTCTTCAATTCTGTAAATTCTGATCTTCAATTCTGTAAATTCTGATTTTTTACCCTACCTTCTTGCCTTCCTTGTCCAGTTTTGCAGTGATGATCTTGTCTCCTTTTTTCAACTTGATCTCGTAATAGTCGGCATCGGCTTTCTTTACAGAAAAGGCTGCTGTGATCTCCCAGCCCTGATAGTCCGGTCCCGCCAGTGTCATTTTCACGGCTTCCGGCAAATCTTCCTTCTTAATTGGTTTCTTTTCGTCGTCGCCGACGATTCTTGCGGAAGAAGGGTTTGACATCGTACCCGCCAGGCTGTTAACAGCGCTCATCGAAAAAGCAACCGCAAACAAGAGTGTTGCAAACATGATCTTTTTCATAGTCTTAAAGTTTTAAAGTTTAAATGATTGAAAATTACCTGCCCCAACCCTGACAAAATCTTTACCAAATGATCATGAAACGAGCAACTTCCTGATAGTTTGGCAATTGGCGGTAAACGTAGATTGGATGAGGGCCTGCCCGGTGTGGCGTATTATCACAACCTGGGGATCAGAATTTACAGAATTGAAGAATTTACAGAATGAACGATTATGTAAATTCTATAATTCTTCAATTCTGTAAATTCTGATCCACGATAACAATCTTTATCTCATCGGCGGCCCTGATTTCCTCCGTTGCAGCGTTGAGAAGGGTGTCTCCTGTTGTTAGCTTGCCAAATACTTCCACCTTTTCACCTTGCCCTTCCCCTTTCTGAACATCTACCCAGACGGGCGTTTTGTTATGGGCAACCTTTATCACGAAGCTTCGCTCCATCGTTGTAACCACCGCGGATTGCGGTACGACAAAGGAAGGTTCCGATCGCTGAATAGGAAGGGTTGCCTGGGCAAACATCCCCGGGATCAACTCGGCCGATCTGTTTTCAATTACAATCTCAACTATCTCCGACCGGGTCTGCGTGCTGAGCGTCTTTGAGATTCTTGCGATTTTCCCTGCGAACGATTTATCCGGATAACTTTTGACTTTAAATTGAACCTGATCGCCTGTCTTAATTTCAGCAATGTGTTCTTCCGGCACGGCAATATGCAAGCGAAGCCGGGATTCACTTTTTAGTTTAAGAATCGGAACCGGATTTTTATCGTTGGGTCCAACGAACGCCCCCGGCGCCATCGCGCGGTCGGTGATGATCCCTTCAAAGGGAGCGGTGATGCTGAGGTAGTTCGTCAAGCTTTTGATCGATTGATATTTCGCTACGGAAGCCATAAAGGAAAGACTGTCGGCAACAAGGGTCGCCTTGCCGAAGTCCATATCATAGGGTGATACCGCACCGGGTGTTTTATTGGTTTGTTTTAGCCTCACGTATTTGCCTTTGCTATTCAAATAAACCGCCTCTTTGACCTGTTGCTCAGAATAAGCGCCTTCCAATTGACTCATTAGCTCAGGGGCTTCAAGCTCTACCAACAGTTGACCCTGATAAACCTTGTCACCGATGTCAACAAGGACACGCTTGACATATCCGTTGACCTTGGCAATGATGCCGGTCTCATAAAAGCCCTCCAGCTCTCCGGGCAAGACAAGTTGCCCGGATACAGTTTTCTTTGCCAGAATAGAAGCTTCATAAACAAGTTCATTATCCTCCTCTGACGGTTTTCTATTCGAATTGCTGCACGACATACTCACAATTGAAATCGTAGAAAAAAAGAGAAGAAAACGTATGATTGAATAATTTATTTTCATATCGGGAAATTGGTTCAAAATGGAAAACGCTTCTGCCTAGGTGCTTTGGTAGTTAACTTTATCAAAGTGTTCACTCATCCGGTCATCCGGATCCAGTGAAACTGATTTCACCGAAGTCGTTGCCTGCACGGAAGCAAAAACAACGGGCAATATGAACAAGACCGCAAATGTGGAAGCAATTAATCCACCGATTACGGCCCGGCCCAGGGGAGCAGTCTGCTCGCCGCTTTCACCCAGGCCGCTGGCCATCGGCAACATGCCCACCACCATCGCTATCGAAGTCATCAGTATCGGGCGCAATCGCACGGAGCCTGCCACCCTTGCCGCCTTTCCTGCATCCTTGTATTCGAGTCGTAGTGTTTCAGAATTCGTCACCAATAGCACCGCATTTGCCACCGATACGCCCACGGACATGATGATGCCCATATAGGATTGAAGATTGAGTGTGCCCCCGGTAAGCAATAAAATCACCATGGATCCGGCCAGGACGGCCGGGATGGTCACGAGCACGACGAATGCTACTTTAAAAGATTGATAGTTTGCAGCCAGCAAAAGAAAAATCACTACGATGGCCAGCAACAATCCGGATTGAAGACTGTTAAGCGTTTCTTCAAGGAGCTTCACCAGGCCCCGCACCTCTACGACCATCCCTCCGGGTGGCGTGCCTGCTCGTTGAATTGCATCTCGTACTGCTGCTGCTGCACTGCCCAGGTCCTTTTTGAAAATGTTGGCCGAAACGGTAACGATTCTTCGCGGGCCAATACGGTCATATTCGGCAGGCGCGCTAATGGATTTTACGGTAGCCATATCGGAAAGCGTAGGCCTCAACTGTCCTTTTACCATGGGAATATTCTCAATGTCTTTAACCGAATTCATTTGGTACTCCGGCACCTGCACCTGCACCTGGTAGGCATATCCCTTTTTTGAATCGAGCCAAAGATTCTTTGCAGTAAAGCGACTGGAGGAAGTCGCAGCGACCAATGACTTTGCAATTTCACCCGACGAGATCCCAAACTGAGCAGCGCGTTCACGGTCAATATCAATATTCAGCATGGGATAATGAAGGGGCTGGTTGATGCGGATATCCCTCAAAAAATCAATTTTTTTAAGCTCCTCTTTTACTTTGGTTGCATAGGCCGCTCCCTCCTCCATATCCTTACTGGCAACGATCACTTCAACAGGGGTATTCGCACCCTGGCTCATCATTTTATCCGTGAGCTCGATCGGCTCGAATGACAACGCGATGCCGGGTAAAGCCATCCCTGCCTTTTTCCGTATTTCATCTTTTAACTCGTCCAGGGAAGTGACTTCAAAATCATCACTAAGATTAACCTGCAAGATTGCCTCCTGAGGCCCGCTATTAAATATATAAAGGGCGTTTGTTCCGTAACTGGAGGGTGTCATTCCCACAAAAGCGGAAGTAATATCAACGTTCTCGCTCCCTACAATTCCGCTAATCACTTTTATTGTTTTTAATACGGCGTCTTCGGTTCGCTCGATACGGAGACCTTCCTTGCCGATGAGTCGCACTTGAAACTGCCGGCTATGATTCAGTTTCGGCAGGATATCTTTTCCGATGAGGAGAAAACAAAAAACGATTGTTCCAACCGCGGCGATGAGGTAAACCGAAATGACGAGTTTTCGGGTAGTCATTAACTTATCCAGCACAGATAAATAGCGCAGCTTGAATTTCTCAAAACCGGAAGTTTTTTGAGCATGTCCCCGCTCGTATTTTTCAAGAGCCTGTTCCTTATCCTGGCTGAGGTCATTTAATATCGACAGGTCATGACGTTTAGTTCGCTCATGCCCCTTGATCCACCAATTGGCGACGACGGGCACAAATGTTTGAGACAGGAAATAAGAGGCAATCATCGAAAAACCGACGGCAAGCGAGAGGGGCATGAACATCCCACGCGGTACTCCATTCATTATGAATGCAGGGGCAAACACAGCCAGGATACAAATCGTGATCAGCAAAAGTGGAAAGGACACTTCTTTCGAGGCGTCCACGATACCCCGGGCCTTGGTTTTACCCATCTCTAAATGCTGGTGAATATTCTCAATTGCCACCGTAGCCTGATCCACCAGAATACCGATCGCCAACGCCAAACCTGATAAGGTCATCATGTTGATGGTTTGGCCAAAAAGGCGGAGAAGAAAAATAGCCGCCAGGATCGAAATCGGTATGGTACACACTACCACCAATGAACTCCGCAGATCGCCCAGAAACAAATAGACCATCAGGCCCGTAAGCAATGCACCGATGATGCCTTCGGTGGCCAGGCTTTTAACTGCGTTGATGACATAGATAGATTGGTCAAATTCATACGTAAGGTTGATATAATCCGGCAGCAATGACCGCATTTCAGGGAGCTTTGCTTTGAGCGCGTTGACAACACTCATCGTCGAGGCATCGGCTGTCTTGGTGACCGGGATATAAACCGAGCGCTTTCCGTTTACCAACGCATACCCCACCGTCACGTCGGAAGCGTCTTCAACCGTAGCGAGGTCTCTAAGAAATACAGAAGGTCCTGCTCCCAGGCGGAGCGGGATGTTAAGAAACTCCTCTACATTTTCGATTACGGAGTTGTTCGGTGTCATGATCGTATAGTCACCGATGCGCACATTGCCGGCAGGGGATATTTGATTGTTCTCCACCACCGCTTTCACAATATCATCCGGCGTCAATTCATAACTCATCATCCGTTCGGGATTGACTTTTACAACAACGGTCCTTTCGTTGCCTCCGAATGGAGGGGGTGCAGAAGCGCCCGGTATTTGCGAAAACAAGGGTCGGATACGGGTAGAGGCCAGGTCCTGCATTTCATTCAGGGTCGCCCTTTTACTGCTGAATACCAATTCGCCTACCGGCAAACTGGCTGCATCAAACCGGACTACCGTGGGCGGCACCGTTCCGGGAGGCATATAACTCATCACCCGGTTCACCTGGTTCGCTACCTCGCCGGAGACCTGGGCCATGTTTACTTCTTCATAAAATGTACATTTCACAAGGCACAGACCCTGTACATTCTTCACTTCAATGTCTTTGATGCCCGACACATAGAGTAATTGGTTTTGATAGCGTGTCGAAATAAACCCTTCCATCTGTTTGGGATCCATTCCGCCATAGGGTTGAGCGATGTAAATGGTAGGCAGATTGAGCCTGGGGAAAATATCGACAGGAATTGAAACAAGAGCCAAAAAAGAGAATAGGATTACTCCTGCGATAAATACGATAATGGTAATGGGATTCCGAAGAGCAGAAGAGATCATCTTTATTTCAGGTTATCGGTGAACACGCTGAAGTCACCACGAGCGGCGGCAAATTGAAGTATGGAGCGCCAGACATTTCCTTTGGCCACAGAGGCATCTACTTCCGCCCGGTTGAGTACAGCAAATGTCTGAGTCAGTTCGAGAATGGTACTCAAGCCGGCATCGTAGCGGGCTTTCGCCTGATCAAATGCATCCTGTGCCGCTTGCAATTGTATGGGCGCTTGCCGTGCCACGTCCAGTGCGGCTTGATAGCGGAACCTGGCCCGCTCCAGTTCGCCAGCCACTTTCAAGTTCTCCTCGTTATATCTTTCCTCCGCCATTTTCGCGACAGAACGTTGCCCTCTTGCTTCGTTGCCCGTTTTGAAAAGAGAGGTGACGTTCCAGATCGTGCTGAACCCGATCATATAATTATAAGCCCGGAAGGGGACGCCGGCGCCAAACGAACTATTGTAAATAAAATCACCGTTGTCTTTCAGCTTGTCGGAAATTCCTGATCCTCTTGCCCACCCCGCTGCCAGCAAGGAGATCGATGGCAATTCCCTCCGTCTTATCGCTTTGACCCTTGTCTGGTTTAAATCAGCAATGCTTTTGTAAAATAATAACCTGGGGTTATTGGCAAAATCACGATGGGTCTCAATTTGTTGAGGGGTTTGTTTCAGAAACACCGTTGTGTCGAGTAGGAAGTCGTTTCCCCCTGTTATTCCCACCAACTCTTTTAGCTGAACATGCTGTTCCTTTGCCAGTCGCCTGGCTTCCAAAAGGGATAAGATCCCTTTTGAATACTCCGCATTCACCAGCGAACTATCCACTCCGGGTCTCAACCCCGAGGCGGTGTAGGCCGTTGTCACCTCTTTCAACGCTTTTACCCGTGCGAGATTGGATTGTTGACTTTTAACCATATCATCCAGCATAAGGGCGAGCAAATAAGCGTCGCTTACTTTAATCTGATGCTGAAAAAGTTCATTCTGATAGTCGGCCTCCGCTGTCGTCAGGCCTGCCCGGGCTACATCAACTGCAGCCTTGTATTTCCCGAAGCTGAATAATTTCCAGTTTACTAATCCTGTCGCAAAACTTGTCCAGACTGCATCCTGCGTATATCCGTTCACCTTGATTCCGCCCGACGTTGGAATAGCGGTACCCTCATTGGGGAAAAACGTTCCCCGAACCTGATTGGAAGTAGCATCCGTAACCTGCCCCTGCACAATGAAATTGGGGAGGTAATTATTCTGCATCGACCTTAATTCGTAAGTAGCAGCCTCTTTTCCCGCTACCTTCGATTTGATGGAGGGGTAATTTTGTTTAGCCAGATCAAGGGCTGTATTCAGATCAACGATACCCTCCTCCCGATGGGATTGTCCAATGGCAAGGAAAGGGATCATCAGCCCTAAACCAAACGCCACAATATAGTGTGCTTTTCCTGCCATGAATGCGAATTAAACTCATGCAAGAAAGCCCGTTAGGATTATAATGAGATGAGAGCCAGATTAAAATGAGATTAGAGAACTAAACGCTCTCGCTGATACTGGCAGGCAGAAAGAGTTCAACGGTGGTGCCGCTGCCGGAATTCCTTTTGATCACAACTTCCCCCTTGTGAAGGGCGATTATCCTGTAGGTCAGAGCCAGGCCCAGGCCAAAGCCTTCAATTCCACTGGTATTCCTTCCACGAAACAAAGGGGCATGAATATGTTTCATATCGTCCGCTTCAATACCAATACCCGAATCGACAACCCGGATCAGAATTCCGGCATTAGAAACGATGGTCATCGCGATCTCGATTTTCTCGAATGAAGAATATTTAGATGCGTTATCAATAATATTAAAGAAGGCCGTTCGCAACAAGTGATCATTCCCAAGCAATTCGATATAGCTGTTTTTGGGAAGCTTCTGCGCAATATTCAGGGAAAACTCTTGTAGGGGATTTTTCAGCTTAAAGAAACTTATCGTATCGATCAGCAGGTCCACAATGTTCAAATTCTGCATTTCCATTGCTCCCGCCGTTGATTCAATTTTCGCCAATTGCAATAATCCATTAACGAGGCCGGCTGCACGCTGCGATTCTTTGTGTGCCGCTTCAATGCTTTTCTTTACTAAGCTCAATTCACTATCGTAGTTCATCGAAGTTTCCAATATCCCGGAGATGGCTGCCAGTGGGGTCCTCAACTCATGCGATGCATAGGAAATGAAAGCCTTTTGAGAATCTACGAGCGATTGTATCCTTTCCAGGGCTTTATTAAAAGAGAGCGTCACAATGCCAATTTCGTCTGAAGGATTGCGATAGGTTAAACGGTATCCCAAATTATCTGCTTGTACCGATTCAACCTGGAGAACAAGTTCATTAACGGGCCTCAACACATTTCTGGCGAAAAGGTATCCCGCCACTCCGATCAGGATAAGGAAGAAAAGATTTCCGAAAATCAATATTAAACCCAGGTTTCTAACTTGTTCAAAACCGGCCTTGTCAACGGCTGTGATGGCTATGATCCTGGCTTGCAACGAGGGTCCAAAACTAAAAGCAAAGCCTTCCTTTTTCTGTCCGGCCTTGGTATAGTCAAAATACAGTTCTTTACTTTTTGTTACTAACTCCAGAAACTGCCTGTTGAAATCGAAATCATGCAGGTCATTGATGGCAAATACAATTTGGTAATGCTCATCAAAAACATATTCGGATTGTTCAGGGATACTGGTAATGATCCTTTCCGCCACTTTATCATGTTGGTCATAAATCTCTTTGGTGGCCACCGCCTTGTTTCTGATCCTTTCCTGAAAGACCTGCCTTCTGGAATTGGCAAAGGCGAAATAAATATAAAATGAAAACAGGCAAAGCAAGAGGCCTGTTAATCCAATAAACCACAAAATGATCTTATGGCGGATCAGCATGACTATTTTTCCTTCATGGTATACCCCATCCCCACTACCGTGTGAAGGAGTTTTTGGCTGTAGTCTTTATCAATCTTCTTGCGGAGATAATTGATGTAAACATCGATGACGTTCGTCGACGTATCAAAATCCAAATCCCACACTTTTTCGGCAATGTCAATTCGACTTACTACCCTCCCCTTGTTGATCATCAGATATTCAAGCAATGAAAACTCCCTTGCGGTAAGTGTTATCCGATTCCCCGCACGGGTTACCACTTTACCACTTGTATCCATTTCCAGATCAGCGATTACAATTTTCTTGTCCGCCATGAGTCGGTGCCCTGACCTCCTCGTCAAGGCCTTTACGCGGAGTAATAGTTCTTTGAATTCAAATGGCTTCACCAGGTAATCGTCCGCTCCCGATTCAAACCCAACTACCTTGTCGTCTATACGATCCAATGCGGTGAGGAAAATGACAGGTAAATGCGGGTTCAGGCCTTTGAAGAACTGACAAAGCTGATAGCCGTTCATACCCGGAAGGTTAATATCTAAAATAGCCAGGTCATACGATTTTTTCTGAAACAGGCTCTTTGCAATGATGCTATCGTAAGCAACGTCGATGTTATACCCCTCCCCTTCAAATCCCTTTTTGATAAATTTAGAAACGCTCTCTTCGTCTTCTACTAAGATGAGTTGCATACTTCAATACGACTTTTGATCAGACTGTCAACGCCGGGATAGAAACCGGAGTCAATTAAGTGAACCTCTCTTGAGGAGGGCAAGGTAGGGACAATCCATCTCAATGTCCAAGAGGGAATGGGTAAATGGGTCACGGAGAATACAAACCGGTAATCGTGGATTCGGCCTTAGCATCTAAGCCCATCGCCACACTATTAACAACCTTGCATCCTCCACCGATCACCGATTACCGATCACCGTTTACCATTTAGAACGCAACCTGGTACTGCAGCACCCACTCCCCTCTCCGTGCGGAGACTTTCATATCGGCAGCGCTGTAGACTGGCCTGTTCTGATAATTCAATGTAAACTTGCTGTTGTGACCATAAACCAACCAATTGATCCCGGTGTCGATCAACACCATCGGATCATTCAGCCTGTCATATTTTGCATATTGTACGGCTGTATAAAACTGTAACGTTCCCGACTCACCCACGTTGCGGATGTACCCTTTTCCAAAATCGTAATTAAAGTATCCGCCATACACAGTCAGTGCGTTGCCTTTTGGAGTGAGCGGAGTGTCATAGAAAATGTCCACCGCCCAAAGGTTCATCGCGTGATAGATCGTGTCGGTGACAGTCGTTTTACTCCACATCGCACGGTCCTGATGAACAAAGCCGGTGCCGATATTGAATATTTTCTTCTTTCCTAAATACGTGCCTACCGGCCCCGGCCCGGTATTGGATTCCCGATCCCAAAATTGATACATGAAGTATCCCTGATACGCCTGCCTCGGGATCATCATCGAATAACTCGAATACGTTGAAAGGGGATCGACGGCAACGGAAGCAGTCTGGGTAACAAATGGCTTGCTTGCAGACAACCGGTAATCCAATCGTCCCAACTTACCTTTTGCATATATACCCATCTTCCGGACAAACTGATCGTTGACATCATTCGTGGTCTCCTGGAAAAGAGGCGGATCCAGCGCGAGTATGGAAGGCACGGAAGAATTGGCAAACCTCCCTGGTCCATTCCAGCCGTTTAGTCCGAAGCCAAGACTCAATTTCTTTTTAACAAGGGCATATTCACCTGCAACATCATGGAAGAAGGCGCCCGTTTTTCGAGGTGAAAGATAACCGATGTTATTTTGACCAAACTGAACAAAAAAGAATACGCGGTCCGTCAGCTGCCCACTCAATACCACCCGCGTCCTGCGCAGCCCGACATCGTAGGTATTGCTTTCCAGTTGACCATTGACGGTGCTCCCCGGATTATTTTCATTGAAACGCACCCATACCTGGGTTACAAAATTCAATTTAAGGTAGGTTGTACTATCCGGGGTAAGATATGTTTTCAATCCATCTTTAAGTCTCGCCGGGAATTGGGAATGTCCAACCACCGGTAGTAAGACCAGAAGAAAAAGGGTGGCAATTTTGTCAAATGCAGATGACAATGGAATGGGCGACCGAACGACGGACATTAAGCTACAATTACCAGGTGAACGCCCTTTTTCAGATGCATTTTCAGATCATTGCTGAAACATAAGGCCGTAATATTAACAAAATGTTAACTAATTAACATTAGAGCAACAATTTTGTAACATAAGACAAAGTTTAAAAGGAGCCCCTTAGCACTGTATTTGCAATCCGAAGGGCCACAAACCTGCCTGCCCCGAGAGATCGGTGGTCTGCCGGGGCTGACCTCAGCGCAGGCAGAAGCACTAAGATTATCATTAGAAAAATAACTTCGTGTCTTCGTGTCTCTGCCTGCGCTGAGACAGCTTCGGCAGACAGGTTTGTGGCAATGGGGCATCAAAAAAAAAGCCCCGACTCATCGGGGCCTTTTCTCAAGCCGCTACCGGCTGATGGTGATGATTTGATCTTTTTTCCCGCTTTCCCTTGTTATTCGCTTTTCGCATTTTCTTCAATTCCTTTTTCATTTGCCTGGCAACCTGGGCCGCCAGCTTGCGGGACGTCCTTTCAAGCACTTTCTCCACCTTCTTTGCTGCTTTGCTCAATCCCACCGTTTTGATCGTTTCATGAAGTGAATCGGTCAGCATCATGCGTATTTCCTTTTTTCCTTTTAGAACTAACTTTTCCATGCGTTTCAAATTTAGAGAAAGCAAAGTAGAATGTTACGGAAACATTAACAATGCACTACTGAAAATTTAATATTGAAAAATCAGAAGCCCCTCGCCTTCAAAAGGTTAGCCCCGAAAATTTAACATTGGACTTATTCGTACCGCAAGGATGTTACAGGACTCGTCGAAGCCGCTTTTAGCGATTGATAACTCACCGTCAACCAGGCCACCAAAATGGAGACCACGCCCCCCATAACAAACACCCAGGGCTGAACTTCGATGCGATAGGCAAAGCTCTCCAGCCACCAATTCACTGCAAACCAGGTGGGTACGATGACCACGCCAAAAGCAATGATCACCAGCCAGGTGAACTCCTTGGAAATCATTAAGGTAAGACTTCCCACCGTGGCGCCCATCGCTTTGCGTATCCCAATTTCCTTGGTCCTTTGCTCTGCCGTAAAAGCGGCCAGGGCAAACAATCCCAGGCAGGCGATAAAGATGGCCAAGCCTGCAAAAACAGTAAATATTTTGCTCATCCGTTGTTCTGACCTGAAGAGTTCATCATAGTTCTCATCCAGGAATTTATACTGAAAGGGGGCCCCTGCGGCAAATTGTTTCCACAATGTCTCGATTCCGTTCAGCGCTTCCCTGGAATTGCCCTGGTACCTCACCGCCAGCAATCGGCTGGTTTTGATGAGCAAAATTGAAATGGGCCTGACTTTTTCTTTCAACGTTTCAAAATTAAAATCCCTCACGACGCCGATTACCCGATAGCGCTTTTCTTTGTCGTTATCGCCCCCTTTGTACAAGACATCCTCCTTCAGGGGTTCAGCCCAGCCGAATTCCCTGACAGCAGCTTCGTTCAAAATGATGCCCATGGAATCGGAAGGAAAGTCCTTCGAGAAATACCTTCCCTGCTCCATCTTGAACTTCATGACATTCAGATGTTCATAATCGGCATAAAACAGCCCCATGATATGATCTTGTTCCGATCCGGCCGCCTTAAAAACGGTCGTATTGTTGACTCCGGGGAAGGAGTTATTCGAGAAGCTCACCGACTGAACATCACTCCGCTCACTGATGGCATTCCGGAATGCTTCTTTACTCGTTCCAAGCCGGTCGATGTTGTTCAGGTAAATGACATTGTGCTTGTCAAAACCAAGATCCCGTTGCTGCATGTATTCCAGTTGATTGAATACGACAACCGTTGCAATCATGAGGAATATCGAAATGGAGAATTGAAAAACGACGAGCGCGCTGCGCACGCCTTTGCTTTTCACACCGGCGCGGAGTTTTCCTTTGAGAACCTCTACGGCGCTGAACGAAGTGAGATAAAAGGCAGGATAACTTCCTGCCACGATCCCCACAAAAATCATGACAACGATAATTTCGAGGAGAAATCTAAAATCCATCAGTACGGTAAAGTTCAATTCCTTTCCCGCCAGCAGATTGAACGCAGGGATCAGGAGATAGGTCGCCATCAACGAAAGGGCCACGGCAAAGAAACTGTAGATCATCGATTCCGCTAAAAACTGCCCGATCATCTGGCTTCTCTGCGAGCCTAATGTTTTCCGAAGGCCTACTTCCTTTGCCCTTCCGGCAGATCGCGCCGTGCTGATGTTCATGAAATTGATGCAGGCGATGAGAATGATAAAAATGGCGATCACACCAAAACTGTAAACGTACACGATATTTCCACCCGGCTCAAGATCTCCTTGCGAGGTGGAGTGAAGCCGAATGTCGGTCAGACGTGTTACATAATAGCCGTAGGTGCCTCCACTTTCGTGCATTTGCTTGAGCGTCGTGCCCATAAATTTTTCGACTTCCGGACCCACAAATTTTACGACCAGGTCGTTGAACTTCCTCTCCACATTTGCGACAGAAGCATTTTCTTTAAGCGTGAAGTAGGTGTATAGAAAATTATTCAGCCAAACCGTTCCTTTCAGATCATCAGAAGAACTGGCCGAAATCAGAAACTCATAATGCACGTGCGAAGCAGGGGGCGCCGCCTGAACAATGCCCGTAACTTTATACGCTTTATTTTCATTCCCGATCACCAGCAGTTTACCCAGGGCCTGGCCCGATGGAAAGTATTTCCCGGCCATCTTTGGCGTAAGCACGACGGAATTGGGCTCTTTCAATGCTGTCTTCGCGTCGCCCTCAATCAGGCGGAAACTGAAGAAGTCAAAGAAATTGGAATCGGCAAAAAAGACTTTGTCTTCTATAAACGATTTATCATCCAGCTTCACAATGACCTCACCGAAGTAATTGGAAATCCGGGTTGCGCTTTCGACCTCCGGGATTGCCTCAACCATGGCAACGGCCAACGGAGGGCAGGTGTTGGATACGCGAATGTCCTGACCTCCGATCTTGCCATGAAGTCCCACCTGATAAATGCGGTCGGCATGGGCGTGAAACCGGTCATAGCTCAATTCATCTTTAACATACAGAATGATCAACAGGCAGGCCGTGATCCCCACCGTCATTCCCAGAATATTGATAGCGGAAAAGAATTTGTGTTTGAAAATGTTTCTTAACGCGACCTTGAGGTAATTTCGAATCATAGCGTTGTTTTATATTGAGGTGCACATCCGTTTGCGCGCAGGGGCAACGAAACATTTTTTGACTGAAGTGGACCGATTTGAACGTAAGACGACTGCGGGAGGTAAAAGGTTGCAAGCGTTGAATTTACTCATCGCACAGCGTCTTTGTCGGATTTAACGTAGCGGTGCTGATGGTTTTATACCCAACGGAAAGCACAGCAATGCCCACCATGGCCAGCGCCGACAGCGTCAGGCTTACATATCCTAACTTCTCATAGTACTCCCAAATGGAATCCATCAACGAGTCGGCAGCAAAGAAACCCAGACCGCCTCCGATTAGGGTGGCAATAGCCAGGTTGACAATAAATTCAAAGTTAATGACGCGCGCGATGTTCATCACCGACGCCCCCAGGACTTTTCTAACCCCGATCTCTTTCATTTTCTTAACGATGTTGAGCGACACCAGCGTAAACATGCCAATGCCGGTCATCAAGGCCGCGAAGAAACCCAGGAACCCAAACAGGATGACCACGTTATTGTTAATGTCATTGGTTTCCTGCAGCTCCTTATCAATCATTTGTCCATTGTACATCGTATTAGGGAAAACCTCTTTCCATTTCTTTTCCATGAACGCATTTACAGAGGCCATCTTCTCAGGCTTTGTTTTAATAACCACTTGTTCATATTTGTCCGGGGAAGCATACCGGATCATCAGCGGCTCGATGGGCCGCCACAAGGCGCGCGCATAAACATTCCTGATGACGCCGATAACATACAACTGAATGGTATCCTTCCATATCAGGCGCTTTCCGATCGGGTTGTCCCTCCATCCATATTGCTTTACTAACTCCTCTGTAACCAACACCGATTCGTTGTGATCGGTCTCCGAGTCTTTCTGAAAATTGCGCCCGGTGACCAATTTCATGTCCATCACATCAAAATAATTATCCCCGATATCCATGATGTCCACCTCCCGCACCAGAGATTCAAATTTTACCGGATCGTTGTACCAGGATGTAGCGATATGGTTGCGGGTACCCGCAATTAATTCAATATCCTTGTTGGAAGCCAATGCATCGCGATACGTATTGTACCCTGCCTCATTGGTCACCCAGGCAGAGATCACGCCATGGGTAGCAAAGCCCAGATCATAGTTCTTTTGATATTCACCATTATTATAGAACGCGACTCCCATTATAATTGCCAGCAAGGAAATGACGAACTGCCCGCCCAGCAATATGCGGGTGAACCAATTGGTGCCTCCGAATTTTGCTTTGCCCTTGAGGATACTGACCGGCTCAAACGAGGTAATATAAAAGGAAGGATAGCCACCGGCTATGAGTGCAGTCAGGACAAGCAGCAAACCCAGGAAAATTAAAAATCCGGCATGTTCGGTATAGCTCAAGGTAAGTTCCAGCCATGGCCATAAGGAGTCGTACGCCGGCACCATCCATTCGGCCAGCAGCAACCCTGCCAATAAACCAAGGAAACAGAGGATGAGATTCTCGCCTAAAAACTGGAAGATCAACTGGCTTCGCATGCCGCCCATGACCTTGCGAATTCCAATCTCTTTTAACCGGCTGCTTGAAATAGAGATGGAGGTATTGGTGAAATTGAAACAGGCCAGCAAAAGCAGCAACCCCGCCATAATCGCCGGAACGGTAATGGCCTCGGGCGGAATGCCCCCTCGCAGCGCATCATTGAAAACCCTTGGATCCTGCCGGCTGCGGGCCATCATGCCTTTGAAATTTTCCAGCAAGTAGGCTGTCACTTTAAAATCTTCGCGCGCCTTATTCTGAGGTTCAACATAGTTTTGAAGTTGCCGCGTGATGGAGGCAACCTGCGCCGGATCCTTGATCTCAAGGAATAGCGTATTCCATTTTTTCCAGCTGGTTTCATTCAGGTCCGGGTCGGTATTGACGTCCCAGTAATTATCAAACAACGTGATCGCGCCGAAATGAAAACTTGAATTGAACGGGAGCTGTTTGAACACGCCTCCCACGACAAATTCCTTTGGCCGCCTCACCCCGTCTTTCCCCAGGATGATTTGCGTAAGCGATTTGCCCACGACATCCTCCTTGTTGAAATACTTGCGCGCTACCTCATCGCTGATTAATAATTTGCTCTTATCATGAAAATCCGAAAATGAGCCGTATTTCAATTCGAATGTAAAAAGATCAAAAAATGCAGAGTCGGCATACACTACCTCGGTGTCAAAGACCTCCTCCCCAATCCGCATGTCGCAGAAGACAGATTGGTATCGTACTACCTCGGAAACATCCTTGAAATTCTGACGAATGTGATTCGCCAGCGGCATCGGGGCCATCCCCCATCGTTCGTGTTTATCCTGGAAATCCCGGTAGAATTGAACGCGATAGATTTTTTCCGCATTCAATTGGCTGTCGTCCCACGCATGGGAAAATTCCCAATTCACGTAAGCCACCACGCAACAGGCGATGGCAATTCCCATCCCAAACACATTGATGAGAATAAAGAGTTTATTCTTCATCAGGCTCCGGAGGCTAATGAGGAGATAGTTTTTTAACATGAGGAAGGGGTTGGATTATTAGACAGGGGAAGGAACGTATGGGTTGCTTTGAAGAGCCAATAATATGCCAAAGCAACTCCTTGCCTTACCTGAACGGAAATCGCCGATCGTGCATAAATTCTTTTTTGAATCTGTTCAATTCCGTTCACCCTCCTGTTCAGTTTTAATCTTGAAAAAACTTTACCCAGGTTAATAATTAGTGTGCTTGAAGCCGAACCAATACAAGGACACGAAGGACACAACGCTCTTGCCTACTACTTCCTGCCCACCTATTGCCAACTATCTTTTCAATAGTGAACCTCTTTGCCTACTGCCCATTGCCTACTGCCAACTTATTGCCAACTGCCTTTCAATTGTGAACCCTCTTTGCCTACTGCCAATTGCCTACTGCCTACTGCTCCCCCTAAAAACGAATAAGCCCACCCCAAAGAGGCAGGCCTATTCTACCTAAACCTAAACTATGAAGAACGCATCAAGGTCATCAAAACCCTGAACTCTTTATAAACCAGACGTTAGTCTAAATATGGAAATGCTCCTTAATATTTTCTGTCACTACTTTGCCGTCGAACAGGTTGACAATGCGGTGAGCATAGTTTGCATCGTATGGAGAGTGCGTGACCATGATTACGGTAGTACCTTCTTCATTCAATTGTGAAAGCAATTTCATTACTTCTTCTCCATTGGCGGAATCAAGATTACCCGTGGGCTCATCGGCCAATATCACCTTAGGCTTTGCAACAATTGCCCGCGAAATGGCTACCCGCTGCTGCTGGCCACCGGAAAGTTGCTGAGGGAAATGGTTTCTGCGGTGCATGATGTTCATTCGTTCGAGCACGGCTTCGACACGTTGTTTCCTTTCGCCGGAAGGCACCTTGAGGTACAACAGGGGAAGCTCCACATTTTCAAATACCGTGAGTTCATCGATCAGGTTGAAACTCTGGAACACGAAACCGATGGAGCCTTTGCGCAGTTGAGCGCGCTGACGTTCGGAGTATTTCGCTACTTCGTGATCCCCAAAATGATACTCCCCGTTGGTCGGGTTGTCCAGCAGGCCCAGAATATTCAACAGGGTCGACTTCCCGCAACCGGAAGGTCCCATAATGGCTACAAATTCACCATCCTTGATCTCAAGGTTGATACTGTTGAGTGCGGTGGTTTCTACTTCTTCGGTAGTATAGACTTTCTCCAGGTTTTTCAGTTTGATCATGTTCTTCGTATTTAGGGTTAGATGGTATAGTTTAGATTTTAGTTGAATGGAGTACTCGCTTTTTTTGAAAAGGTTACGGTGGGATCCGGTTTCGGTTGTTTATAAGACGCTGAAGATATCAAATAGTTGCATAGTATGCTTTAAATTACTTCTATCACCGGCCCAACGATCAGAAGAAGGCCGGCCTAGTTCAGGATTAAAACTTCATTATTACCAAAATTTTCATACGAAGAAGTGATCACTTTGTCGCCTGGCTTTAACCCTTCCAGGACTTCAAAGTTTTCTGTATTTTTTCTTCCCAACTTGATATCCCTCTTGACTGCTTTATTGTCGGCGGTCAGTACAAACACCCAATTGCCGCCGGTGTCCTTATAGAACCCTCCCACGGGCAGCAACAACTCTTCCGAGGCTTGCCCCAATTCTATTCTCAACCGAAGGGACAGCCCGATTCTCAGGCCTGGTGGGGTTTCACCAACAAAATTCATGTCTACTTCAAACCTTCCATTAGTGATATTCGGATAGATGTACATGATCACCAACCTGTAGTCTTTCCCGTTGAACGTGGTAGTGGAAGGTAACCCGACCGAGATCTTCGGCAGGTAAAGTTCGTCAATAGGAACCCGCACTTTATAGCTTCCGACAATATCCACTTGACCGAGCCGCTGGCCCTGCGTGACACCCTGGCCTACTTCCCAATGTGAGGTAGACAACTGTCCGTCGATGGGCGCCTTGATTGTCAGGTTGTCCAGGATCTTCCCGATGCCTTCCAGGTTCAACGACATTCTCCTTTGTGAATATTCCAGGTCTTTGAGCTGTTGGATATTGTTAAGGGAATCACTCTTGTAAAACTCATAGGTAATATTTCTACGCTCCTTATTCAATTTGAAGTCCGCTTCGGCCTGCTCCATGTCCTGCTTGGCGATAAGCTTCTTTTCATAAAGCTGTTTCTGTCTTTTGTACTTGGGTTCCAGAATGGCCAGTTGGTTATCAATTTGGGC
>Ga0193731_1000090_pt1 | contig 30013 bp, 30 predicted proteins | sample U1a2metaG_FD_144920 | JGI IMG/M metagenome (GOLD analysis project Ga0193731, IMG submission 144920) | Soil microbial communities from a riparian zone of the East river system, Colorado, United States - U1a2 | ecosystem: Environmental > Terrestrial > Soil > Riparian zone | place: USA: East River...
CTCATCCCGAACCGCGGCGCGTGGCTGGAGATCGAGACCTCGGCGAAGGACCTGCTGACGGTCAAGATCGACCGCAAGCGCAAGGTCCCCGTCACCGTGCTGCTCAAGGCGCTGGAGCTCCCGCAGCTGAAGGGCACCGAGAACGACCGCGAGGCGCAGAAGCGCGCGCTGCTCGAGATGTTCGGGGACGTCGACAACAACCCCGAGCACCGCTACATGGAGTCGACCCTCGACAAGGACACCACGATGAAGACCGAGGACGCGCTCCTCGAGCTTTACCGCCGCGTGCGGCCTGGCGATCCCCCGTCGGTGGACAACGCCCGCAACCTGCTCCAGAGCCTGTTCTTCAACCCGCGCCGCTTCGACCTTGGCCGCGTCGGCCGCTACAAGGTCGACAAGAGGCTTGGCCGCGACGAGGCGGACATCCTCGCGCGCGTCCGCCAGCGCGAGCTGCGGATCCTCGAGAAGGGCGACTTCATCGCCTTCCTTCGCAAGCTCATCGAGCTCAACAACGCGCCGCGTGAGAAGCAGATCCCCGATGACATCGACCACCTTGGCAACCGCCGGGTGCGCGCGGTCGGCGAGCTGCTGCAGAACCAGTTCCGCATGGGACTGATCCGGATGGAGCGAATCATCAAGGAGCGCATGACGATCAGTGACCCGCACACGGTCACCTCGGCATCGCTGATCAACGCCCGTCCCGTGGTGGCTGCGATCAAGGAGTTCTTCGGCTCGAGCCAGCTGTCGCAGTTCATGGACCAGCACAACCCACTCTCCGAGCTGACTCACAAGCGCCGGCTGTCAGCCCTTGGGCCAGGCGGTCTCTCCAGGGAGAGGGCCGGCTTCGATGTGCGCGACGTGCACCACAGCCACTACGGCCGCATCTGTCCGATCGAGACTCCTGAGGGTCCGAACATCGGCCTGATCGGAAACCTGGCGACCTACGCCAAGGTCAACGAGTTCGGCTTCGTGGAGACGCCATTCCGGCGCGTCTACAACCGCATGTCGGTCAACGACGACACGGCCCCGAAGCTGGATGGGCGCACGCTGCGCCGCCCAGCCCTCGACCCCAAGGGCAAGGAGGTCTTGCCCGCGCAGGAGCTCCTCGACGCCAAAGCGATCCAAAAGCTGGCCAAAGCACACGTCCAGGGAGTCGACATCGTGCCCTGGGTCTCGACCGAGGTCGAGTACCTGTCAGCCGACGAAGAGGACATGTTCGGTATCGCCCAGGCCAACGCGAGCCTGACTTCCGAGAACCACTTCACTGACGCGCGGGTCCCGTCACGCGCTCGCGGTGACTTCAAGATCGAAGACGTAGGCAACATCCAGTACATGGACATCTCGCCTAAGCAGATCGTCTCAGTCGCGACAGCCATGATCCCGTTCCTGGAGCACGACGACGCCGGTCGAGCGCTCATGGGCGCGAACATGCAGCGCCAGGCGGTTCCTCTGCTCGTTACCGATGCGCCCTTGGTGGGTACCGGGGTCGAGTACTACGCGGCCAAGGATTCAGGCGAGATGATCGTCGCCGACGTCGCCGGGACAGTCGTCGACATCGCGCACCCCAAGGACATCAAGGCTGTGCATGCGACACCTGTCTTTGAGATCGTGGTCAAGCCGGACGGCGGCGGGGCCGACCGTCACTACCCGCTCCAGAAGTTCGCCAGGTCCAACCAGGGCACGTGCCTGAACCACAAGGTGAAGGTCAAGCCAGGTCAGCACGTCGCCAAGGGCGACATCCTCGCTGACGGACCTGCGATCGAGGACGGCGAGATGGCACTCGGCCGCAACGTGCTGGTCGCGTTCATGCCGTGGGAGGGCTACAACTTCGAGGACGCGATCCTCCTCTCCGAGCGTGTGGTCAAAGAAGACATGTACACCTCGATTCACATCGAGGAGCACGAGTCCGAAGCCCGCGAGACCAAGCTCGGTCCCGAGGAGATCACCCGCGACATCCCAAACGTCGCTGACGACGCGCTACGCAACCTCGACGAGCGGGGCATCGTGTACATCGGCGCCGAGGTCCAGCAGGGCGACATCCTGGTCGGCAAGATCACGCCCAAGGGCGAGACCGAGCTGTCGGCAGAGGAGCGGCTGCTGCGCGCGATCTTCGGCGAGAAGGCGCGTGAGGTCCGCGACTCGAGCCTGCGCGTACCGCACGGCGAGCGCGGCATCGTGGTCGACGTCAAGGTCTTCTCTCGCGACAACAAGGACGAGCTCGGGCCGGGCATCAACGAGATGGTCCGCGTCTACCTCGCCCAGAAGCGGAAGATCTCGGCCGGAGACAAGATGGCGGGTCGCCACGGCAACAAGGGAGTGGTCGCCAGGATCATGCCCGCCGAGGACATGCCGTATCTCCCTGACGGAACCCCTGTCGACATCGTGCTCAACCCGCTCGGGGTACCTAGCCGTATGAACCTGGGGCAGGTCCTGGAGACACACCTGGGTTGGGTCGCCCACACACTCGGCATCAAGATCGCCACCCCTGTGTTCGACGGGGCGCCGATGGAGACCATCGTGTCCGAGCTGAAGCGGGCCGGCCTGCCCGAGGACGGCAAGGTCAGGCTTCGCGACGGCCGCACCGGCGAGCAGTTCGACGAACCGGTGACTGTCGGAATGATCTACATGCTCAAGCTGGCCCACCTGGTCGAGGACAAGATCCACGCCAGGTCCACCGGGCCTTACAGCCTGGTCACCCAGCAGCCGCTGGGCGGCAAGGCACAGTTCGGTGGCCAGCGGTTCGGAGAGATGGAGGTCTGGGCGCTCGAAGCGTATGGCGCAGCGCACGTCCTCCAGGAGATCCTGACCGTCAAGTCGGACGACATCGTGGGCCGCGTCAAGGCCTACGAGGCGATCGTCAAGGGCGACAACACGCTGGAAGCCGGCATCCCGGAGTCGTTCCGAGTGCTGGTCAAGGAGCTGGAAGGGCTCGCGCTCGGGGTCGAGATCCTGAGCGAGGACGAGCGCCAGATCGTACTCAGTGAAGAAGACATCCCCGAGATCCCGCTGGACCTCGGTATCAGCCTCGAGCGCGAAGAGCTCGGGGAAGACTCGGGCGAATAGGAGATTAGAGGAAGAACTTGCTGAAGCTAGAGAACTTCGACGCGCTGAAGCTTTCGTTGGCGTCGCCTGACACGATCATGTCCTGGTCGCACGGCGAGGTCACGAAGCCGGAGACCATCAACTACCGCACGCTCCGCCCGGAGCGTGACGGTCTTTTCTGCGAGCGCATCTTCGGCCCGACGCGGGACTGGGAATGCCACTGTGGAAAGTACAAGCGCTACCGCTATAAGGGCATCATCTGCGACAAGTGCGGCGTCGAGGTCACCCGCTCCAAGGTTCGCCGGGAGCGGATGGGCCACATCAAGCTCGCCTCGCCCGTGAGCCACGTCTGGTACTTCAAGGGCATACCGAGCCGCATGGGCCTTCTCCTCGACATGTCTCCGCGCAACCTCGAGAAGATCCTTTACTTCGCCAACTACATCGTCACCGACGTCCACGAGGAGGTTCGCCAGGACATGCTGGCCGTCCTCAACATGGATAAGGACGAGCGCGCTATCAGGCTGCGCGCGGACATCGACTCCAAGAGCAAAGAGTTGCGTGCCGAGAGCGAGGGCAAGACCAAAAAGCTCAGGGGCGAGGTCGAGGCTGAGGTTTCCCGCCTGGAGGAAGAGCTCCAGGAGGCTGTCGACGCCCTTTCCACCCAGGGCAAGAAGGCAACAGAGACGATCAAGGCCGGTGTCGGCACCAAGTCGCGCCGGGTCCTGTCGGTCGGCCTGGACGGGGACGAAGAGGTGGTCGTCGACAAGGGCGAGCTGATGTCCAAGGAGATGTCGCGAGCCGTGCTCGCCAAGGTCCAGGAGAAGATCGAGAAGCTCGAGGCCAACACCAAGGCCCAGCAGAAGCAGGCCAAGGAACGACTCGACGCGGATCGCAAGGCGCTCGACGTGCAGATCGATGCCGCCACCAAGACTCAGCGCGAGGCAATCCAGGGCGAGCTCGAGGCTCTTCAGCAGGAGATCGAGGCCACTCGCACGGATCTCGAGGGACTACACCCCAAGCAGATCCTCACCGACACCCAGTTCCGGGATTACTCGGAGCGCTTCGGGCGCGCCTTCAAGGCCGGCATCGGGGCCGAGGCAGTGCGTGAGCTTCTTTCCCGCATCGAGCTCCAGTCGGAGATGTACCGCCTGCGCGAGGAATCGCGGTCGTCGAGCGGGCAGCGCAAGCAGAAGGCGATCAAGCGCCTGAAGGTTGTCGAGGACTTCCGCAAGTCGAACTCCAGCCCGACATGGATGGTGCTGGAGGTCCTTCCTGTCATTCCACCCGAGCTGCGCCCGATGGTCCAGCTTGACGGCGGTCGCTTCGCGACCTCCGACCTCAACGACCTCTATCGCCGTGTGATCAACCGCAACAACCGCCTCAAGAGGCTTCTTGAGCTCGGCGCGCCCGAGATCATCGTGCGCAACGAGAAGCGGATGCTCCAGGAGGCTGTCGACGCGCTGATCGACAACGGCCGCCGCGGCCGGGCCATCACCGGAACCGGCAACCGCAAGCTGAAGTCCCTCTCGGACATGCTCAAGGGCAAGCAGGGCAGGTTCCGCCAGAACCTTCTCGGCAAGCGCGTTGACTACTCCGGCCGCTCCGTGATCGTGGTCGGCCCGGAGCTCAAGCTCCACGAGTGCGGGCTGCCCAAGAAGATGGCGCTCGAGCTGTTCAAGCCGTTCGTGATGCGCGAGCTGGTCAACAAGGGCTACACGACCAACATCAAGTCCGCCAAGCGGATGGTCGAGCGCAGCCGCACCGAGGTCTGGGACGTCCTAGACGAGGTCATCCGTGACCACCCTGTGCTGCTCAACCGCGCCCCGACCCTTCACAGACTTGGAATCCAGGCCTTCATGCCGGTGCTTGTCGAAGGCTCGGCGATTCAGATTCACCCGCTTGTCTGCGCGGCGTTCAACGCTGACTTCGACGGCGACCAGATGGCGGTGCACGTTCCGCTGTTCAGTGGCGCCATCGCCGAAGCCAAGAACCTGATGATGTCTTCGCAAAACATCCTGTCGGCGGCGGACGGCCACCCGGTGGTCGCGCCGACCCAGGACGTCGTGCTTGGCTGCTACTGGCTCACGGCAGCGCGCGGCAACATGCCGGTCGACAAGGAGCACACACAGAAGCTCCGGGCATTCAGCTCACAGAACGAGGTTGTGCTGGCCCTCGAAAGCAAGGTGGTGAAGCTCCAGGAGTGGATCCGCGTGCGCATAGGGACCGAGCTCATCACAACCACACCGGGACGCGTCGTCTTCAACCAGTCCCTGCCGGTCGGCAAGGAGCCTGTTGAGGCGACGACGATGCAGCCGCTTCCGTTCCAGAACGCTCACTACGACCGCAAGCTCCTGCGTACGCTGGTGGCCGAGCTGTTCAGGCTGTACGGCAGCGATACGACAGCTGTAGTTGTGAACGACATCAAGCGGCTGGGGTTCCGCTACGCAACCCAGGCCGGAATCACCGTCTCCGCCATGGACATCCCGCACCCCGAGTCGAAGTGGCAGATCATCCACGCCACCGAGAAAGAGGTTGCGGACGTTGAGAAGATGTACCGCCGCGGCGTCATGACCGACGACGAGCGATACCGCAAGGTCATCGAGCTCTGGCAGCGCGCCTACGAAGAGGTGGGCAACGCGACGGAGCACGCCTTCGACAAGTTCAGTCCGATCTGGATGATGATGGGCTCGGGCGCCCGCGGAAACATTCAGCAGATTCGCCAGCTCGCCGGCATGCGAGGCCTGATGGCCGACCCAACCGGCCGGATCATCGACCTGCCCATCCAGGCCAACTTCACCGAAGGCCTGACTGTGCTCGAGTACTTCATCTCGACGCACGGCACGCGCAAGGGTCTGGCCGACACCGCCCTCCGAACCGCCGACTCCGGTTACCTGACGAGGCGTCTTGTCGACGTCGCACAGGACGTGATAGTGCGGGAGGAGGACTGCGGCACCACCAACGGCATCTGGGTTCGCGACATCACCCCCGAGCGGGCCAAGAGCGAGCCTATCTTCGAGAAGATCGCCGGTCGCATTGCGGCCGAGAACATCGTGGTCGGCGGTAAGGTGCTCGTTCCCGCGGGAACAGCCATCACCGACGACGCCGCGCGCCAGACGATCGCGGCTGGAGTCGCGGTCAAAATGCGCTCGGTGCTCGTTTGCGAGGCGCGCGAGGGCGTTTGCCGCACGTGCTACGGCAGGAACCTGGCCACCGGCAAGGTCGTCGAGATCGGTGAGGCGGTGGGCGTCATCGCCGCGCAGTCGATCGGCGAGCCGGGCACCCAGCTGACCATGCGAACCTTCCACACCGGCGGTGTCGCCGGAGTGGACATCACACAGGGCCTGCCCCGCGTCGAAGAGCTCTTCGAGGCGCGCATCCCCAAGGGCAAGGCAATCATTTCCGAGATCGACGGGGAGCTCGAGATTATCCGGGCCGAGGGCTCGCGCAAAGTGCGCGTCACCTCCAAGGAAGAGTTCGAAGTCTCCTATCCGTTGGACGCCAAAATGCAGGTCCTCGTCAAGAACAAAGACGACGTCATGGAGGGCCAGGAGCTGGCCCGCGACGCCAAGGGCAACGGCATCCGAACCCGACACGCCGGCAAGGCATCGGTGTCCGCCAAGGAGATCAGCGTGCGCACCCTGGACGAGGAGGTGCGGGAGTATGCGATTCCGCACCAGGTACGCATCAGGCCCGAGCTAGACCGCCGAGACTCACAGAAGGTGGTCATCAAGGCGGGCCAGCAGATCACCGAAGGGTCGATCTCTCCGCAGGAGCTGCTCCACATCCTTGGCAAGGAGGCCGTGCAGACCTTCCTCGTCGACGAGGTCCAGAAGGTCTACCGCAGCCAGGGTGTGGACATCAACGACAAGCACATCGAGGTGATCGTTCGCCAGATGATGCGTAAGGTGCGCATCGACTCGGCGGGCGACACTGGCCTGCTCCCGGGCGAGATCGTCTCGCAGTGGGAGTACGAGGAGGCCAACGCTCGGGCGCTGGCCGAGGGCGGCGAGCCGGCGACCGCCCAGACTGTGCTGCTCGGCCTGATCAAGGCCGCACTGAACACAACCTCCTGGCTATCGGCGGCATCGTTCCAGGAGACCACTCGGGTCCTCACCGAGGCCGCCATCTCGGGCAAGGTCGACCGCTTGCGTGGGCTCAAGGAGAACGTGATCATCGGCAAGCTGATCCCAGCCGGGACTGGTCTCGACTATTACAAGAAGCAGCGCGAGCAGGCCGCAAAGATCCTCGAAGAGGAGCCGATAGACCTGGAGACACTGTCAGTCTGAGATCGGTGGGGAGGGGGCGATCAGGCTCCCTCCCCAACCACATTTCGCTCCCTAAAGTTCGTGGGAACAAACCGCCTTGTTTGGGTTACAGTCACCGGTACGTGCACAAGGGTCGCCCGCCACTCGGGTGGCCCTTCAAGTTTTATGAGGGGGAACCGAGGTTTCCCTCATAGCTCCCTTTCCTTCAGGAAGGGATTAATTAGTGTTTTCTCCCAGCTGCGCCAGGCGGCCAAGATGAACGATTGGCGGACGCCCTGGCGGAGCCAGGGCTACCGGCGACGCACAGAAGAGCGGAGCCGGGCCTACCTGCAACGCGAGTAAACGACGGGGGCTTACCTATGATGGTAGGAGTGACTCCGAGCCCACGGCGTCTTCGCGCCTTCGCGCTGGCTGCCCTGATCCTGACCGCGGGCCTTGCCTGCACACCGACGAGTCCTCTCACTCAGGGGGCGAAGCTCGATAAGAACCAGACCCTTCGCATACAGCTCGACGACCAGCCGACGACGCTCGACCCGGGTCAGACGCAGTACGCGTACGAGACCGCAGTGCTTCGTGCGATTTCCGAACCCCTGATGAAGCCGACCCCCGACATGAACGGAGTCGGACCGGCCGCTGCGGAAAGCTATGGCGTGTCAAGCAGCGGCACGATCTACGCCTTCCACCTTCGTCGGACCGCGCAGTACTGGGACGGCTCCCCGGTCAAAGCGCAGGATTTCGTGTTCGCCTGGCAGAGATTGATCGATCCGCGACTCGCATCACCCAGCGAATCCTTTTTCGCTGCTGACGTCTTGAACGGCGACAAGGTGTCGGTGCTCGACCCTCAACGCGATGCCTTGAAGTTGAATGCCGCGGTCGCGACCCTGGGCCTGAAGGCCACCGACGACTACACCTTCCAGGTCACCCTCTCGCATCGAGACCCGGCGTTCTTATGGTTGGCAGCGATGCCAGCCGCGGCGCCGATCCGCCAGGACATCGTCACCAAATCCGATGACAAGTGGGCCACCTCGCCTGACTCGCTTCTCACCAACGGGCCGTTCAAAGTCACGGAGATGGTCCTCAACGACCATCTGACCGTCGTTCCGAACCCTCATTACTGGGGCCCACGCCCAACGCTGACCGGGATCAACTTCTCAATCGTCAATGACGGAGCCGCCGCCCTGGGCAAGTACAAAAACGGTGAGCTTGATCAGATCGACATCCAGCCGGCGCAGGCCGCGGAGGTGGCGGCTGACGGAAGCTTGAGCCGCGAGCTGGTCAAGACGCCTTCCCTGACAGTATTCTGGCTCGTCTTTCGGACAACTGCGCCGCCGCTGAACAACATCAGGGTGCGGCGAGCGATTGCGGAAGGGATCGACCGCGGTGCCTTTGTGGCACAGATCTTCCAGGGTCAGGCGATCCCCGCTGAAACGTTTATCCCAAAGGGGATGTATGGCTACGCGCCGGCGCTCGGCTCTCCACAGAAGTTCGACGTGGCCCAAGCCCGCACGACGCTGGCAGCCACCGGGATGAGCGCGAAGCAGCTTTCGGGCATCAAGTTCTCATACGACAAGTCCTCTGATTTCCAGAAGGAGACTGCCACCTTTGTTCGTGACCAGCTGAAGGCAAACCTGGGTGTTGACATCGTGCTGCAGGCCCTTGACACCAACACCTTCAACTCTCGCCTGGGCACGGGGAACTTTCAGATTGCCGGCCCGCTCGGGTGGACCGCCGATTATCCGGACCCGGCGGACTGGTACCACGTTTTCCTCACGACGAGCTCGCACAACCTGGGCCTCTATCAGAACCAGCAGTACGACAACTTCGTGCGCGTAGCCGGCGCTGACCTACAGGCCGACCGGCGCGACCAGGAGTACCAGCAGGCCCAGCGGATCCTGGTCGGCGATGCGCCGGCGGCATTTCTCGCCCAGACCGTCAGTTGGAACCTGGTCCGGTACTACGTGAAGGGCGTGACGACGACGTCGGTCGATGAGTGGCCCGGCGCCCTTTACCCGACCCAGATCTACATCGCCCCACGCTGAGCCTGTGAAGGTACCCGCGTGATGGGTGTCGCGAACAGGTGTTCATGGGGCTGGAGAGGGGCATACTTGACACCCGCCAACGCGGGACAACAGAATTCGGCTCAGCCTTAGACGAGTTTGTGGAGTAAGACCTGTTGCCGGCGCACTCTCGCCCCGGCGCAACTGCGCTTCCGGGAAGAAGGCGGCAGGAAATGTCCCAGAGAGGTAAGACGCTTATGCAGTTAGGTACAGCCTTTCGAGCCCTCGCGCTCACTACAGCGGCCGTGTTTGCTGTCACCGCATGCGGCGGTTCCAGCGGCCCCGGCCTGGCAGCCACACAGGAACTTCGCGCCCCAATCGACGCAGAGCCGGGCACGCTTGATCCGACCCGAACCCAGTGGAACTACGAGGCCGCAGTGGACCGCAACATCTTCGAGTCTCCGCTGAAAGCCAGCATGGACTTCAAGAACGCCATCCCCAGCGCCGCCGACAGCTTCACAGTCGACTCGACAGGCACTGTTTACACCTTTAAGCTGCACCCCGGCGCCAAGTGGAGCGACGGCGTGCCGGTCAAGGCCGCCGACTTCGTGTACGCATGGCAGCGCATGCTCGACCCGCGTGTCGCGGCTCCTTATTCGTCTTACTACTACGCAATCAAGAACGCCGCCAAGGTGAACGGAATGTCCGCCAAGGACCCAGGTCTCGACGCCGCCGTCCAGTCGCTGGGCCTGAAGGCAGTTGACGACAACACATTCGAGGTCACCCTCGAGGGGCCCGCCAGCTACTTCAAATGGATCGCGTCGTTGTGGACGAGCGCGCCGGTCCGCAAGGACATAGTCGAGAAGTACGGCAAGGACACCAGCGGCAACGACAAATGGGGCGCCGTGGGCCCCGCTGCCGTCCAAACAGTGGTCGGCAACGGCCAGTTCATGCTCTCCGAGGTCGTCAACAAGGACCACATCACGCTTGTCCCGAACCCGAACTACGCGGGCGCCAACCCCAAGGCAACCCTCACCAAGATCACTCTTTTCGAGATCGAGGATCCAACGGTTGAGTACGCCAAGTACAAGAGCGGCGAGCTCGACATCACGGCGATACCTCTTGCCAACACCGAAGCAGTCAGGAACTCTCCGGAGCTTCTCAAGACCCCAGAGCTGACAGTGTTCTGGGTCGACATCAACGTCACGAAGGCTCCGTTTGACAACCCCAAGGTACGACTGGCGGTCGCCCAGGCGATCGACAGGGACGCATTGGTCAACAACGTGCTCAAGAAGGGCTACGCGCAAACCACACTGATTCCGCAGGGAATGCGCAACTACAGGCCCGACCTTGGCGCTGCCCAGAAGTTCGACCCGGCTGCCGCGAAAGCGACTCTTGCCGCGTCCGGTGTGACCGCGGCACAGCTGAACGGCACCAAGTACATCTACTCCAGCGCCAGCTCAACCGCCAAGACGCTCGCTGAGTTCGTCCAGGCACAGTTGAAGGCGAACCTCGGCGTCGACATCGTCCTCGATGGCTTCGACACCAACACGGTGAGCTCGCGACTGGGATCGGGCAACTACCAGTTTGGTGGGCCATCCGGCTGGGGCGCGGACTACCCTGACTCCCAGGACTGGTTCGACATCATGACGACCGGAGCCGGAAACAACTTCAGCAAGTGGAGCAACTCGACCTATGACACTGCTGTCAAGTTCGGCGACGCTGCCGCCACCGACGCAGAGCGCGACACGTTTTACGAGACCGCAGAAAAGACGATTGTTGCGGATGCGCCGATCATCTTCCTCTATCAGCGCACGGCATGGCACCTCGTTAAGCCCTATGTGAAGGGAGCGGTAAGCACGCCGAACGACGACTGGGTGGGTGACCTGTTCACCTACACCATTCAGATCACCACGCACTAGAGACCGAATTGGCTTTGGTAAGGGGCGCCCCACTCCGGGGCGCCCTAATCCCACTCACCAAGAGGTCAGGCAGAGCTTGGACCCTCGGCTTCTATGTTGGGCGCCGGCTGCTGTGGATGGTGCCGGTCCTTCTGTTTGTGATCCTCATCACCTTCTTCCTGGCTCACATCGCCCCTGGGAGCCCGTGGGATCGCGATGGCAAGCAGCTTTCGGTCGCCACCAAGCAGGCGCTGAACGTCAAGTACGGCCTTGACCAGCCCGTCTGGAACCAGTTCCTGATCTACCTCTGGAACGTTCTGCACTTCGACTTCGGCGTCTCATACCAGCACCCTGGCCAATCGGTGAACCAGCTGATTTTTTCGAGCTGGCCGTATACGTTCAATCTTGGCGCAGCCGCTTTCGTTGTGATTCTTGTCTTTGGAGTCTCGCTTGGTGTGATCGCCGCGCTGCGGCAGAACACCTTCGTCGACTACTTTGCGGTCGGCCTCGCCACAATCGGAGCTTCGGTGCCGAACTTCGTGGTCGGAATCGTGCTCATCATCATCCTGTCCAACTTCCTGTACAAGCTCACGGGCGGTAACTTCTTCTTGCCGACCGGCGGATATCCGCAGGACCTGCTGCACATGATCATGCCGGTGGCGACGCTCAGCTTTTTACCTATCGCGTACCTGGCCCGCCTCACCCGTTCGAGCACCCTTGACTCACTTCGCCAGGATTACGTGCGCACAGCCTGGGCGAAGGGCCTGCGCGAGCGCATGGTGGTGACGCGTCATGTCTTGAAGAACTCGCTGATCCCGGTAGTCACGACTGCGGGACCCTTGTTCGCAGGCCTGATCACAGGGTCGGTGATCATCGAAACCGTGTTTCAGGTCCCGGGGATCGGGCGCACGTACGTGCAATCGATCGAAGCTCGTGACTACCCGATGATCCTCGGCACCACAGTGCTTTACGCAGCCCTTGTGGCGCTGCTGAACCTGGTAGTCGACATTGCCTACGTGTTTATCGATCCGCGGGTGAGGCTGGAGTAGGTGGCGACGGCCTCGCTCCTCGTTCCGCAGGACTGGGAAGAACAGGAACAGATCGGGCTCTGGACTGACGCGTGGCGGCGCTTCCGACGCAACCGGCTCGCTGTGGCCAGCCTGATCACTGTGCTGTTCATGATCACCCTTGCAATCATGGCGCCGCTCCTGCAGCACTTCGGACTCCTCGCCGACCCGACCAAGCAGGATGTGGTCCACAACTTCGCGCCGATCGGGTTTCAGGGCCATCCGTTGGGCACCGACGACCTCGGCCGGGACGTTTTGTCCAAGGTCATCTTCGGGTCGCAGGTTTCGCTCGCGATTGGCATTCTCGTGCAGGCGATAGTCCTGCTGATCGGCGGCACGATTGGGCTGGTGGCGGGCTACTCTGGCGGGTGGATCGACAACCTGTTGATGCGCTTCACCGACATCATGTATGCATTCCCGGACCTGCTGTTCGTCCTCATCATCGTTGCCGCGCTCGGACCGACCTTCATCAATATCTTTGTGGCCATCGGCCTCGTCGGATGGGTCGGCCTTGCACGTCTGGTGCGCGGTCAGGTGCTCTCGATCAAGGAGAAGGAGTACGTCGAGGCCGCCAATGCTGCCGGATCGAGCCCGTTCAAGATCATCGTCAAACACCTAGTACCGAACTCATTGGGCCCGATCATCGTCACGCTCACCTTCGGAATCCCGGCCGCCATCTTCACTGAGGCGGTGCTCGACTTCCTCGGCGTCGGGCTGCGACCGCCGCAGCCGAGCTGGGGAGTGATGGTCTTCGAGGGCTATGCCGCTGTCGACGCTTTTCCGACTCTCGTGCTAATTCCCTGCGTCGCGCTCTCGCTGACGATGCTGGCATTCAACTTCATAGGTGATGGGCTGCGCGACGCGCTCGATCCCCGCATGCGTCGTTAGTGGCAGCAGTTGACTGAGCCGATCCTCCGGGTTGAGGATCTGGTCACCCAGTTCTTCACCTCGCGTGGCGTTGTCCACGCGGTCGATGGTGTCAGCTTCCACGTCGACGAAGGCGAGACCGTTGCGGTGGTCGGTGAGTCCGGGTGCGGCAAGACCATCACAGCGCTTTCCATACTGCGGCTGGTGCCGGAGCCGGGAAAGATCGTGAGCGGAAGGATCCTGTTCAAGGGCGAGAACGTGGTTGAGATGGATGACGAGCAGGTCCGAAACTATCGCGGCAACGACGTCGCGATGATCTTCCAGGACCCTATGACCTCGCTGAACCCGGTGACCAAGGTCGGGGCGCAGATCAAAGAGGCGATGACCGCACACGATCGCTTCTCGACGGTCCAGGCCACTGAACGTGTCGTGCCTTTGCTCCAGAGGGTTCGGGTGCCTGCGGCTGAGCGGCGAATCAAGGACTACCCCCATCAGTTCTCGGGCGGAATGCGGCAGCGAGCGATGATCGCCATGGGTCTCTCCAACGAGCCTGCCCTACTGATTGCGGACGAGCCGACCACCGCGCTCGATGTAACTGTGCAGGCGCAGGTGATCCAGCTCCTGAAGCAGCTGAATCGCGAGCTGGGCACTGCAATCATCCTGATCACCCACAACACAGCGCTGGTCGCGAGCATGTGCTCGCGAGTGATAGTGATGTACGCCGGGCGAGTGGTCGAGGAAGGTCCAGTTGAGCGCATTTTCGCCAGGCCCGAGCATCCTTACACCTGGTCGCTCCTGCGCTCCGTGCCACGGGTGGATGAGGCGCGCAAAGGTCGCCTGGTGTCGATTCGCGGCCTGCCACCTGACCTCGTACGCCTGCCGCCCGGGTGCAAGTTCCATCCGCGGTGCCTGTTCAAAGTCGACCGTTGTCTTAGTGATGAGCCAGAGCTCGAAGAGGTGGCTCCAGATCAGCGTGCGCGATGTTGGGTGAAGATGAGCACAGTGTCGGAGGAGGCGCGCGAGACCGCGCAGAAGAGCGAGCTGGCGTTCGATGTCGCAGCGGAGATCAAAAAGCGCATGCGCTCAGACGCGCGCGCCTGATGGCGGGGGCAACAGCAGCCGCGATCCAGGCGGACTCGCGCGACATAGTTCGAGTCGAGGACGTCTACAAGCACTATCCCGCCGCGGGCGGGGCGGTCGTCCAGGCGGTGTCCGGCGTCAATCTCAACATCCGCCGCGGCGAGACACTCGGATTGGTCGGTGAGTCGGGTTGTGGGAAGTCAACGCTGGCTCGACTGATCACCGCGCTGCAGCCGGTGACCGGCGGGCGGATCGTCTTCGACGGCCAGGAGCTGGGCAAGCTGCGATCGCGACGCCTACGCCGGGTGCGCAGACAGATGCAGATCATCTTCCAGGATCCCTTCGCGTCACTGGACCCGCGGATGACCGTCGGCGACATCATCGCCGAGCCGCTCGATGCTTTTAACCTCGCCCGAGGCAGAGAGCGGAAGACTCGCGTCCAGGAGCTGCTGCGTCTGGTCGGCCTCAACCCTAATTTCACCAACCGCTATCCCCACGAGTTCTCGGGTGGCCAGCGCCAGCGCATCGGGATTGCCCGCGCGCTGTCGGTCAGCCCTTCCTTCATCGTCTGCGACGAGCCAGTCTCGGCGCTCGATGTCTCGATCCAGGCCCAGATCATCAATCTGCTGCAGGACCTTCAGAGCGAGTTCAAGCTCACGTACCTGTTCATCGCCCACGACCTGGCAGTGGTCAGGCACCTCTCCGATCGGATCGCAGTCATGTACCTGGGCAAGATCGTTGAGATCGCTGACCGTGTCGACATCTACGAGCATCCGCAGCACCCGTACACCAAGGCCCTTCTTACCTCAATCCCGGTCCCGGATCCCCTGATCGAGCGAGACAGAGAGCCGATCCTGCTCAAGGGCGAGATCCCGTCGCCCGTCAACCCGCCGTCAGGTTGCCGGTTCCACACGCGCTGCCCGATCGCGCGCGCGCCGGGCGTCTGCTCGGAGCACGAGCCAGTCCTCGAACCTCATGGCCACCGCGACCAGCTGGCGGCCTGTCACTTCGCCGGGGAGGCATAGGAGGTCCGGCGTAGCCGGACCGTTTTCCTCCCCGCTGCGCGGGGAGGTCGGCTCCGCTCGCAAAGCGAGCGCAGCCGGGTGGGGGGCCGGAGGGGCCTCAGGAGGGCAGAGCCGCGGTGACCTCAAGGATTCGATAGCCCTTTTTCGACTTGAGCCGCCGCACCGGCCAGCCCTGTGCCGAGAGCCAGGTGGCCAGCGAGTCAGCTCCCAGGTTGCGCTGCACGACAAGGTATGCGCTGGCGCCGGGCGCCAGCCGTGGCAGCCACCGCTCCAACAGCTCGTGGAGGGGCGCCTTGCCGACCCGGACGGGAGGGTTCGAGTAGATCGCCTTGAACTGGACCTCCGACGGCACCTCGTCGGGGAGGCTGGCGATCAAGTTTGGGATCTTGGCGGCCACGGCATTGGTCCGGGTCAGCTCGAGCGCCCTCGCGTTGACGTCCACTGCCCACACCTTGGCCGCGGGGGACCTGAGCGCGAGGGCGATGGCGATCGGGCCGTAGCCGGAGCCGAGGTCCAGCAGGTCCCCCTCTGCTGGCGGGAGGGGGGCCTCCTTTAGGAGCTGGAGGGTCCCCAGGTCGATCGCACGCGAGCCGAAGACGCCGCGATCGGCCTGGAGGTCGACATTGAGATCGCTGGTGCGCAGATGCAGGGTGCGCAGCTTCGATTCGACAGCCGGCGTGGGATCGAAGTAGTGAGCCTGCTTCGGCCCGGATAGGGGGGGTCGGATTTTGGGTATACTCATCGTTTGTCGCCCAATCGGCTACTGCCGCATGGGATTTGAGCCGTTTTTCAGGAGTCGAGTTTGCCCACAATCCAGCAGCTGGTCCGCAACGGGCGCAAGGCGGCCAGAGCGAAGTCTAAGGCGCCGGCGCTCAAGGGCTCACCGCAGCGGCGGGGTGTCTGCGTACGCGTCTACACCCAGACGCCGAAGAAGCCGAACTCGGCCCTCCGCAAGGTCGCCAGGGTCAGGCTGACCACCGGCATCGAGGTGACCGCCTACATCCCTGGCATCGGGCACAACCTCCAGGAGCACTCGGTGGTGCTCATCCGCGGCGGCCGCGTCAAGGACCTGCCCGGCGTTCGCTACCACATCATCCGCGGCACCCTCGACACGGCAGGCACCAAGAACCGCAAGAAGGCCCGATCGAAGTACGGCGCCAAGCGGGAAAAGAGCAAGGCAGCTTAGATGCCTCGTCGCAGCCGTCCCGTCAAGCGTGTCATCGCGCCCGACCCTGTCTACCAGTCGGAGGCGATTGCCAAGTTCGTGAACGTGGTCATGAACAAGGGCAAGCGCTCGACTGCCGAAAAGGTCGTCTACGACGCGCTCGCACGCGCCAGCAAGCAGGCCAAGAAGGAGCCGCTCGAGGTGTTCGAATCGGCTCTTCGCAACGCAACCCCGTTGCTCGAGGTCAAGCCCCGGCGCGTCGGCGGCGCCACCTATCAGGTCCCCGTCGAGATCAGGCCGGAGCGCAGGCTGGCCCTGGCCCGCCGTTGGATTGTGCGTTTCGCCCGGCAGCGTGGCGGGAAAAGCATGTCTGAGAAGCTCGCGTTCGAGATCCTTGACGCGTCCCAGAACACGGGTGGGGCGGTCAAGCGCAAGGAAGAAACCCACCGGATGGCTGAAAGCAACAAGGCTTTCTCCCATTTCCGGTACTAGTTAAGAGAGATGAGCTTGGCACTCAAGATGACGGAGCGTCCGGTGTCGATCGAGAAGACCCGGAACATCGGGATCATGGCCCACATCGATGCGGGCAAAACGACCACGACCGAACGCATCCTGTTCTATGCCGGCCGCATCCACAAGATGGGCGAGGTGCACGAGGGTGCTTCGACCATGGACTGGATGGTCCAGGAGAAGGAGCGCGGGATCACGATCACATCGGCCGCGACCACCGCAATGTGGCGCGACCACACGATCAACATCATAGACACACCCGGGCACGTGGACTTCACAGTCGAGGTGGAGCGGAGCCTCAGGGTCCTGGACGGTGCCGTCGCCGTTTTCGACGCCGTCGCCGGCGTGGAGCCACAGTCGGAAACCGTGTGGCGCCAGGCCGATCGCTATGGCGTGCCGCGCATTGCCTTCATCAACAAGATGGACCGCATCGGTGCGGACTTCTACGGCTCGTTGAACTCCATCCGCACGCGCCTCGGAGCCAGGGCCATCCCTATCCAGCTGCCGATTGGCGCCGAGGACGAGTTCATCGGGTACGTCGACCTGCTGACCAGGCAGGCGATCGTCTACACGGACGATCTGGGCACCACCAACACCGAGTCGCTTGACATCCCCGCCGGCATGGGGGAGCTGATCAAGCAGCACCGGCACGACCTCATCGAGGCGGTCGCCGACTTCGACGACGCGATCATGCACCTGTATCTCGACGAGAAGGAGCCCACCGAGGAGCAGATCATGGCTGCCCTTCGCAAGGGCACCGTCGCCGGGCATCTCGTGCCTGTGCTGTGCGGCGCCGCGCTGCGCAACCGCGGCGTCCAGCCGATCCTCGATGCGGTGGTCGACTACCTTCCATCGCCGGCGGACGTGCCGGCTGTCGAGGGCACCGACCCCAAGACGGGTGTGCTCGTTGTGCGAGAGCACGACGACAACGAGCCGTTCTCGGCCCTCGCATTCAAGATCCAGATGGACCCGCAAGGGGTGGGCAAGCTCACCTTCTTTCGCGTTTACTCAGGCCGCCTGAAGGCCGGGTCTGGCGTGCTCAACGCGTCCAACGGCCGCAAGGAGAGGATCGGCCGCATCTTGCGGATGCACGCCATCCGCCGCGAGGACGTCGACGAGGTGTTCACCGGGGACATCGCGGCAGCGGTCGGCTTGAAGTACACGACCACCGGCGACACGCTGTCCGACGAGAGCCACCCGATCCTGCTCGAGTCGATCACCTTCCCCGAGCCTGTCATCTCGGTGGCGATCGAGCCGAAGACGAAGGTCGACCAGGACAAGCTCGGCATTGGGCTGCAGCGCCTCACCGAAGAGGACCCGACTTTCAAGGTCCACACCGACGACGAGACGGGCCAGACCATCATCGCCGGCATGGGCGAGCTGCACCTCGAGATCATCATCGACCGCCTCATGCGTGAGTTCAAAGTTGACGCCAACCAGGGCAAGCCACAGGTCGCATACAAAGAGGCGATCAAGAAGCCCGCGCACGGTGTTGGGCGCTTTATCCGCCAGTCAGGCGGCAAGGGCCAGTTCGGCCACGCCGAGGTGGACGTTCGTCCGGGCGAGACCGCGACGGGCATCGTCTTCGAGGACAAGATCACCCAGGGCCGCATCCCTCGCGAGTACATTCCAGCCGTCGAGAAGGGCGTAAGGGAGGCCCTCCAGTCCGGGGTGGTCGGAGGCTACCCGGTGGTCGACATGATCGTCACCCTGGTCGACGGCTCATACCACGCCGTCGACTCCAGTGAAATGTCATTCCACATCGCCGGCTCGATGGCCGTGAAGGACGCCATGCACAAGGCTCAGCCCTACCTGCTCGAGCCGATCATGAAGGTCGACGTCGTTATGCCGGAGGAGTACCTCGGCGATGTGATGGGCGACCTGTCCTCGCGCCGCGGTCACATCCTCGGCATGGAGGGGCGAGGGACGTCGCAGAACGTCAAAGCGAACGTGCCCCTTGCTGAGATGTTCGGTTACGCTACCGAACTTCGGTCTATGACCTCGGGGCGCGCGACCTATTCGATGGAGTTCAGTCATTACGCAGAGATGCCCGGAAACCTGGCCGAAGCAGTCGGCCGCCGCACCACGTCGCGAAGTTAGTTAGGAGGAAACAGTGGCGAAGAAGAAGTTCGAGAGGACCAAGCCTCACCTTAACGTCGGGACCATCGGTCACATTGACCATGGCAAGACGACGCTGACGGCTGCCATCACAAAAGTTCTGTCAGAGAAGGGTTTGGCCGAGTTCCAGGCTTTCGACCAGATCGACAAGGCGCCTGAAGAGAAGGCTCGCGGCATCACAATCTCGATCACTCACGTCGAGTACGAAACCGAGAAGCGCCACTACGCGCACGTGGACTGCCCGGGGCACCAGGACTACATCAAGAACATGATCACAGGCGCTGCCCAGATGGACGGCGCGATCCTCGTTGTGGCCGCCAACGACGGCGCCATGCCGCAGACCCGCGAGCACATCATCCTCGCGCGCCAGGTCGGTGTTCCCTTCCTCGTGGTCGCGCTCAACAAGTGCGACATGGTCGACGACAAGGAGTTCATCGAGCTGGTCGAGCTCGACCTGCGCGAGCTCCTCACCAAGTACGAATACCCGGGTGACGACATCCCGATCGTTCGCATCTCCGCGCTGAAGGCGCTCGAGGGCGACCCGGAGTGGAGCCCGAAGATCATGGAGCTGATGGACGCCGTCGACACCTACATCCCCGAGCCGGAGCGCCCGGTTGACAAGCCGTTCCTGATGCCGATCGAGGACGTGTTCACGATCGAGGGTCGCGGCACGGTCACCACGGGTCGTGTCGAGCGCGGCAAGCTCAAGAGGAACGAGGAAATCGAGATCGTCGGTATCCACCCGAACAGCACGAAGACGGTCGTGACCGCCATCGAGATGTTCCACAAGGACATGGACGAGTGCCAGGCCGGCGACAACGTCGGCGCGCTGCTGCGCGGTGTCAAGCGCGAGGACGTCGTGCGAGGGCAGGTGCTCTGCAAGCCAGGCTCGATCAAGCCGCACACCCAGTTCCTGGCGCAGGTCTACGTCCTCACCAAGGAGGAGGGTGGCCGTCACACGCCATTCCTGACCGGCTACCGGCCGCAGTTCTACATGCGAACCACCGACGTGACGGGCGAAGTCAAGCTCCCCGAAGGCGTCGAGATGTGCATGCCCGGCGACAACGTCGTGATGGAAATCACTCTCGGTGAGCCGATCGCCATCGAGCAGGGACTCCGCTTCGCCATCCGCGAAGGCGGCAAGACCGTGGGCGCCGGCGTCGCCACGGAAGTCATCAAGTAAGAAGACGAGGGGGGAAGGGCTCAGCAAGTGGCGCAAAAGATTCGGATCCGGCTCAAGGCCTACGACCATCGGGTCCTGGATCAGGCGGCGGACAAGATAGTCGACACCGCCCGCCGTACAAACGCGCGCACGGCGGGCCCCATCCCACTCCCAACAGAGATTTCAAAGCTCACCGTCATTCGGTCGCCGTTCATCGACAAGGACTCGCGAGAGCAGTTCGAGATGCGAACTCACAAGCGCATCGTCGACATCCTCGACCCCAACCCGCGAGTCGTCGACGCTCTCATGCGTCTCAGCCTTCCCGCCGGCGTCAGCATTGAGATAAAAAGTTGAAAGGCCTACTGGCCCGGAAGCTGGGCATGACCCAGCTCTTCAACGCCGACGGCACGACATCCGCGGTCACTGTCCTCGAAGCTGGGCCATGCAAGGTGCTGGGTCTTCGCACGACAGAGAAGGACGGATACAGCGCTGCGCGCATCGCGTTCGAAGTTGCGCCCGACAAGAAGTTCACCAAGCCCATGCTTGGCGAGTTCAAGAAGGCAGGCTTCGAGCCGCACCGGCACATCGTCGAGATTCGCGGCTACGAAGGATTGGAAGCGGGTCAGGAGCTGAAGGCGGAGATTTTCAGCGCAGGCGAGATAGTCGACGTCACCTCCACATCCAAAGGCAAGGGCTTCCAGGGGCTGATCAAGAGGCACAAGTTCAGCCGGGGTCCTGAGTCGCATGGCTCGATGAACGTGAGGCAGCCCGGCGCTATCGGCGCCACTGACGCCGCCCGCGTTTTCAAGGGCGTGAAGATGTCAGGCCAGATGGGCAACGTTCGAACCACTGCCCGCGCCTACAAGGTGGTGCGCGTCGACGCGGAACGGAATCTGCTGCTCCTCAAGGGCGGCGTCCCCGGCGCGAAGGGCGCTCTGGTCCTCGTGCGGCAGTCGACCAAGCCGCAGAAGGTCAAGGGCCCCGCCGGCAAGCCGACAGGCAGAAAGGTCTGATGGCTGCAAGGAAGCCCGCGGCCAAGACGACGAGGACTACCGCGAAGACCGCTGTGAAGTCGACGAAAAAGCCAGCGAAGGTGACCGCGGCAGCCGCCGCCAAGCGCAAAGAGAAGGAGAAGGATGAGGATCCCCTCCAGGCGCCGATGTTCGATTCCGCAGGCGAGAGCCAGGGTCACGTCAAGCTGCCCAAGCTCATCTTTGGCGAGGAGCCGAACGCGCCGGTGATGCACCAGGCGTACGTACGCCAGATGGCCAACGCCCGCCAGGGAACCGCCTCCACCAAGAGCCGCGGCCAGGTCTCTGGAGGCGGCGCCAAGCCCTACCGCCAGAAGGGCACGGGGCGCGCACGGCACGGCTCCATTCGCGAGCCGTCCATGAAAGGAGGCGGCGTTGTGTTCGGCCCCCGTCCGCGGGACTACAGCCAGCGCATGCCAAAGCAGATGCGCCGCCTGGCTCTACGCTCGGCCCTCTCGCAGAAGGCGATCGAAGGTCGAGTTCGGGTGATCGACGGCTTTGGCTTCGAGGAACCGCGGACCAAGCAGGCGGCAGACCTCATAGCAGCGATCGGGTTCGATGACACCACGCTGGTGGTTCTCCCCGCACCGAATTACGTGGTCAGCCGCTCGTTCGAGAACCTCAAGGGCTCCAAGATCATCCTCGCCCGAAACCTGAACATCCGCGACCTGTTCACCCACACGTACCTCCTGCTCGCCAAGGACTGCCTCGAGCTGCTCGAAGACAACTTCGGCCGGCCTGAGTCCCGATCACGGGGCAAGGCTGCGGAGGTGGCTGAATGACCACGCGCGCCGCCTCGGAAATCGTCATCGGCCCGGTCATCACCGAGCGCACCTACCAGCTCTACACGCAGGGCAGGTACACGTTCCGTGTTGCGCCGAAGGCTTCAAAGACCGACATCAAGAAGGCTCTCGAGGAGCAGTACCAGGCGCAGGGCATCAAGGTCAAGGACGTGAACACGGTGAGCATGCGAGGCAAGCGCCGTCGCAGCATGCGTCGCATCGGATCGATCGGCCACACGGCTGATTGGAAGAAAGCGATTGTCACGCTCGGCGAGGGCCAGAAGATCGAAGGGCTGTTCGGGAGCGTATAGAAACATGCCTCTGCGAAAAGTTCAAGCCGACCAGCCCGGGACGTCGTTTCATGACGATCGCCGGGTTCGAGGAGATCACCACCGACGAGCCCGAGAAGTCCCTCGTGGAATCGCTGCCGACGCATGCCGGCCGCAACAACCAGGGACGGATCACCACGCGGCATCAGGGTGGGGGTTACCGGAAGCTCTACCGGAAGATCGACTTCAAGCGCGACAAGCACGGCATTGCGGGCCGCGTCGCGACAATCGAGTACGACCCCAACCGGAGCGCGCGCATCGCTCTCATCCACTACAAGGACGGCGAGAAGCGTTACATCCTCGCCCCGCTCGGCCTCAAGGTGGGCGATCCGATCGAGAGTGGGGAGGACGCGCCTGTGCGTATCGGCAACGCGCTCCCGCTGCACCGGATCCCGGTCGGCTCCACAGTGCACAACATCGAACTGACGCTCGGCCGCGGCGGCCAGCTTGTCCGGTCCGCTGGGGCATCCGCCCAGCTCCTGGCCAAGGAAGGTGACTACGCGGTGGTGCGCATGCCATCAGGAGAGCTGCGCCGCATCCATGTACGCTGCCAGGCCACGATCGGCCAGGTCGGTAATATCGAGCACGAGAACGAGTCAGGCGGCAAGGCCGGCCGCAGCAGGTGGCTGGGCGTGAGGCCGACGGTCCGCGGTTCGACGATGAACCCCCGCGACCATCCGCATGGTGGTGGCGAGGGCAAGACCGGACCGGGTGGCAACCCGAAGACTCCATGGGGCAAGCCCGCCCTCGGCTATCGCACGCGCAAGCCGAAGAAGGCCTCCGACAAGCTCATCATCCGCCGCCGTGAGAAGAAGGGAAGAAAGAAGTAGATGTCGCGATCGCTGAAGAAGGGACCGTTCATCAGTCCTCCGTTGAAGGAGAAGATCGACAAGATGAACGCGACCAAAGACAAGAAGGTCATCCGCACCTGGGCGCGCGCCTCGGTGATCTATCCGGATATGGTCGGCCACACCATCGGTGTGCACGACGGACGGAAGCACGTCCCCGTCTTCATCAGCGAGAACATGGTCGGCCACCGCCTTGGCGAATTCGCGCCCACCCGCCACTTCCGCGGCCACGGCACCCACACCGAAAAGTCAACGGCGCTCAAGTAGAAGTAGATGGAAACCACCACCATGCCATCGACGGATCTGCGGCGCCCATGCGGGCCCATTCCGGGCCCAGGGGCCCCCGTCGGCCGTCGTCACGCATCTAGCGATGCGCTCCTAGTCCGCCGTACCCTGAACCCGGCCTGGACCCACCTGGCCACCGCAGCTCTCGCCGCTGGCACGGCGGCGGCTTCCTGAGTGGCAACGATGGAAGTTTCAGCAGTGCAGAGGTTTGTGCGGCGTACGCCCCGCAAGGCGAGGCTGGTGGCCGACTCGGTCAAGGGCATGAAGGTGTCGGACGCCCTCGCGCAGCTCGAGTTCTCGCCCAAGCACGCAGCGCGCGATGTCGCCAAGGCGATCAAGTCCGCAGCTGCCAACGCCGAGCACAACTTCAACTTGAACCGCGACGACCTGGTTCTGAAGCAGGTCCTCATCGACGAGGGCCCCACATTCAAGCGCCGCCGCCCGGTGAGCCGGAGCATGGCGCACGAGTTCTTCCACCGCACCTGCCACATCACAGCGGTCGTCGAAGACCGGCCAGAGGTAAGGAAATAGTTGGGTCATAAAGTTCATCCGAACGCATTCCGGCTTGGAGTGTTCCGCCCCTGGGAGGCGAACTGGTTCGCCAACCCCAAGGACTACACGAAGATGCTTCACGAGGATCTCGAGATGCGTCGTGTGATCCTGGCGCGCCTGCGCAACGCGGGCATCGCCAAGATCGAGACGGAGCGCTCCTCCAACGCCCAGCTCACGGTGACCATCCACACCGCCAAGCCGGGCATCGTGATCGGGAAGGGCGGTGCGTCGGTCGATCAGCTTCGCGAGGACCTCGAGAAGCGCTTCGGCAACCGCGTGCGCATCTCGATCCAGGAGATCAAGCAGCCTGAGCTCGACGCCCAGCTCGTGGCCGAGAACATCGCCTCGCAGATCGAGCGGCGCATCAGCTACAAGCGCGCGATGAAGCAGGCGATCCTGCGCACGATGCGCTCAGGCGCGAAAGGCGTCCGCATCTACTGCGGTGGCCGCCTCCGCGGCGCCGAGATGGCCCGCCGAGAGTGGGACCGCGAGGGCCGCGTGCCGCTTCACACGCTGCGCGCCAACATCGACTTCGGCCGCGCCACGGCGAACACAACCTTTGGCGCGATCGGTGTCAAGTGCTGGATCTACAAGGACGTGGCGGTGCCGCTCAAGAAGCTGCCGGTGGCTGACGGTGCTCCGATTGCAGAGGCGATATCGATAGCGCCGCAGCCCGAAGCCCCGGAAGCAGTCGCCGAGCCGCAGGTTGCGGTCGCCGCTGTCGCAACTGAGCCGGAGGCGGTGGTCACCATTGCTGCGCCGAAGCGTGCGCGTGTTGCTGCGAAACCTGCCAAAGAGGCACCGGAAGTCGAAACCAAGCCCCGCGCGACGAAAGCCAAAGTCGAGGCGCCGGCCAAACCGGCCACCAAGCCCACGGCACCAGCCAAGGCCAAGGTCGAGACGAAGGCCGCCGCCAAGCCCGCTGCGAAGGCCAAGCCGGCCGCCGCAGCGAAGCCTGCTGCCAAGAAAGCGACCAAGAAGGACAAGAGCTGATGTTGATGCCGAAGCGGGTCAAGTACCGCAAAATGCACCGCGGCCGCCGGAAGGGAATCGCCACGCGTGGCGCCACTGTCGCCTTCGGCGACTTCGGCCTGCAGGCGATGGAGGCATGCTGGATGAGCAACCGCCAGATCGAAGCTGCCCGCCGGGCCATGACCCGCCACGTCAAGCGAGGCGGTCAGATCTGGATCCGCGTCTTTCCTGACAAGTCGATCACCAAGAAGCCGGCCGAAACCCGAATGGGGTCGGGCAAGGGCAACCCGGAAGGCTGGGTTGCAGTGGTGAAGCCTGGCCGCGTCTTGTTCGAGATGGGTGGTGTCACGCCTGAGATCGCCAAGGAGGCGATGAAGCTCGCGGCGTCGAAGCTGCCGATCAAGACGCGCTTCGTAAGCGTCGATTCCGCTGCTCAGGGGTCGGCCAGATGAAGGTTGACGAGCTGAGAGTCCTCGAGGCGGACGAGTTGGGCGGCAGGCTCAAGGCAGCGCGCCGGGAGCTTTATGAGCTCAGGTTCAAGCACGCCGTCGGCCAGCTGGAAAACTCAAGCCAGATCTCAAAGGTGCGCCACGACATCGCCCGCATCATGACTGTGCTCCGCGAGCGAGAGTTCGGCATCGTCGCGCAGGTCGCCCCCGACGCAATCACCGTCGGCACGGCAGTCGCCGAGCCGGAGAAAGCGAGCGATGCGGTCGCCGAAGACACGAAGCCGAAGCGCGCTCGCGCAAAAGCGAAACCCAAAGCGGAGAAGGAGTCATGAGCGTGGCAACCCCGACGCAGACCCCGGTCGAGGCCACCACCACGCGCGGCCAGCGCAAGGTCCGGCTGGGCACTGTGATCTCGGACAAAGGCGAGAAGACGATCATCGTCCAGATCGGCAAGTCCAAAGCGCACAGGCTCTACAAGAAGACGGTCCAGCAGCGCACCAAGTTCAAGGTCCACGACGAGAAGAACGAGTGCGGCGTGGGCGACCTGGTACGCATCACTGAAACGCGCCCGATCTCCAAGGAGAAGCGCTGGCGCGTATTGGAGATAGTCGAGAAAGCCAAGTGATCCAGCAAGAAACCCGTTTGAAGGTCGCGGACAACTCGGGAGCGAAAGAGCTCCTGTGCATCCGCGTGGCCGGCGGGCACTACAGGAAGTACGCGTCGGTGGGCGACATCATCACCGCTACCGTCAAGTCCGCGCAGCCTGGCGGTCAGGTCAAGAAGGGCGAGGTGGTGAAGGCTGTGGTCGTGCGTGTCACCAAGGAATACCGGCGCCCCGACGGCTCGCTGATCCGTTTCGACGAGAACGCTGCGGTGCTGTTGGCTCAGGCCAACAATCCGCGCGGGACTCGCATCTTCGGACCTGTTGCGCGCGAGCTCCGCGAGCGCAACTTCATGAAGATCATCAGCCTTGCCCCGGAGGTCCTTTAATCCAGATGCTTAAGAACAAGGTTCAGCCCAAGCGCCGCTGGCTCGACCTTGCCCCCGGCGATCCGGTGATCGTCGTCGCGGGCAAGGACAAGGGCAAGCAGGGCGAAGTCCTTCGCACCCTGCCCGACAAGCACAAGATCGTGATCAAGGGCGTGAACATCCTCAAGCGCCACCAGAAGGCGGGGCAGTCTCGCGGTGGAGTGAATGTCGCGCAGGGCGGCGTGGTCGACTTCGAAGCGCCGCTCGATTACTCCAATGTGATGCTGGTCTGCCCATCGTGCGGCAAGCCGACCCGCACCAAGCACACGGTTCTCGAGTCGGGCGCTAGAGCCCTCGTATGCAGGAACTGCGGCGAGCCATACGAGCGCGTTCGCAAGACGGAGGCCCAGTGACGAAGACCAAGGTCCGTACCCAGAAGCCACAGAAAAAGCAAGCGGACACGAAGCCGACCGCGCCCAAGGCGCCAGGCACTCGAGCCGAGGCTCCTCCGCGCATGCTCACGACTTACCGCGAGAAGATCGTGCCGCAGCTCACCAAAGAGTTCGAGTACGACAACATCATGGGGGTGCCGCGCATCGCCAAGGTCGTGGTCAACATCGGCATCGGCGAGGCCAAGGACAACGACAAGGCCCTCGATGCGGCGGTTGGCGACGTCGTAACAATCACCGGGCAAAAGCCCGCCCTGATCAAGGCCCGCAAGTCTGTCGCTGCCTTCAAGCTGCGCGCAGGGCAGACGGTGGGTATCAAGGCGACGCTGCGCGGCCGGCGCATGTGGTACTTCCTCGACAAGCTCCTCAATGTCGCGCTGCCTCGCATCCGCGACTTCCGCGGTGTCAGCCCCGAGGGCTTCGACGGCCGCGGCAACTATTCGCTCGGCCTGCGCGAACAGGTGGTTTTTCCCGAGATCGACTACGACAAGATCGACAAACTCCGCGGGCTGGAAGTGTCGATAGTCACCACAGCCCGCACCGACGACGAGGCGCGCAGCCTGCTGACGCGGCTCGGAATGCCATTCCGTAAGAGGTAGGAGAAAGCTTGGCCAAGAAATCTTCGCTTGAGCGCTGGAAACGAGACCTTGCACACCCTAAGTTCAAGGTTAGATTCCATAACCGGTGCCGCCTGTGCGGGCGGCCTCGCGCTTTCCTGCGCAAGTTCGGCATGTGCCGCATCTGCTTCCGCAACCTTGCCGCTGAGGGACGCATCCCCGGCGTGACGAAGTCGAGTTGGTGATGGCCACGGCAGTCGCAAAACCTGTCAAGCGAGCGCCGACAGGCATCGTCAGCGACCCGATCGCTGACATGCTGACTCGCGTGCGCAACGCCAACAGCGCCAGGCACCCGGAGGTCAAGGTGCCCGCCTCGAAGCTAAAGCTGGAGATTGCGCGGGTACTGAAGGACGAGGGCTACATCGCTGGATACGAGGTCGAGGCCGACGGGGCCACCCAGACGATGCGTATCATCTTCAAGTCCCGACCGGATCGCGAGCGCGTGATCTCCGGTTTGAAGAGGATCAGCCGCCCCGGGCTGCGGGTCTATGCGCGCAAGACCGAGATCCCCAGGGTCCTTGGGGGGCTCGGAATCGCCATCCTCAGCACTGCTGAAGGGGTTATGAGCGGGCGCCAGGCGCTGCGCCAGGGCTTGGGCGGCGAGGTTCTAGCTTATGTGTGGTAGGAGTTAGAAGAAAGAGTTGTCTCGTATTGGAAAACTGCCGATCGACGTGCCGGGCTCGGTGAAGGTCACCCTGGAGCCAGGTCACGTCGTGGTCGAGGGGCCGAAGGGCAAGCTCGAGCGCACCCTGCCTGCCGAAATCACTGTCAAGCAGGCTGACGGACAGCTCATATTCGAGCGGCCTTCCGACGGCTACAGGCACCGCGCTCTCCACGGCCTCGTCCGCAGCCTCGTCGCCAACATGGTGACCGGCGTCAACACAGGCTTCACCAAGCACCTCGAGCTCGTTGGCGTCGGATACCGCGTCGCCAAAGCCGGCGATGACGTGACGCTGAGCCTCGGCTACTCGCACCCGATCAAGTTCAAGCCGCCCCAGGGCGTCTCGATCGAAGTCCAGGACCAGACGAAGTTCTCGGTGACCGGAATCTCGAACGAGGCAGTCGGCCAGGTGGCCGCCAACCTGCGCGGGCTCCGGCCACCCGAACCCTATAAGGGCAAGGGCGTCATGTACCGCGGCGAGAAGATACGCCGGAAGGCCGGCAAGGCCGGCAAGGGCGCCAAGGCAGCCGGATGATCAAGCGAACAGATCGCAAGGTGAACCGACTGAAGCGCCACAAGCGCGTGCGCGTGCACGTGACCGGCACGAAGGAGCGCCCGCGACTTGCGGTGTTCCGCAGCCTGAACCACGTCTACGCCCAGCTGATCGACGATGCGGGCAGCCACACTCTCGCAGCTGCATCGACCGTCGACCTCAAGGCCAAGGGCAACGGAATGGAAGAGGCTGCGAAAGTCGGCAAGGCGATCGCCGCCAAGGCCAAAGCGGCCGGTGTCAGCTCTGTCGTGTTCGACAGGGGCGGCTTCCTCTACCACGGCAGAATCAAGGCTTTGGCGGACGCCGCCCGTGAAGCCGGACTGGAGTTTTAAGGCCAATGGGCAGCAGATATCCACACTCGAGCGGCGAGCGATCGGAGCTTGCCGACCGCGTAGTCCGCGTCAACCGCGTGGCCAAGGTGGTCAAGGGCGGGCGTAAGTTCTCGTTCAGCGCGCTGATCGTGGTCGGTGACATGAACGGGCGTGTCGGCGCGGGGATCGGCAAGGCGCGAGAGGTGACCGAGGCCATCCGCAAGGGAATGGAGGTCGCCAAGCGAAACATGATCACCGTCCCGATGGTGGGGACCACCATCCCTCACGAAGTACGCCTCAAGTTGGGGTCGGCGAAGATCATGCTCAAGCCCGCCGCACCTGGCACCGGCGTGATCTCTGGCGGCGCGATGCGCGCAGTCATCGAGACCGCCGGCATCAAGGACATCCTCACCAAGTCGCACGGCACCAACAACCCGATCAACACCGTGCGGGCGACCCTGGCGGCCCTGCAGCAGCTGCGCACAGTCCAGCAGATCGCAGAGCTTCGCGGCAAAGAGGTCGAGCAGATCGTCGGCCGGCGCCTGGCCAATGTCTACCGCAAAGCGGAAGGCAAGGGCGACACGGCGGCGACCAACGGCACGGCCGAAAATGCCACCGGAGAAACCAAGTAATGGCGGCTACCAAGACCGCGAAATCGGCCGAAAAAACCGAGAGTAAGACGCTGAAAGCCACGCTGAGGAAAAGCGCCATCGGCGCCATTCCGTCAGTCAAGGCAACCGTTCAGTCGCTTGGATTTCGGCGTCTCAACCAGACTAGAGAGCTGCCTGACAACCCCGCGGTCAGGGGCATGCTGAGGGCGGTCGACTTCCTGGTGGCGGTCGAAGGGGAGCCCTACCTGCGCCCTGAACGCAGCCGTTATAAGATCTGGCGCTCGCGCTCGAACAAAAAGCACCAGAGGGGCAACTGATGCAGCTGCACGACCTCAAACCCGCCGCCGGCGCGCACCGCAAGTCGCGGCGCATCGGCCGGGGAACCGGATCAGGAC
>Ga0193731_1000092_pt1 | contig 29832 bp, 41 predicted proteins | sample U1a2metaG_FD_144920 | JGI IMG/M metagenome (GOLD analysis project Ga0193731, IMG submission 144920) | Soil microbial communities from a riparian zone of the East river system, Colorado, United States - U1a2 | ecosystem: Environmental > Terrestrial > Soil > Riparian zone | place: USA: East River...
TTCAGTGCGACAAGCCTTCCGAACTTTCGTCCCCGCAAATTAAGAGCGTATGGCATGTGTTACCTCATCCGATACTTGCAGAGCCATCAAAGGGATTTATTTGGGGAATAAGATCGAACCCCAAAAACGAAATCGTCCTTCCGTAATGCGCGCAGCTCACAAAGTCCAGATTGCAGCCGGCCGTCCCCCTGACCGCCGCCCCTGTCTGCATCGCGGGGATCGGCGAGATGAGCGTCACGGTCGCCCCGGAGTGAGCGACGATCATGCGAAAGTCACTCCCAAACTTAAGGTATCCCGCCTTGAGCGTGTCCGGGAGCGAAGTGAACGCCGGAATCGTCAGCACCGTCCCCGTGGAATCGATGGCCGTCACCGTTCCGCTGTAGGTGTGCGCGGTAAGATCCGCGCCGCATCCCGCATCGCCGAAGATGTGCGAGCAGGGGGCCTGATAGAGCTGCTGCGGTATCTTCCGCTGCAAGAGGTACGCTGCGGAGTTACAGGTAAGTTCGGCTTGGTCAGTGAAGCGCGCCGAGGCGATTACGCCGGTGAAGAGCACCACGGTCTCACTATCTGCGTAGTGAGAGCCATAAATGGTCACCGCAATCGGCGCCGATGGCAGATAGGGGATCAGGAGCTGCGCGAGGGGATGCTCCTTCGGAATGAAAATCTTGATCTGCCCGGAAACGACTTCATTTGATTGCTCCGACTCGGTCCTGGTGATCGTCGCGGGAACATAGTTCTCGCCCAGATAAGCGATGATGTTCTCCGCGCTCGTCAGCGCGAAAGAGATGCCCGTGCCCTGGAAGAGATAGAGTTCGTAAGGCTGCGCGCTGAAACCGGATTTTTCCTTGGCATCGAAACTCATGGCACTTCCCTCGGGACTTTAACTCGGTAATTCACGGGGGACCTCCTGGAGCTCGAGGATGGACTCCGCGTGCTCGGAGCTATCCCACTTGATGGACACCGCGTCGGATGCCAGCCGCGCGAGCGTAAGAAACGAAATCATGGTGCTGCTCTTGCCAAAGTTCTTCCCCGGAGCCGCCTCGAGCGTGAGGTTCTCCGTGCCGTCGCCGTTGTCAATCGCGCCCGTGATTTTCCCGTACACGTTGCCGGAGCCGTCCATCGGGATAAAGGCGATGAAGCGGCGCGCCGGTGAGGGGAAGAAAAACCGCGAATAGAATTCGGACTTGATCCTGATCCCCGTGTCCGCCGATGCCACATCCTGAAACAGCACGAGGTCCTGGTCCCACGTCGGAATCCAGAAAGGATTCAACTGCCCGAATCGCCGGAGGATGAATGCGCGGAACGCGGTGACGTTCGGATGGGTGTCCAGCCACCAGGGGAACTCCTGGCCCACAAGCGCCGTCCCGCCCTTGTCCACTACACCAATCGGTCCCACCTTAGGGTCGATGGTCACCATCGAACGTTTGTAACTGCGCCTCAACGGCGCCTGTGCCCAGTTCGGCTGTATTCCCAGCACATCAAACCCTTTGAATTGCGCCGGAGACGCGGACGGCGCCGGAGCCGCCTGACCGGACTCGCCGATGAAGCTGACGTCCATCTGATCGATCTCGCTGCTGTGCCGAGAGATGCTGACGGATGCCGGGAGCCTGCAAAGGAAAACCGGAATGACGCGCGTACCGGGCCCGGCCTTCCAGGAGAACTGCGTCGGAGAAGAGACGGTGACGGAGTGCGCCGCCACGCTCACGATGTCCAGCGCCTCGTAGGTGTACTCGTCGACCCAGATCGCCACGAGACCGCCGGCGGCGAACATGCGGTCGGCGGTATCGACGGGAATCACAAACGTGCCCGGAGCCACGTCCGAGAGCAATGGCTGCGCGTCCGGCCACCAGGGAACCCCGTAAGGCTGGTTCTGCCATCCCCAGACCAGCGACTCCATGCCGGCCGCGTCCCGCGCGTTCAGCGTCAGCGCGCGGTAGCGCATGGCCCGCCGCGGGAGCTGGCGCAAGGCGCGCCGCTGTTCATTGTCCGAATAGGACCGGAGGACGTCCGTCAGATACTCCAGCGACTCCTCCATCCCTTCGTTCCAGTCCGGCGCGACGGAAAAGAACGTGATGCGGGACCCGGTGACCTGCATGTCCGCGCCGAGGATGCCGCTTACAAAAGCGAACACTACATCCTGGTTGATCTGTGCGGCTCCGGCGCTCGGGACGGTCGCCTGATAGATACGCGAGCCGAGCGCGGCGTAAAGAAGCGGAACGCCGTAAGGGTCCGTCAGCGTGAGTCCGCCGATGCCGCTGATGGTGATGGAAGAGAGCGTCTGATTCTTGTCGCGGAAAGTGTTCCACACCTCGACGGGGAACTGCGTGGCACTGAGCACAAACCCGAGCGCCTTCACGCGCGGGATCACGATGACCTTCTCGAAGAGCTGGCCTCCGAATAACTCGATGCGCTGGCCGGAGACGTTGTGGTGCGAGACGGAAACGACTGGCTCCGGGACGCCGCGGCTTACGCGCAATGGTAGCGTTCCGAGACTTAGAAGGAGCGTCCCCGCAAATATCCCCGCGACGATGTCAGTCGAGCGATTGGCCGGGTCCAGCCGTCCGGGGAAAACAGTCGTCTCTCCTGCAAAGTTAGCCATGCAGCCTCATGGAGTTTTCACCACTGCAAAATGCGGGAACAACTTGTAGGTCGTCCCGCCCAGAACGTACTCATCCGCATTCGAGAATCCGTTCCCTACGGCGTTGGTGAAGAAGATATTCGGAGCGGTCCCGAGCATCGAAAAGCCGGTAGTTGTGCTGTCGCGGAGAACCCAGAGGATGAGCGGGAGCAGGTTCGCCCGGCCGTCCTGCTCGCTCGTCTGAACGTTTTGAAACTGCGGGGTCCCCGACGCAAAAGCGTAGACGGGGTAGTTCGTCTTCATGACCCGGTTTGTTCCGTAGACGGATGAGTCGCCCTGCTTGCCCGTGAATCCTGTGTCTCCGCCGCTTGCGGAATTCCAGATGCCCACCCATTTTCCCGTCCAGGCGTCGACGTCGGCGCGAACGAACCCGCACCCGGCGCCTTCCCCATCGCCGTTGACAAAGGGACAGTCCGTAGAACTCGTAAAGCCTGGGACTCCGGCTCCCGCCGATGTGACGCTGGTATAGAAACCGCTCGAAGAACCAAAGAAGTAAGGCCCGCCCGTGTAGCTCCCGGCCTTCTGAAGCGAGAGACCCCATCCGATGTGGACAAAGAGACCGGGGGTTTTTTCCACGACTACCACGACGTTGTCGCCGGCCGAGTCCGCGAAAAAATAGTAGTTCGAAAAAGGACCAGCGGAGAGATGCATTCCCACGCCGATTGGATACGAGTTCCCGCTCGAAATCGGAGATCCGGTCGTCTGATTGTTGAATGGTTGGCCGGAACTGTAACCGGTGCCGAGATACATGTGGACGCCGTAGTGGCCGTTCGAAAACGAAGCCTGCCAGACCGCAGCTTCATTCATCGCCGCGCGGAGATGGACATAGTTTCCGCTCTTGTGAAGCGTTGCGGTCCAGCCGAGGCCTTCGACAGCGCTGCGGTCCTGGGTCCATCCGATGCTCACGAGCCAGGTCACTAACTGCTGAACCACGTCGGTCGCTGAAGATGCCGAACCCGTCTGGTAACTCAAGGTCTTTCTCCTAAGCCAGCTTCACGGCGAAAAAGTCCGCCTTGGTGTTGCGAAAAACGTTTTCAATGACGAGGTACTGAATGCCTCCGACGGTGACGGTGTTCTCGCTGGATTGTGAGAATCCGGTCGTCGCAAATACGCCGTCGAGTTCCCCGTAAACGTTCGGCGTGGGGTCGCTCAAAGCGATGGGAAGCAACGGATAGCCGCCGTCCAGATCGGGACGCCAGTCGGAGGTACCGCCCACCTGATCGATGAAAGCGTATGGCCACACCTGCCCGAAAACTGTCTCGTTCGGATTGGTATCGAAGCCTTGCCATGATCCATCGGCGAGCCGAAGCTGCAGAGAACTCCGATATGCGAAACTCATCGCTTGTGCGTAAGGGATCGGGAAGTTCCGCATGTCGGTTCCCGTGTAGCTCCAGCGCCACGAGGGGTCGGTCGTCCCCGGCTCATTCTGAAAAGCGAGATTTCCTCCCACGATAAGTGGGTAGGGGAAAGAGCCGGGAGCCATGTAAGGCGCCAGGAAGCCGAGGTAGGCGGCGACGTAAACCGTCGAGACCTTGGCGATGAGGATCACGCGGCGGCCGCTGGCTAGAATCCAGTAGGGTATCGAAGAGTTCCAAAGCGTGAGGACCGGGGACGCATGAGCCTGCGACGCGCCGCCGACGTAACCGGCCTGCTGGTTGAACACCGCGCCGGAATTGAAAGCGGTGAATCCCCCGAGCCGCCAGTTGTAATAGTCGGTGCCTACGTCGGAGAACGTCTTTGCTCCCACGATGATCTGGTCGAGGCCCCCGTTTCCGGGTGCCTGCCAGATCATCTCGGAGGCGGAGACGCGCCGGAGGGACGTCCAGGGGGGACAGACAACGAACGTGAACGCATCCGTGGCGACGAAGGCGGTCCCGCCGGCCGTGATGGTCAGATTTGCCTTCGTGGAAGTGAATGGCGTGCCCACCACGCCCGTCCCGAGGGACCCGGAGACTGAACCCACCACCCCGAACGCTGTCGCGCTGGTAAACGTCACCGTGATCGTCTCCGCCACTCCCGCGGAGCCGCCGCGCGCGTCGATGGTCCCGTTCCCGGTCCCGGTGAAGGACGGCGTCAGCGCCATCCCCGTGGCCGTTAGGAAGGTATCCAGGACGTTCAGAAGATCGCCGTAGTCGGTCGCCGTTCCGATTTTGACTGACATCTAGTCGCTCCTCGAGAGTGCCTTCTGCGCCGCCTTCGGGTTGTTCGTGAGGTGCTGGAGGATGATGTTCCCCGCGGACTTGCTGGAGAGGTGCTTCAGAATGAGACCTTCATCCAGACCGATCCCGAGGTGGATGCTCGAGTCGCCTCCGCCTCCGCCGGCGTTGCCCACCAGACCGCCCTCCGAGAACTTCGGAAGAGCGAGCCGCTCGAACGACGGCACTTTCAGGCCTCGATTGATGGCCTCGAGGTTCTGGACGCCGAACGCGGCGACGGCATCCGCCTTCACGATGTACTCGCCTGGAGAGACGCGCGCCGGGATGGAGTCGGACTTCGGACCGCCGGGACCGCGAATCAATCCGCCCTCGGCGAAACCGCCTCCTCCTCCGGCTCCTCCACCTACGAGGCCGCCGCCGGAGAATCCCCCGAGCGCGGACTTCAGGAGCTTCGTGAGGATGAGCTGCGCTATCATCTGCGCGGCGATTTGCGCGAGTGAGGAAACCACGCTGGACGCGAGACCCCGGAACGCCTGCCCCACGCTCTGCGTGCCCTGCACGAGGGAACCAAAAAACTGAGTGAACCCTCCAGTGATCGCACCAGACAATCCCTGCTTGATGGTCGCGATTTGCTGGCCAACCTGGTTCGATTGCACCGCAATCTGGCTGACCTGCTTTTGGAAGTCCACGGCCTGCGTGACCTTTTGCTCGTCGCCCGTGGCCTTGGCCTGCTCGAGCATCTCCGCCGCGATTTGCTGTAGCACCGGGAGACGCGCTTGCTCGAGCGCGCGGATCTGTTCCTCGCCCTGGACCTGGAAGAGCTGGCCGACGCGGACGCGATCCTCGATTTCGGCGCGTTGATCCGCCAGGACTTTCAGCGCCGACTCGCCTTCCTTCTGCGCTTCGGTGTACTGCGCCTCCGCCGTTTTGAGCGCGGCATACTTTGCCAGTTCCTCGTCGATTTGCGCCCTCGACTCGCCAGCCTGCGCGAGAACCACCTGCATCTTCTGTGACTCGATGGCGATTTCTTCCTTCGCCGCCGCAAGAGTCTTTCCCTGTGTCTGGTCGACCAGGCGGTGGAACGTGAGGACCTGCTGCTGGTTTTCCCGCTGCTTCTTGAACTCCTCGTCGTTGAGCGCCTGAATCCTCGTCCCTGAGTTGATTCGGAGCTCAGATATTTTTGTGTCGAGTTCCTCGACCTTCTGAAGTGCATTCAGCCGCTGCGCCTCTTGCTTGTCGCGGTCCTTCGGCGTGTCAGCCTGGTCCCTTGCCTGTGCCGCTTTCGCTACGGCCGCCAGTTCCGCTGCGCGCCCGTGCCGCAGGATCGCGGTCTCTTCCTCGGTGTCGCTGATAATCGCAGCGCGTCGCCGCTCGAAGAATTCCTGGCGGGAGAGTTCGCCGGTGTCGAACAGTTCCTTGTCGATCTGCTCGCTCTGCTTCGCGTAGGCGCGATGGAGCGTGAGTTCGTCCTGCAGTTGCTTCTCGAGGAGGGACAGTGCGGCCTTCGCCGCGGCATCGGTCGGCGGAGCGGCGGCGATGATCTCCGGCGCTTCGCTCTGCTTCTCCGGCCGGAGCCGTGCGATGCGTTCCTTCTTCCGCCGCGCCTCCTCCTCATCAGACGGGAACAGATTCGCGTAGTCGGCTTTGAAACTGTCCCCGAGCGATTTGTAGATGGCCTTCTGCCGGTCCACTTCATCGGAGACGATGCCCGTCGTGTTCTTGAGCCCTATCTTCAGCGTGCCGAATGCTTCGGATATATGACCGTGCGCTGCCTGACTCGTCGCGGAGAAAACAGTTTCCGCGGCGTTCGCTATTTCCTTAAACTCCGCCTGGAAGAGCTCTGCGATGCTTCCCACGATGGTCCCGATGGTTTGTCCGAGACCCAGGAAAACGAGAGCGATGGCGCGTACTACGTTCCCGGCATCCTTGCCGATGTCCTCGAAACCAACGCCGCCCTGCGTGAGAGAAGTGACCAGCGCCTCGCCGACGTCGGAGATCGCCGGGAGCAGGCCCGCCTCGAACTGCGTCGCCATGCCCTTCCCGACGTCCTCGAGTTCCTGCATGGAGGCCTTCGCGGACCGGAACGCATCGGTCGTCTCCTGATCGAGGAGCAGACCTAGCTTCGATACTGATGCGGTGACCTTGTCGAAACCCTCGCCTGCGATGGCATTCGCGACGGGGATGAATTCCGCGCCGCCCCTCGAGAAGATGAGCTGCGTCGCCGTGGCCTTCTGGAAACTTGCGGACATCGCCCCGAGCCGTTCGGTCACGAGCGCGATTTTCTGGTCCGGCTTGAGTCCCTGGAAATCTTTCTGGGTGATGTTGAGGAGCTGGAAACCCTTCGCGGCTTTCGCACTACCCTGCTCGAATTCGGTGATGGACTTCGCGCCCCTGGTGAGAGCCTTATCGACCGCCTCTGTCGCTACCCCGGTCTCCTCGGCGACGTGGTGGAACACGCTCAGGGTTTGCGTGGTCAGCCCGGTCTTGTCCGCCATCTTCCCGATGTTGACGGCGGAGTCGAACGCATCCTTTCCGATGCGTCCGAGTTCTATGGCGCCGGCGGCGGCGACGATTCCCTGGAAGGCTTTTGCGAGAGAGAAACCGGAAGATGCCGTCTCGTCCTGCTGTTTTTTTAGGCCCTTGAGCTGGCTGGTGAGTTCCTTGATAGCGGACGCGACGCCGGTATCCTCGGCGGTCAGTTTGACTTTGATTTCTGGAGCGTCAGCCATTTAACCCCTCAGAACCCGCGGGATCGAAGGCGGGTCCGTCTTTCTGCGCTGGTGTGGAGCGAGTGCGCTCCAGACAAGCAAGTCAAGTGTGTAGCTCTTCCGCGCTGCAACCCTCAGGCATTCCACGTAGGCGAGCAAGAGGTCCCGGAGCGGCCAGTCCATTGCTTTTCTGATCTGCTCAAGATCGTGATGAGCGACCTCCCGTATCAGCGGTGTGAAGTCTCCGAAGTCGGAGCCGCGTTCTCTGTAGGGGGGACCCTTGCGCTCCGGCTCGAAGATTTCTGGGAAGTCTTCGATAATGGTTCCCCTGACATAAAAAAATTGATGACAAACGTCACGATGGAAGAGCGCATGACCGTCTTCTCGGTAGCGTCCGTGATTCCCGCGAAGCGCGCCGCATTGGCGTCGGCGTCCCCGCGGGACCACACTTTCCCGTCCTCGGTGACCAAACCGGCCAGGATGTAGTACGTCCTGCCAGAGAGATAAATCCGCGTTAACAGATCTTCCGCGCGCTTCGCTGGCGTGCGCTTGACGCCGTCGAGTTCGCTGAGGACGTCCATTGCGCCGGAAAGCCGGAGATGCGCGATGACGTAATCGTCCTGGTTGGCGGTGAGAGCTTGCGAGACGGGATGGAACCTTCTTCCGTCGAGCGTGATGGTTTCGAGCATTTGTCCTCCGGGACGGGATTGCCGCCCGCTAACTTCACGGAACGGGGAGCAGCGAACTACGCCACTCCCCGCCCGTTTCCTACTAGAAGATCTGGCGGCCAGCGGTGGCAGTCAGCGCACCACGCCAGTCCCCTAGTAGAACGTGTACTGGAAGAACGGCGACAGGGGATGATTCGCTGTGTCGTCCAGAATCTGGCCGTCGAGCGTCCAATTCCCATAGTCGTCGGCGATGAGTCCGACCTGCCCGTTCGGGTTGAGGTTCAGGCGCCAGACATCGACGCCGATCTTCTGCCCGTCGACCGGGTCGGGAACAAAAACGAGATGCCCCTGCTGATGCGGTACCGTCGCGCCCGCAACCTGATCGAAGCTGCCCACGAGGGTGTGATAGGTCATCGTGACGGTGAAGCCGGAGACGATGCCGGAACCCGCCGGAATGTAAACCAGTCCCGCGACCGGATCGGCCAGGACGTAGTCCGTTCCCGCCACGAGCGTGACGGCGTTCTGCGTCAGCACCGGAGCGGTAGTCGTCGGGTCGTAATTCGGATTGAGCACCCGGAAGTAGCGGCCCTTGGCGTTCGCCGCCTGCGCGACGGTGATGAGCACCTCGCTAGTGAACGTCGTGGCAGTCGTCGCCAGCGTCGTCTTCCCCGAGGCCATCGCCGTGATAGCCATGTGGTCGGCGGAGAAATCCGTGCCGGTGATGACGAGTTTCGGCTGGCGCTTTGACACCGCCGTGGCGATGAGCGTCACGCTCTTGTTCAGCGACTGGTAGAGCTCCTTGATGTCGTCTTTCAAGTCGAGCTCGAACTTGGTGCAATTCCCGAGGTGCCGCAGTCCCGTCGGGAGTCCGGCCGCGTCGAAAATATCGAACAGGATCGAACCCTTTCCGAGCATGGGGACGTGAGCGATCGGATATTTGAGTCCTGGCATTTTGTCCTCCTAAGACTTTGAAGTCGGATCGAGCCTGCTCGTCCGGTACTTGATGGTGATGCTCCACTTTGCCGCGGCGACCGGAGTGTCGGCCTCGCGGGAAGTCCAAACCGTGCGACCTTCCTCGACGCCGCTGGCAAGACCGCCGAACTTCTCGTCCGCCCTCACCGCCGATGCAGCCCACACGAGCACCGGGTCCAGCGCCTGATCAACGGAGACGCCACTCGAACCCGCGGCTCGACATTCGATTGACAGCGAAAGCTGCCGCTCGGTTAACGGAGCGGCATACATCTGCTGCGCTAAAGGCTTCGGGACGTCGTCGTCCGCATAAACCAAGATCGCCGGGAGCGAATCGTTTTCGATTGGCCGCGTCCGCTCGCGGTGAACCGTCAGTCCCGTGATCCCGCTCGAGCCGTTGAGCGCGGCCATGAGAGCAACAACGATCTGTTCGCGAATCGAAGTCGGCACTCATCCCCCTAATCCCGAATCGCATGCGCGTGAAGCACGATCACGTCGCCAGGTGTTCCGACACCGCCGATACCCACGGTTATCTTGTCGACCGTCCGGCTGAATCCGTCGATGAAGTAATTATTTACATCTGCCGGAGGGACCACTTCGATGTTCTGGTCGCTCGTGTAATTCAGGTCCTGGAACGGCGTGTCCCACACGGCATCGAGATGAAATCCCGTGTTGAAATCATCGTCGGCCGTCACGAGGTGCTCGACCCGTTTCGTTTTTATGATCCGGGCGGAGCCAGCCGGTGTTTTGTCGGACATCTTGCCTCCTACACTCCGAGCAATAACTTCGTGAGACCGCCGTCGCTCTCGCGGAGCCGCTCGCGCACCGTGAAATTCTTGCTATTCACCACGACGGCATCCCCGATCTTCGCCGCCGGGAAAGCGGACGATTGAACCGTCAGCGTCGTGGCCGTGGCCACGACCTCGCCGCGGTTCACGTCCTGCACGATGATCTGATCCGCCTCGTCGAGCAAACCGATGCCGCCCACTCCCCCGACGGTGACGGTGATACCCATGTCCTTCAGCAGCGCAGGGATATCGGCGTCGCCAAAAGCCGGAGCAGTGGACGGCGTCGGCATTTACTTCTCCTTCGGCCTCGGACCGGAGATGCGCCGCGGAGCCGGTTCGCGATTCTCCGGCCGCTCCATACGGTCGACAATCGTGGGACCGGTTTCGGGTTCATCGCCTTCCTCGAGATGCAGGACAGCGGAGCCTTCGCCGATGAGTCGGTTCGCGAGACCTCTTTGGACCTCGTGGACTTCTCCTTCTTCCGCGTCCTCGCCGGCTAGGACGATAGACCGCAGTAGCTTGATTTTTTTCGTATCTCCTGCCATGAGACCTTCTCCTTTTCTGCGACGTAGCGGGCGGAGGTTGAGTTCCGCCCGCGAACGCCGCCACACCCGCGCCCTACCAGACACGGGAGAAGAAAACTATGTGGTGATGACGTACTTCGCGAGCACGAACGCCGTCGGATACTTCAACGTCACGTCGGTGAGCATGAACGTGGTGAGCTCGATCATCCCCTGCTTCTTCAAGCGATAGGGATCGACAACTAGCTCGAAGCCGCTGCCCCACATGCCGATGATCATCGTTTCGAAAACGCCGCGAATCAGCGTCGACAGCGTCGCGCCGCTCGTGCCCTTGGTGTTATTGCTCGGGACCGAGTTCGACGATGCCGCCCGGTAGCCGTCCACGGTGTTGTCGTCAGCCCAGATCGGGAGCGCGATGGTATTCGCGAGCTTGCCGAGTCTCTTCAGTTTCGACTTGCACTTCGGCGTAGTGAGCCATGCGCCCTCGCCGAGCTGGTCGGTGTTCGCATCCTCGAGCTTCTGCGTCATGATCACGACGTCGTCCCACGAGGGAGCGCCGCCGTTGCCGGCGTCCGCAATCATGACGTAGGTTGGCACGCCGGAGGTCGACGTGATCCCGTTCGGCTGGTTCGAACCGCCGCCGAGAATGGCGACGGTGTCCACGGCCAGCGCGAGATCGCGGCCGAGGTCCTCGCGCACGAGCGAGTCGACATCCACGACAGCCTGTGCCAGCAATTGACGCGAATAGCTCGTCGAGGACTGATAAGTCTTCGGAGAGCTTGCGATGGAGCCGAGCGTCAGCGCGGAATCGGCGACGTCGGAGCCGGGATTCTCACCCACCCACGAGCCGGATGCTTTCCCGGTCTGCTTCGGATAGGACACGTTGTCGCGGAGACCTGAAATGGTGCGCGCGCCGAGTTGCTTTACGCGCATCTGGTTGTAGAGGTACTGGATGAATTCACCCGGCTCGGTGAATTTCAATTCCAGACCGGCCGTGGCCGTGGCGGAGTCCAGACCCGCGCGCTTTTTCAATTGGTTGCCGTACTTCTTCTGCAGTTCCGGCGTCCAGGCGTGGCGGAGGCTCCACGGCACAAACAAGCCGCCGTGACGCTCGCCCTTCCACTTGCTCTCGATCTCCTGCGAGATGTCCATCTCGAAAGAGCTTTCACGCTTCGAAGCCATGCCGCTCGAAGCCGCCTCGATGTTTCCGACGGCGGTCATGATTCCGCGAGCCAGGTTGTATTCCTGCTGCTCTTTGTCGGTGAGGTCCAAGCGGTCCTGCTCGTCGGTGGGAGGCTGCTTGACCACCTTCGTTCCGCGCGTTTCGACTTCTGTCATGGCGAATCGGCAGAATTCTTCGACGGATTTTCCAGCCGAAACGAACTCCACCACCTTGTCGTTCTCGATCCCGTGGACCTTGCCGAGCCGAATGATTTCAGCGGCGGCGGTCCGGGACTCGTTTACTGCGGTAACAGTTGCTGTCGGTTCCACGTTGACCTCCTTAAGATTCGGCTCGGAAGCCGGAATTGCACTACGAACTGAAACTGGATACTGCCTGTCCCCTTCCTTGCGGTCATGGCCCACGCTCGGATCGGCAGGGACTCCGACCGAGCTTGCCTCCATCGGCATCCACTTCGTCGCACGGTACGTGTCGCCTTCCTCTTTCGAGGATTTGTCGAGCGTGTACTCGTTGACCATGTAGCCGACAGAGATAAACCGCCGAATCCCGTCCTGGATGTCCGTCTTGATTTGCTGCGCCGGAACACTCCGGGAGAACCGGACCTGGCCGCGAAGTTTTTTGTCGTCGCCGACTTTCACCTTCTCGACGATGCCGATGACCGATTTGGCATCGTGCGAATCGAGGAAAGACAGCCCGCGCTTGGCGCGAGAGAGATCGACGGCGTCGGATGAATGATCCAGGATTTCCTTCCCGAACCAGCGCGCCACGGGAAACTCCGAGGAGATGGAGATGTCGAAGCGGTCCTCATCGCGCCCTTTCGCTTCGTCGCCGTTGTCCTGGGCATTTGTCTCGGTGTCGTCATCATCGTCGTCCGGGTCCGGCGGCTCGCCGGCATCCTTCCGCGCCTGGCGCCGCGCCGCCCGGTCAGTGCGCTCCTTCACCTGAGCGGCGGTGAGAAACCGCTTCGCGATGGGAATCATTTCGAGAATCTCGAACTCCCTCATGAGCATCGGGAGCGATTCTCCGAGCTTTTCCTTTCGTACTGTCATGCTGCCTCCACAAACAACAAAAGAAGTTCTTCGTCGGTTAAGTTCTGCACTCCCCGAGCCTTCAAACGTCCAACCTGTGCCGGCGTGGCGATGTCTGTAATGCTCGCCTGGCCGGCGCCGGCCGCTGTGACCTTTCCGGCCTTCGCCGAACAAACCGCCGCCTCGAGCGACGCGAATGCGTTCTTGATTTTCACTACAGGCTTGGCAGGGCGCTTCTTTTCGCGGATCACACCGTGTCCGCCGCCACCCGTGAGAAGAGAAGCACTGTTGCCCTGTGAGGAGACGGCGCCCGCGGCGCTTGCTGCCTGAGTACCCGCCTGGCCGGTATTCGCGGCTCCGGTCGCGTTCGCGATTCCCGCGGCAGAACTGCCGTCTGTGCCAGTGAGCGCCGCGAACTCCCCGGTCATGGCAAGGACGCTGCCAGGAGAGCTCGTGGCCTGAGCCCCGGCCTGGCTTGTATTTGCCGCACCTGTTGCTGCCACAGTTCCAGCGGCCGACGATGCCGAAACGCCTGTGATCGAGAAAGTTTCGTCTACGTCTACGGTGACGCTGCCCGCCGCGCTTGCTGCCTGAGTACCCGCCTGGCCAGTATTCGCGGCTCCGGTAGCGCTCGCGACTCCGGCGGCGGAGCTTGATTGAGCGCCGGTGATGATCGCGAATTCCCCGGTGACGGGAATGACGATCCCGGCGGAGCTCGTAGCCTGCGCGCCGGCCGGAGACGTGTTCGCGGCTCCGGTTGCCGTATCTGTTCCAGCCGCGGAACTCGCGGCGGTACCGGAGAGCGCCGCGGACCCATGCCCAGAACCGATAGCGCTCCCCGCCGCACTCGCCGCTTGTGCTCCGACAAGATTTGTATTCGCGGCGCCCGTGGCCGTGTCAACGCCGGCGGCGGAAGTTGCCTGGACTCCCGAAACGACCGCATTCTCTCCGGTGCTGGCTAGGACACTGCCAGCGGCGCTCGTGGCCTGCGCGCCGGCCTGGCTCGTATTCGCCGCGCCCGTCGCGGTTTCAACCCCGGTCGCGGAACTCGCCGCCGTCCCGGAGAGCACCGCAGATGCTGCACCGGAAGCGGCAGCGGTCCCGGCCGCGCTCGCGGCCTGAACACCGGATTGGCTCGTATTCGCCGCGCCTGTTGCTGTCTCAGTTCCAGCGGCACTCGTGGCCTGCGCGCCAGCCTGAGACGTGTTCGCGGCCCCGGTCGCCGTATCTGTTCCAGCCGCGGAGGTCCCGGAAACGCCCGTCAGCGCGCTGTTCGCATTCCCCGACGCCCCGATGACTCCGGCCGTCGTCGTCGACCCGATGCCGGCCTGACTCGTGTTTGCTGTGCCCGTCGCGCCGAAAATGCCCGTCGCGAACAACGCCATCGCGCCCACGATTGACGCTGTCGCGTTCGTGGTGAACCACCGCCGAGTTTGTCCGAGTAGACCTACCGGCATCGGGAATCCTTAGAATGCAGCTACTTCAGCCCATGTAGCGATCACGTTTGCTTCAAGCGTTCCGGTTGCTAGAGCGGTCGCGCCCCACGCAATCGTCAAGCCTTCGTTTGCCGACAAAACTAACGGGTGTGCCCCTAATTGGTCGTAGCGAATCAAATCGTCCGTCAACTGACCGCCGCCGATGGCGACCGGATTAAGAACGAGAGCCAATGAACTACATGGCTGGCCGTCTGCTGTTCGCGTGCCGCCGGAGATTCCAGATGCTGCAGAAGCTACGGCCATCTGCGCAACCAGAGAAGAGCCCATATTGACGCGCGCTTTGCCGGTGCTGCCAGTTGGCAGAATCGAAGTTGCGTTGGTCGTCTCGCTGACTGTGTAAGCGCGTTGAACATTTAAAAGCAATGGATCAATGCGCTGTGCGGTCACGGCCGTAACAATGGAGATCCCAACAGACACGCGCATCAAGACAAAATAACGAGCAGCGTCGGACCAACGCATGCTCCAGAGAACGGCGTTTGCCGAAGGAAGAATAGCCGCTGTAGTTCCGCTGACTCTGTAGTGCCCAAGGATCTGCCCGGCTAGAGCGTAATCATAGGGGCGTATGGAGACGCGCCCCGCTTGAAAAGTCGGGTCCACGCCCCACTCCACTCCCGGGACAACCGTTCCGCCGCCAATGAGTTTGGTTTGCATTTTATCTGTCTACCTCGCTTCTGATCGATTCGGCTAGCTCGAGCAAATCTACTTCCGCTGCGTTACCTTGGTTGCCGTAGATGTTCGGTATCCGCAGCATTTGTGCGAGTGGAGGGACACTCGCCGAGAAACCAGACGTTGGATTTAAATAATCCAGAATGGCTTGAACCCCTAGACGGATCGCTCTCATCTCGTCCAGCATTTGAAGATTGACATCAGCGTTGCCCGTGGAATCTTCCCCGAGACTGATGATCTCCCGCTGAACGTCGGATGCACCGGAAGCAGCGCCGCTAGAGGATTGGGTAGAATCTAGTACCGCGTCTACCGTTACGGGGTTTTGGTATTTCAAATTGGCCATCAGGCAATCCTTATCGCCGCGGTCACGCCGGCCGCAGGAAGCACGACGGTGAAAAGGCCAGCGGTGCTGATGATGTCCGAACCAAAATCGAAAACGGCGAGCACCTTGTTGCTGCGCGAGGAGTTGTAGATAATGCAGCCGCGCGCCGTGATGGTCGCCGCCGCCCACGACGGATTGGTGAACGTGAGATAAGCGGTGTCCCCGGAAATCCCGTTCGTGCGTCCCGCCAGCGTTAAACCGCCTGCGCTATAGCCCGTTCCCACGACCTCGTTCGTCGTCGCGTACACCGTGGTCGTTTTGTCGAGACTCGCGGCACTGGTGTACAGCGCGATCTTGTAGACATCGGCCGCGAGATGAATCCCGTCAAGGATTTCCTGCTTGAAGGAATTGGTTATTGCGGTCGTGATGGACATTGTTCCTCCGTCACTTCAGCGCCCGTTACCGCTCCGCTCTTGTTTCTTTGAACCGTGATTTTCTTCCTCACGGTTCCGCGGTTCGTTTCGACGTTCAAGTCGAGCGACACGGGAATCGGACTCATCCGCACCGGCACCTCCGGGATGTGCGGAGCATTGAAGGTGAAATTGAGAGGCAAGGATTTTTCTTCCTTGTCGTCCCCGGCCCCCCCTGCGTCGCCCTCGTCCTCTTCGGTAGCGATATCCTTCGGACCCTTGTCGACCGTCGGTGCCTTCGCCGCAATCATGAGATCGAGTCCATACTCCTCCGCGAGCTCCTTCTCCTCCTTCAGCGCCTCGAACACTTCCTCGACGTCGCCGCCCTGCTCAGAGATAAGCGCATCGCGCGACGTGAGACCCGCTCCGATGGCCAGAATCCCCGACTGCACGTCCTTAAGCGGATCGACCCACATCCATCCGCGCGGCTCCCATTTGCCGGCGCAGAACCGCGCAGGATCGCGTGAGTCGAGCACGAGCGCGCCTGCCAGCAGCGCGAGCGACATCCAATTCTCGAAAATCGGCTGGAGCATTTGCTCCTTGATGAGCGACTGCAGCATCTTCCACTGGTCGCGCTCGATGAGGAGCCCGGACCGCATCGACGAATAGTTCACGCCCTCGAGGTCGGACGCGAGCGCGTTGTAGGAGACTCCCATCGAGGACGCGACGAACCGGAGCATGGCCTTAACGAACATGGCGAAAGCTGAGGCGGGATGGTCCGCGTTCCACTGCGTAAACTTCATGCCCGGAGGGAGCGTCTCGACTACGCCGGGTTGCGCCTCGATGCGGTATTTCGCATCCGGGTTCGGTTCAACGAAAGTCGAGGGGTCGGTGTGTTCGAGGAAACCCATCTTGGCTGCGCCAGTGCGCGCGGCGACGAGCTCCGCCTCGACGTAGCCCCCGAGCATGCGGAGTTCGACCATGCACGGGTGAAACCAGGTGATCCCGCGCGTTTGACTGATGCGCTCGGGATCGTAGAGATGGAGAATCTGGTCCGCGGGGATTCGCTCGCGGAGCAGAGACCCGCCCAGATCGGACGGATGCTTCTGGTTGATGTGATAGGCGACGGGACGTCCCCACTCGTCGACCTCGATGCCCATGCGAATCTCGTTCTCGGACTTCGAAGCAAAGCGCGTGAAGAGATGGTCGACCTGGTCGGCATCGATGAGCTGCAGAGCGAAGCGGTGCTTGTTGTTGAAGCCGCGCACCATCCGAATAAAGACTTCGCCGTCCGTCGCGACGGTCTTCAGGACCAGGTTCTGGACGCCGCGGAGCGAGAGCTTGCCGTCAACGGTGCAATTCCCTAGCTTCCCCCACTCGTGCCAGGCATCCTCGATCTTCTGGTTGAACGCATCGTTCAGAGTCTTGTCGTTATTCCGCACCTGCGCCTGGTAGCCGATGCCCTTCTCGCCGAGCACGTTCGACACGAGGATTTTCAGGTAGGACTTCGCGACGGGGTTGTTGCGCGACAGTTCGCGCGCGCGCGCGCGGAGCAGCCGCAGATTGCCTTTGATCTCCTGGTCGGCGGAGAGGATCGTGGCAATCCAGTCCATGTGCAGACGGCCGCCCATCGCGCCATGAAAAACGGTGAGCGAGCGCTTGCCGGTGATGAACGAAACAATACGCTGGAACCAGGAGGGAGACTTCATCGCTCGAAACCGGTGACGTCTTGCCAGGTCGGCGGGAACTCCGCGACTTCAGCATCCGGGGTGAAGGTGACTTTGTAGGGGACGCCGAGCTGGCCGGGATTGTTCTGGCGCCAGATCGCCGCGCGGAGCTCGCCGCGGATCTGCCGGAGTTCCAGAATGGGGATTTTGCTGACGGAACGCCCCGCGATTTGATACGTCTGGATATCCGACGTGAGCCGGCCGGAGATCGCCGCCTCGACGACGGCGAGAGTCCGTTCTTCCCACGTGTTGAACACGCCGGCTGCGGCCGCTCCCACGTTCGGCTCGATGTTCATTACGAGCTGATCGCCCGTGATGTCGTACACCTCCCCTGTTCCAGAGTTCGACAGCCGTTCGGCGTAGCGGAATGGTCCGGGGTTTAGGGCGGCGGTGTCAGCGGGAAGGAATTCAATCTGAAAGATGTTTGCGAGGACCGTGGCGGCTTTGCTGAACTTCTGGGTGAGCCCGTTCAGGTAGATCGTGTAGGTCCACCCGTCCGAAGGCAAGAAATCGTCCAGCGAACGGGTGAACTTGACAGTCGTGCCGGCGGTGAAATGATCCGGCACGACATCGGGAATAATTGGGGGCATTGCGCTCAAAGATAAGCGCACCACTATCTATTGTGCTACCAGAGTCTCAGTACACAAGGTCAGGAAGTAAATGGGGAGACGGCTCCTGGTTAGACGAACTTCCCGGATGTGCTTCCCGGTGAGACCGGGGAGCAATCGGATTTTCTGGAGTCCGCGCGTGGCTGCGACGGTGAAATCAAAGGCGGTCACGGTGATGGTCTGCCACGCCGCATGAGCGGGTTTCACCTCGGGGAAATAGGCGGTGACGATGAATGATTTCAAGAGGATCTCCGAACCTGGAAGGTGATCTTATGGATGGCGTATCCAGGGGGGCAGGCCGCCAGCGGAAGCAATTCGAACTCCAGCGCGGAGACGTCCCCGCGGTCGATCTTGTCCGCAATATCTCGGACGACTTCCGATAGCATTTTTCGGAACACCTTATCGTCGAGAGTGCTCATTCACGGTCTCCGATTCGCGCTCAGGTTCGTCGTTGTCTTTTATTTTCCGGTATGCCTGTAACTCTTTGGTGCCGATGACGTGAAACAAAAGATAGTCGCGAGACACTGGTCTCCATTGCCCGCGGATCAAGGCCTCCCATTTGATTTCCTTCGGAGTTTTTCCTTCGCTCATGTTTGCCTCCTTGCTGCCTTCCGCCGGCGCCGCTGTTCCCGGAGCCGCGCCGCATCGGACTTGAGGTCCGGGGAGACGAATGCGCGCCAGGACTCGCGCGCGAAGTAGATGAGCAGGCAGAATGAGAGAACAAAAACCGCCATGCCGATGACTTGGTCGTTCACAGCTTCACCTCCGGCGCTACGCGCTTCAGTTCCTCGGCGACCAGGCGCACGAGGACTTCCTTCATGGTCTCCCTCGTGACGGCGGCAATGATTTTCAATTGCCGACGAACGTCCTGCGTGGTGAGGATCATTACATCGTCGTTGGGTACCCCGTTCTTCATCATTGGCTCCTCCGCTTAAATAGAGCGACGAACTTTTGCCACAGCGAACGGTCAAACAGAATGACCGGGGTGAACGCCGGATAAGGGCGGTCGTACTTCAAGAGCGTTTCGATGGACGCAAGCGGCTTTGGGAGAGGACCGCCAGTGCGGATGGGACGCGGAACGATTTCAGCCTTGCTCGGTAGCGCGAAAGCGAGCTCGAAGTGATCCGCGAGAGCGTGAAGAGCTTTTGAGTTAGAGTTCTCCGCCTTGCTATCTTCCGCGTCAATGACCGCTTGCGCATCGCTACGCGTCAACCCTTCGGATTCGCGTGCACGTACTCTCTCTTCCCAGGCAACAATCATGTAGTCAGTCATTACGCGACCTTCCGTTCCGGCGTGATGCCGAGCCGCTGTTCGGTCCATAGCGAAGAATGTTCAGCGCAGAGCTGGAAGGGTTTCCCCGTATACGGTCCGGCTTTGATCGTCACCGCAAGGTCGCCGCACGCACAGAAGTCCAGGACCGGGTTGGTCATCAGAAATTCTTCTTTCATCCGTTCGAAGTTTTCGATTGCTTGTTCGTTTTTCATGGTTGCCCTCACTAAAGACAGTCTATATAGTTCTATATGTGTAAGCAATAGAACTTTAGTACCAAAAGACTATCTTTAGCTATCCTGTTGACAACATGTGCCTTATAGGGGTAAAAAGAGCATCCATGAAGAAACCCAAGGGTAAGAATGGGAAGGTCGCCATATTCGCTCTCGTCGAGCCTGCACAAAAAGCCGCTCTTGAGGCTCTAGGGCGCGAGAACGAGCGATCCGTGGGATTTCTCGTTCGCGAAGCGATCTCGCAGTATCTGGCGAGTCTCAAGAAAAACACCTAGCTTTCACCACTCATTGACCCACGAAGACCCCCGTCCGCCCCGCCCCTGACCCCCGGATGACCCGCCCGTGCCGCCCTGTGCCCCGCCGGAAGGCTCGGTCGGTGGAATTCGAAGCGCTGCTGCCAGCTCCCCGAGCTTGCGGATCGTGGCCTGGCCGAGCACATACAGCGCTGCGAGTGCGTAGACCTCAAGATCCAGCGCTTCATTGCGCGCGCGCGTCTTCACGTACTCCCTGACCGTGCCGCGGCCGCGCTTGTAGCGCCTCACCGCTTTCTCGCTGGTGAGCTGCGCCAGGTATTCATCCTCGGCGAAGCCGCCGAAATGCATGTAGCCTGGACCGGGAGCGGGAATTTTGAGGCGCGCGAAGATGCGGTCCTTCGCCGTGTCCGTCCCGATCGTGAAGAGCTTCACGCGGTAGGCATTGTTGACGGAGAACTTGCCGATGATTTCCTTCCCCGTTTCGCTGGACCCCTTGAGAGCGAAAATCTTTCGCCCCTGCCGCGCGCGTACAAATTTGTAGACGGAGTCCGTGTGCTGACCGCCGGAGTCGATCATCGTGCAGGTGATTTTCACCTTCTGGCCGGAGACGTGTTCCCACGTGTCCAGCAGAAACGTATCGAGCTCGTTCCAGACTTCCTCCTGCCCCGGATCGCCGAAGACTTGCTGCCAGGCGATGAGCCAGCTTTCCTCGCCGGCGCCCCAACCCTTGACCACGCACTCGAGCCGGTCGCTCTGCACGTCGACGCTCGCGGTCAAGAGGCCCACGCCATCGGGGACCTCCGCCGGGTAGTCTTCGAGGCGCGATTTCAGAGTGAGCGCCTCGACGGAGTCCCCCTGCTCCTCCCAGGTCTCCCCAAGCCGTAGGTTGATGAAGGCCTTCAACTTTTCTGGGTTGTTCTCGCGGTTCGCCTCATGCCACTCTTGCGCGAGAGCGAACCAGTTCTCCCGCCAGGGACTATAGAGAGCGTTGAGGTGGAACCCCACGACCGGCCGGTCGGGAAACTCGGAAATCCAGGCTCCCCCGTTGAGCATCTGCTGCTTCCATCTCTCGGCTATCTTCCCCTTGCATCCGGCGCAGACAAACGCGACACTGTCGGGTTTGACTTGGTGATCCGCGTTAGTTTCGTAAGTGAGGCGGTATTCCTTCGTTACCGGATCTCTCCACCAGAGCACTTGCTTCAACGCGCAAAAAGGGCAGGGCACAAAGAACCGCCGCATATCGCTGCGGAGGAAGTCGCGCTCGATGGCCGACAGTCCCTTCGGCTTCGCCGGCGTCGAACCCTTCACGACTTTGAAATCGGCGTAAGCATCCGTGCGGCGTGTCGCGATGGCGATGGGGTCGCCCTCACCTTCAACGTCTAATGGGTATCCATCTATTTCATCCAGCAGCACAATTGGCACGGGGTCCGAGCGGAGACCGGCACCGGAGTTCGCGCCGGTGAGTTTCAGGAAGCCGCCGGGGAATTCTTTGAGCGCGAGGGTGTTCCCCGCGCGGCGCGACGTCGGCGGTTTGATTTTCGCGCGGAGAGCGGGACAGTTCTCGATCATCGGCGTGATTCTTTTCTTTCCGTAGTCCCGAGCGTTGTCGATGGTCGGCTGCACCAGCATCACCGGCTTCGGATCGGCGTCGATGAAGTAACCGCAAATATTGTTAATCACCGCGTCGGAGTAGCCGATCTGCGTGCTCTTCATGATCACCACCTCGTGAACGTTCGGATCGAGGACCACGTTCATGAGTTCGATCTGGAAGGCCTCCGGCTTGAAGGGACCAGGCCTGGAGGTCGTGCCTTTCGGAAGCACGCGATTGAGGATGGCCCACTGGCTCACGCTCAAATCAGGCGGAGGTTCGTAGTGCTTCCAGACCCTGCGGAGCATGGTCTGGAAATTGGCGGTTGCCGATTCGTGCGTGGAAACTTGCTGCATGTTTCAATCGTTTCCTTGAGGACTGCTGGTCTCCCGCTTCGACAAAATCAAGAGAGCTTCCTTCAGCGCTTTTTCTATTTTTGCCTGCACCATGACGCGAGAAGTTTCTCCGACCAGGTCCGGCGCGACGCGCGGCGCGACGCCCATGATGCGCGCCTTGCTGCTGAGGATGAGGTCGGCGAGTTCCTTCTCGACTTCCTCGATGGTGACGAGCTGGCCGCGCTCACGAGCCAGTTCGATCTCGCGCAGGTCCGCGTCGGCCTTGAGCAAACGGAGCCGTGACTCGCGTTCGTTCGCGAGCACTTCGCCGCCGGGATCGACGATGGCTTTTTTCTCGACGAGTGCCTGCAGGTAGCGGATGTACCATCCGGTGCATTCATCCTGGTCGTATTTCCCGCGGAGTTTTTTTGGCAGACCTTCCTGAACGAGCTGATGGATTCTAGCGGTCGTGAGATTCAGGATCGTCGCGAGTTGTTTGACCGCAACGATGCGCGGTTTCTCTGTTTTGTCTTTCTGCTTTTTCATTACGCGAGTCCTTGAGATTCTTGACGATGTACCATTTATCCATCGTCCGCGAACCTTTTCTTCCTCTGGCGACTTTAATGATCCTTGCGCGTCGTAGTGCCGCCTTCCAGCTTCCGAATCGGTTGGAGAACGTGTTTCGACTAGGCATCAAACATCTTCGCCCATCACTAGACGTTGGCAGCCTGTCGTGTATGCTGATGAAATTTCTTAGGAGTTCGAGCAACATTTCATCGCTGTATTTGAGGCGCGGCGGAACGCGGCTCGGCGTAACGTGCACTCCCGTTCTATTTGGCTCTAGGCCGGCCAGGTAGCGTGCTTTAGCGACAGATCCGAATCTGAATTTCAGCGTCTCCAGGCCGACGCCGTGCTCCTTTAATTCCTTTCCGCTTGGCGTGTGTCCGACAGTGGTGGCGATAGTTCGGAGTTTCTCGATCAGTTGGGCAGGGCAGATGTGCTTTTCATTTAAATATTCGGCAGATGGTGAGTATCCAGCTTTTCGGTTTTTCACAATGGCTGGACGTTTGTTGAACGAATTGCCGTGCAGCCGATTCATCTTTAGTGCCCACGTCGAAAATCCCACACGGACGCGCTCGCAAATCAACGCAGTCGACTTGGCGAGCCCGTGCGTTCGTTTATATTCCGCGACCGTGATCCCATGTGTCAGTCGTATGTGATTGCCAAGAGCAGCAAACCATTCGCCGCATTCGTGGCAGCGAATCTTGTCTTCGTCTTGATCGAATTCCAGTGCTCCGCGGATCGAGACGCCGGAATTCTCATAGGGGGCCTTCGCTCCGTACAAAAGCACATTTCCTCGGATCATGACCGCGCGTTCTGCTGCTTGCATGTTTTTCCTCCCTTTCATTTACCGAGTTGCCAATAAAAGAAAGTCAAGTCCGTCCGGCAACTCCGCCCGCTAGATTTCCTTCGCAGTCGCCGTCACCCGCGATGGCCACACCCCCTGGGGAGGACCCTGCGCGCCGCACGCCTGAATAAAGGCATTTAAAATGCCTTTATTCGCATCTCACTCCTCACCGTCGAAGCACATGCAGGGCATGTCCCCGCCCACATAGGGCAACGTCATCTGGCGCTTGTGGTAGTCCACAATCTGTTCCCACGAGTGCGTGCGTGCCAGTCCACGCACGTCATAGAACGCTGTGTTGCCACGCTCCATTGCGAACGCACGCTCCATCAGATCGGGATGCGCCTTATTCAGTTCGATGATTTCCTGTTCGTGCATCTCAGGACAGAAGAAGCATGAGGACTTCGGAGGGACAGGCAAACCAGCCGATTCGATGGCGTGCAAACACCGTTGGCGGTCCCATCCCCATTCGACAAGAGGAAATTCAGTGGTGAATCGAGGACTATCGAACTTCTTCACGCGATGAGCTTCTCCTGCGTCGAATCCAACGAGTTTGGTGACTTTATCTCCACGCTCCCACGCTTCCATTGCTGGTTGCCACGATTTAAGGAAGCGATCTTGCGGACGGATCTTAAACACGTCAGAACATGAGCGGATGCCGCGCACGATGCTCGGCAGCGAGTGTCTATCAATGCAATCCTGTTCAAGCGTTCGCCGTGGATCGCGAACGACGGTTATCGACTGCATTCCATGATTTAAGAGCCAGAAGCTGAAGCGTTTCGCATATTCGTATGTTTCTGGCTTCTCGCCGCCTGTGTCCGAGAAGAGAATCAGATCGACGCGGGAATCCAGTCGGCAAAGTTCGATGAGCATTGCCGTCGAGTTGACGCCGCCTCCGTAGCTCGCGACTCTTGGCGTCATCCGCCACGCTGCGCTTTCTTGAGGATTTCCTTCGGATGATACTTTTCCCAATGGGCACGTTCCTCAGCCTTCGCAGGACGTCCCCATCTGAAACCCACGCACCCACAAAAGCATCGGTCCGCCGGTCCTTCGGTGCCCCACCTCACGCGGGAATGCTGCGAACGGTAATCGCCGCAAAAGCAAACGTCAGAGCCATGCTCTTTTCTCTTCATGCGCCACGCTGCGCTTTCTTGAGGATTTCTTTGGTGAACTCCTCGCTAAAGATCGCAGCAAACCGCGCGCCAATCACATCGACTATCGCCTTGCGAAGATGTAGATGCTGCGGTAGGGGTGCTGATGGTTTAAACGCGTAAATCAGGACGGAATCCGAAGCGCGGGCATCTGCCGTGACGCCCAGAGATTTCTTCGCCCTTTTCCCGAGCGTCTTGATGCGCTGAAAAATTCCCACGCCGGGGATGATGTATGTCCTGTGCCATCCCTTTCCCTTCTGGAAGTGCAAATTGGAATAGAAGAAGCCCCGACTGACCGAGGAGGCAAACGTCGGTCGTGGCTTTTCGCCGGTGAGCGGGATCGCGAGCTCGCCGCCATGAATCGGTTCTTTCGTTCCCCCTTCCTCGAGGAAACCGAGAATCAGCGGCGCGCCCTGGACTTTGGTGTCGATGCCGATGATTGCCGTCAGATTATTCACGCGACTGTACTGAAGAATTTTCATGCGGTTCAGAATGAACCGTTTGCGGATCTGCAGATCGCCGGCGACTTCCTTCTGGCCGGCGTCGACCGCTTCCTTCGCTGTTCTGGTTATGGCGGAATTCGCGGCGTAAGGCAGTTGCCGCAAAACCGTTGCAGTGAGCTTCACGACCTCATCCATCTGAACATCGACTCGGATATTCATTTACGTTCTCCAATCTGCGAAGCTAACCAATTCCCGGACAAACCGAGCCGGAGGATTTCATCGCTCGCGTCTTCGACGTTGTTAAAGCGCCGCGCGAGATGACGCTGGAAAGTGACGTCGAAAGCCATGCTGGTGCCTTTCCTCTCCGCAATCCAGCAGGGCGGCGGACCGGGATACTCGATCACCCAGATCATGTAGGTTTCCTGAACCGGTCTGGTTTTGGACAGCTACTCCAGTGCGGAATCAACTTGCCGTCCTCCTGGGTATCGAATGGCATTTTGTTTTTCCACGGCGTTTCCCACCACTGGATCGGCGCACCACACTCACTGCACCGGGATTCGCCGAGATAGGAATAGCCGAACGCATTAAGGTCGGCTCTGTTCTCGGGGATGGGCATGCTGCCTCCTTGCGAAGTGCGTAGACTTTCTTGTGGCCACAGACTGTGAAGCCGAAATCCACAGAGAAGCGGAGAGCATCCTCCAGGGTTTCAAGGCGAGAGAGCCTCACGTCTCTGGCCTCTTCAATCCAGCGCCGTTCCTGGCCTCTGGGGCTCAACTGCCGATAGATTCCGTCTCTTCTCATGGTTTGGCCTAGGCCTTTCGCTAGCCAGCGCTTTTGTATTTGTCTTTGATCGCCTCGGCCTGCTCAAGGAGCAGGCGACGGCGAGCATCGAGGTCTTTTTCGGTTTTCCACAACCTGGGCACTACGTGAGCCTTTGCCGCGGTTGTGATCTTCTCTTTGATTGGTTCTTTACTTCTTTCTGGGGCCATCCGTGGCCCCACCATAGGGCCATCCGTGGCCCTATTGTTTTCTGGATATTCACAGCTTTCTAACAGGTTTTCCACAGGCTTATCCACAGGCTTTCCTCCTCGAATCGGGGTCGGTTCTGGCGCGTAAAGCGAGAGCTGCACCGCTGGCGGCGGGTCGGCTTTGGCGAACTTGACAGACCTCGGGAGCCGAATGCGCATCCCGCCGTGGAATTCCCGGCGGACTTCGACGAAGCCGGCATCCTTCAGCGCGCGCATGTGGCGCTTTAGAGAGCGCAGCGAACCTCTGAGATACCGCGACTGAATCCATGCGTACCCCACCGCCTTCCCGTAGAACACCAAGCCGTCAGCCGACGTTTGCTGGTCCACGAGAAAGTAGTAAAGCTGGAGCGCTGCAGCATGCAGGTCGTGCCGCTGCAGCGTGTCCGGCGAGATGGGGACGAACCGCGTCACTGGAGCGTCCTCCGGTTCGCTTCCAGCGCCAGGCGCATGTAGTCGTCGACATCCGTCGAACACCACGCCACGAGCACAAATGCACCGCGACGATGTTTCGCGAGCAGGAAGTCGAGCTGCTCAATGGATGGTTTGCCGGCCGGCCTGATAGTTTTCCTATTCCCGTCGAGCCATGCCGGAGCCTTGACCTCGATGTAGAGCGAGCGGCCGGACGGAGCGAGCGTAGCCTCGAGGTCCGCGAATCCCGCGGGGATCGCAGCGCCGGTCTTGACGTTCTGAACGCCGGCGAGGTCGACACCGGCCTTTTTCGCCGCGCCCATCATCCGGCCGCGCTGCCGCCGCCCGCCGGCGTCGATGGGGACGGCATCGACGCCGAAGGCTCGAAGAAACGCGATGATGTCCGACTGCACCTGCGCCTCGGTGACCTGGCGCATCAGGTACAAGTCCGAGTATTTGTGGACATCGAACTTCCACGGGAATGGGTAGTCGTTCACTCGAACAAGTCCTTTTGCTTCGCTGGAACGGCGTCCTTTTTGAACTCATCGCGGAACGGGCAGGTCTTGAAGTGCGAGTCGAGCATCCACGCACCGCCGTCCATGACCACGACTTGAAGCGGCGCGAGAGCTCCCGTCGGAGTGCGGTGAAACTCCAGTTCCGCCTTGCAGCGCTTACAGGGGCGCGCGAACACAAACTTGGACCCGGCGGCCGCGAGCTGCGTGCGTGTGACGGGAAATTTCATTTCTTCGGCTTTCCGAAGTCGCGGAGGTCGGTGAGCGCCTCAAGCATTCCTTCGTAATCGTTCAGCATCATGCGCTCGCGTCCGAAGCGCAGCAGGTCTTGCGCCTCCCTGCGGAGGTCCGCGTCTATCGGCGCGTTGAGCAGGCCTTCGACGCGCAGGAATTCGACAGTGAGGTCATGAATGATGTTGTTGGTCACAGTGTTTTTTCCTCTCCCCGCGCTCCAGACGATGAACCGATGAATCAGCCAATCGACGAAGTGGATAGCGATCAGCCTTCTCCCGCCGCGGCGTCCTGGACGTCGCCGGCATTGGAGGCCTTGCCGAACTCGCCCAAGCGGTGCTTCCGCGCGAGCGTGAGGATCTGGGTCCGGTGCCGCCAGCGCTGATATTCCGGTGTGTGCTCACCAGGCCGGAAGGCGCAGTTCCCCTGGACGCAGCCTTTGACGGGAGAATCGGTCACCGGCCAGCCGCACGCCATGCAGCGGCCGATGGCGGCGAGTCCGATCATTTCGAGGAGTGTCGAATGGACGGCGGCGGTGAATCCGGCCGGCGGATCGGAAGATGGTCCTGTGAACACCGGCGGCGAATAGGGAAGTTTCGAAACCGCGCCGCATAGCCCGCAGCCGGCGATCTCGAATTCGCCGCGAACGAGCAGCACGCCGCACACTGGACAGTGGACCGTAGCTGGTCCACTTTGTTCCACTTTTTCGTCGTCCATCGATGCCTCCTCACTTCGGATGTTTGGGACAGAAGTCTTTGTCGCCGACGCGCCGCGCGCAGTGAACGCAAAACGGAGCGTCACAAGTGATCGGATCGCCGCCGAGGGTGACGCCGATTCGAAAGTCACAGAGCAGCGTCGCCGGGTTGGGAGACATGACAGAACAGAACTTGCATCGCGGAGCTCGGCGTGGTGCGTATTTCACGAAGGCGGTACCGCCGCCGGGGAGTTTCACGATTGAGCAGGTCATGGGAGCGGCTCCAGGTACTGCAGCGAGATGATGGCGATGCCCGTGTCGTCGTCGAGACGTACCATCGCGCGTGCCGGCCAATCCGGTGCGCGCAGGCGCACACCGAGAAACTCGGTGATCACACCAGTCTTTCCGGCATGCGGATGCGTCGAATTCATGGAGGCGATGAATTCCCCCGTAACGCGCACGCGGCCGCGCACCTTGAGCGTCAAAGCAGAGTCCGCCATCTCCGCCTCCTCATCTTTCGAACAGCAAGAACATGATGGCCGTGAACATGGCGATGAAAAACACACAGAGCCATCCGACTGCCCGGTACAAGCGCGCTTCGTCTTTCTCGTTCACTCTTCAGTCCTCTACCTTGATCGTGATGACGCCGTCCTCGACGGACACAAGACGGAAGAGCTTGCCGACGTTGAGCGCCGCGCCAAAGAAACGGAACACATCGCCGCTGAACTTGTTGCCTTCAATCGTGAACACGTCGACCGGGTAGCCTGCGTAGCTGAACTTGAGCGGAAGCGGAGTCGGTTTCTCACAAGCCGGACAGAACCAACCCTCGGAAGGCACGGCATGAATTAGACCCGCGCCGCATGTCAGGCAGACCCGCGCCATAGGCGCCCCGTCCTTCGCGCCAGGAGCCGCATCTCCGGCGTCCGTGCTGGTTTTAGCGATTTCACTAAAACCATAATTTCCCGTTTCCCGCGCCTTCTCCGCTCCGGCGTCGAGTGCCTCGGCCGCTTTCCATCCATCGCAATCGCATCCCCCGCCCATCGTCAGGTAAGGACGGCGACAGTACCCGCAGACGTCCCCTGGGTAAGCAAGGCGCGCATTGATGCAATGGCTGCCAAACAGGTGCGGCTCTCGAATTTCCGCGCACACCACGAGACAGCCCTTTAAAGCCCCCGCCATCGCGCCAGGAGCCGGACGGATGGAGTAATTGCGTACGTCCTCGATGGAGCCGCTGACGGCCTGCGGCGGTGCCACATTTCCGGCGTCCGGTGCCGGACAACGGAGGTAGCCGGCGACGCCCTTGTACTTGAAGTTCTTGCTGGTCGGATCGGGAACGAACTCGTGCTCGGCTCCCGGTCTGCCACACTGAGAGCACTCGTCAGATGGCCATCTCTTCGCGCCAGGAGCCGCCGTGGGAGCGTTCGTTACAGGCCCAGCCGTCCCGAAACGGTCCCATTCGAACTCTTCGCGAGACTCGCCCTTGCCGTCATCTTTTTCGCCCATTTTGCCTCCATTCACGCCGGCACCTTTCGCGACAAGTTGTATTCGAGCCAGTACATCGGCAGGCCTCGGACAAAATACCCCCACATCCGATAGTCCTGGTCCCAAACGATCTTCCGAATGGTGACAATCCGCTCGTGCTGCCGAGACCAGACATGCTCGCCAACCTCGAACTTCGGATTGCGCTTCCGGCGAAACTGCAGGGATGGAGCGCGGACCTTCATACGACGTGCTCCGGCGCAATCGGCGGACAGGTGAACGGCGAGTCGACGCAGATCTCACCGTTCCGAATGAAGGAATGGCAATGCCCGACGAACACGAACGATGGCGTCAGCGAGAGCATCTCGAGCGTCTCCCCGGTGCGCTCCCAGAGAACCCGGTGGCCCGGCTCGCCGCCGCCAATCGGATTCTTGAACCATGCCGAGAACGCCATCTTGCAGTTCGGACATCGAACCAACACACCGAGCTTTCGCTCGTCGTAAACCAGCCACTCCCCGAGTTCAGCAAGCGGGTAGTTCATCTGCGTCGCACCGCCTTTCCGGTCCGCTTTGTTTCGCAAAGTGCGGCCTTTTCCGTGTTTTGTGGTGGATCGGGGACGCACTTGCACACCGGAACCCAATTCTCCATGCCGCCGCGCTCCGAAATGATGCATTCCCAATCCTTGTCATAGCTTCTCCCGCAAAAGCATCCGCAAGTGTTTAGCGAGCGCAAGTGCAGATGGCACGAATGGCCAGCCCGTTTCTTCAGATCTTGAGAAGTCAGTATCTTGCTCACGCCGGCACCTCCATCACGCGCTCGTTTCCTTCCTCGAACATCTGAACGGTTTTGGACTTCGCTGCTTTCAAGTTCAGGCATGCCTGTTTGAAGTAGGATTCTTTCAATTCAAGCCCTAGAAA
>Ga0193731_1000093_pt1 | contig 29650 bp, 18 predicted proteins | sample U1a2metaG_FD_144920 | JGI IMG/M metagenome (GOLD analysis project Ga0193731, IMG submission 144920) | Soil microbial communities from a riparian zone of the East river system, Colorado, United States - U1a2 | ecosystem: Environmental > Terrestrial > Soil > Riparian zone | place: USA: East River...
TCTCTTTCGGCTCTACTTCGCTGAGTGGAATGGATTTTCCTTTGCGGAATTTCAAAAGACTCCGGAGCGTGATGGCTTTTTCACTTTGATCGTTGATCAGATTGGAATATTTCCTGAAGAGCGCGTAGTTGCCGGTCCTCGTGGATTGCTGGAGCAAATGAATTGTTTGCGGGTTGAATAGATGGGCCTCACCGCGCTGCTTCCATTGGTAAACGCCGCCTACCTCAAGTTTGGGAGCAGGGTTCGCTGTTTTAGGAAAAGCCAACCGATGCTTTACCAGCGCTTCTTCTGCTATATCATCCAGGGTCAGGCCTCCGATTCGTGACACGGTTCCGGTGAAATAGACGTTAACCAATTCCTGGCTCAACCCCAACGCTTCAAAGATTTGAGCGCCATGGTAAGACTGTAATGTGGAGATGCCCATTTTGCTCATGATCTTAAGCAACTCGCCGGAAACCGCCTTCTTATAATTGTAGATCGCTTTCTCTTCTGCCAACCCCTCCCGGAGTTGTTTATTTTTTATCATGTCGTGGATGGTCTGAAATACGAGGTAAGGATTAATCCCCGAAGCCCCGTAACCAATAAGGGTGGCATAATGATGCGTTTCCCAAACATCCCCCGCTTCAATCAGTAGTCCAACTTTGCCGCGCAGCCCCTTGCGGATCAGGTCATGGTGCACGGCCGATGTGACAAGCAAGGAAGGGATTTGCGTATGGCCGCTGTCAAAACTTCTATCCGACAGGATAATGATCGTAAAGCCATCTTCGATCGCGTCCGTCACATATTGGCAAATACGGTTCAATCCTTTCTCCAGCGATCCGTGTTGCCCATCGGCTTTGAAGTAGGTGTAAATCGTTTTTGTCTGCAGATGGCGGTGATCGATGTATCGGATCTTTTCCAATTCGTTGTTGGAAAGGATCGGCGTAGGGAGCTCCAGCGTAATGCAGTGTTCCGGAGTTTCTTCCAGCAGGTTGAGCGACCCCCCGACATGGGAGAACAAGGACATCACCAATCGTTCGCGGATGGAATCAATTGGAGGGTTGGTAACTTGTGCAAAAAGCTGCTTGAAATAACTGGAGAGATGCTGTGCCTGCCGGGAGAGGATCGCCAATGGCGTGTCGCTGCCCATGGAGCCAAGGGCCTCTTTGCCGCTCTCGCACATTTGCGAAAGAATCATGCGGAGATCCTCAGAAGTATAACCAAAGGATATCTGCCGTTTTAAAAGTGTGACGGGATCATATTTGTGGAAACTTCCGCCCGGCTCGGGCAGATCCTGAAGGCGCACCTTGTTGTCTTTCAACCATTGGCCATAGGGCTGACGTGAACAGATGTCCTTTTTTAATTCCTCGTCACTGATAATTCTACCTTGTTCCAAATCGACAACGAACATCTTTCCCGGCTGCAGCCGGCCTTTCATTACTACTTTGGAAGGATCGATATCCAGGACTCCTACTTCCGACGCCATGATCACGGTATCATCATCCGTAACGATAAAACGGGAAGGGCGAAGTCCGTTGCGGTCCAGCGTAGCCCCCACCACTTTTCCATCGGTAAACGTAATGGATGCCGGACCATCCCAGGGTTCCATCAGGTTGGCGTGGTATTCGTAGAAATCTTTTTTGCCGGAGTCCATGTGCTCGTTTCCGTCCCAGGCCTCAGGGATCAGCATCATCATCACGTGAGGCAGGGAGCGACCGGCATGCACCAGCAATTCAATCGTGTTGTCCAGGTTGGACGAGTCCGACTGAGCAGGGTTACAGATCGGCAAGATCATGTCGAGTTCTTCCCTGGAGAAATAAGGAGATTCAAAGAAGAACTCTTTTGATTTTAGCCAGTTGATATTGCCTTGTACCGTATTAATTTCACCATTGTGTGCAATGAACCGGAAAGGCTGGGCCAGCCGCCAGGAAGGAAATGTATTCGTCGAAAAGCGGGAGTGGATAACGGCAAGGGCAGAAACGACTTCCTCGTGCTCCAGGTCAGGGAAATAAGGCCTCATCTGAAGGGACGTGAGCATTCCCTTGTAGGAAATGGTCTTGTAAGAAAGAGAAGAAAAATAAAATTGGTTGTTCACCCTGGAAACCGATTCGGTGATAATCCGGGTGGAATACTTTCTTAAAATAAAGAGTTTGCGTTCAAAGTCTTCGGGGTCGGAGATCACGGCGGGCCGTTTTATAAAGACCTGCTCCATGATCGGCTCCGACTTCAATGCCGTTTCGCCCAGGTCGGCGGGACCGGTAGGCACGACACGATAGCCCAGCAGGCTCATTTTCATTTTCTTGATCTGGCGGTTGAGCACGGTTCGGCACTCGTCGCGTACCCTGGGGTCGTTGGGGAAAAAAACCAATCCAACGCCGTATTCCGAATAGGCGGGGAGGATGATGCCCAGCTTCCGGCATTCGCTGACAAAAAACTCATGTGGTACCTGGATGAGAATACCTGCACCGTCACCGGTGTTGGGCTCACTTCCGCATGCCCCGCGATGGTTCATGCGTTCGAGCATGGTAAGTCCATCCGTCACAATCTTGTGTGATTTTCTTCCTTTGATATTGGCAATAAACCCAACGCCGCAGGCGTCGTGTTCAAATTGTTCCCGGTACAGGCCGGGGGTCTCTGTTTCTTTCACTTTTCGTAATGGTGTCAACCAATAAAGTTAAGAAATGATAAAGCGGAATCATTGGGAAATGGGAGAAATGAGTTAATTTTTTTCAAGATTTTTCAGCGAAAACGATTGTAATCGGGGGTACTACCGCGGACGCGCGGAGGCGCAAAGAGGTTGCTGAGCTAATCTTGGACTACTTTGCGACAAGGGCATGCCTTCCGAACCTCAGAAAAAGTCACGGAAAAAACCTACATTTAAATCTAACAAACACCACAACGTAATTTATTTTTACGCTTTTATGAATCATGATCAAGCAATACATTCAATCCAACCAGGACCGTTTTCTCTCCGAACTTTTTGACCTGCTCCGCATCCCCTCCGTCAGCGCCGATAGCCAACGCAAGGCCGACGTTCGTCGTGCGGCGGGTTACGTTCAACAAAAACTGAAGGAAGCCGGTGCGGATAAGGTTGAACTTTGCGAAACAAAAGGTCACCCAATTGTTTATGGTGAGAAGCTGGTGAATGCGGCATTTCCAACTGTCCTGGTCTATGGCCATTACGATGTGCAGCCCGCCGACCCTCTTCCCCTTTGGGATTCACCTCCTTTTGAGCCCATTGTCAAAGACGGCAACATTTATGCGCGCGGAGCCTGTGATGATAAAGGGCAGGTGTTCATGCACATTAAGGCATTTGAAGCCATGATGAAGCTGAAGTTGCTTTCGTGCAATGTAAAATTCATGATCGAAGGGGAGGAAGAAGTAGGTTCCGATAATCTTGGAATATTCGTAAAAGAAAATAAGGCGCGACTGAAAGCCGATGTGATCTTGATTTCAGATACATCCTTGCTTTCATTGGAGCATCCTTCTATAACCGTCGGTCTGCGCGGACTGAGTTACATGGAAGTAGAGGTGACCGGGCCCAACCGCGACTTACATTCCGGAGTGTATGGGGGAGCGGTAGCCAATCCGGTGAATGTGCTCAGCCAAATGATCGCCTCCCTTCACGATGAAAATGGCCGCATTACCATTCCGGGGTTTTATGATAAGGTTGTTGCTCTTTCCCCTGCGGACCGCGAGGCATTAAGCAAAGAACCGTTCGATCTCGAAGTGTATAAAAAAGAGTTAGGTATTGAAGAGGTGCAAGGTGAAAAGGGATACAGTACCATTGAACGGACCGGTGTCCGGCCGACACTCGATGTCAACGGAATGTGGGGCGGCTATACGGGAGAAGGAGCAAAAACGGTTTTGCCATCGAAAGCCACGGCAAAGATCTCGATGCGCCTGGTTCCAAACCAAAGCAGCAAAGAAATAACGGAGCTTTTTACAAAACACATCAAGTCCATCGCTCCTAAATCCGTGAAAGTAAAAGTGACGGCCCACCATGGAGGGGAACCCGCCGTGACGTCAACCACCTCGACTGCTTACAAGGCGGCGAGCAACGCTTTTGCAGAGGTATGGGGGAAGGAGCCGATACCGACCCGTGAGGGAGGAAGTATTCCGATCGTGTCCCTGTTCAAACAAGAGCTTGGGTTGGATTCCGTATTGATGGGATTTGGATTGAACTCCGATGCCATTCATTCGCCCAACGAACATTACGGAATCAAAAATTTCCTGTTGGGGATTGAGACGATCGTTGCATTTTATGAACATTTCGGGAAGACCACATAGGCGTAGTAAATTTTCCCGCAGATCTCGCTGATTTACGCAGAATTGCTCAGCGAAAGTCTGCGTGATCTGCGGGAAAAAAGAGGCAGATTTATGCTGAATTGTTCAGCGAAAATCTGCGTGATCTGCGGGAAAAAAGAGGCAGATTTACGCAGAATTGCTCAGCGAAAATCTGCGTGATCTGCGGGAAAAAAGAGGCAGAGTTACGCAGAATTGCTCAGCTAAAATCTGCGTGATCTGCGGGAAAAAAGAGGCATTTGAATTTGCCAATCATCAACTAAATTGCACCCCGCTTCGTTATTGGAGCATTTAGATGCCTATGCGATTAAAGCTTTTCTTCCTTGTCCTCTCTTTCATAGCGGCCTGTATTTCCCAGGCGCAAATTCTAAAGCCCGCCAAATGGTCCACCTCCTCCTCGGCCGGAAATGCCAAGGTAGGAGATGAAATAGACCTTATTTTCAAGGCGACGATTGATAAAGACTGGTATTTGTATTCCAGTGATTTTGATCCGAACTGCGGACCGATGGTCACCACGTTTAAGTTTAAACCAAACAAAGGGTATGCCCTGGTTGGAAAGATCACTCCGGTCAACCCCCTTCCCAAGCACGATGAAGTTTTTGATTGTGATGTAAAAATATTTAAGAAGAACGGCGAGTTTCGGCAGAAAATTAAAGTGCTGTCTGCCGATCTGAGAATAGAGGGGTCGTATGAATATCAGGTTTGTACTGACATTGACGGCAAATGCATTCCGTTTGATGAAGAGTTTGTCTTCGATCAAATTAAGGTCACGGGTAAAGGGAAAAGCGCAGCGGATAAAACAGAAAGTGGAAGCGCTGCCGGCAAAGCCGATTCCGTATCGGATTTCGTCAAAGCGAAAGCGACGGTTGAATCGTATGGAAAGAGCAAGGGCCCTGTCCTGGACCGATCCATCCTGGAAGGGGAGTCCCTGGTGGAGCAAAAGTCCTTGCTCGGGTATCTGTTGCTTGCTTTTGTGGTGGGTCTGACGTCGCTCATTACACCGTGCGTCTTTCCAATGATTCCCATGACCGTTACCTTTTTTTTGAAGGATAATCAAACCCGCGGTGAAGGGGTCAGGAAAGCCATCATCTTCGGGTTGTCCATTATTGTCATTTATACGACGGCCGGAACATTGTTTGCCGTGTTGCTGGGAACCGATGGCCTGAATGCGCTGGCTACCCATTGGGCACCCAATCTGTTTGTATTTGTCATCTTCATCGTTTTTGCACTTTCGTTCTTTGGTTTGTTTGAAATCAATGCACCCTATCAGTTGGTAAACAAAGTGGACCGTCAGGCGGAAAGGGGCGGTCTCATTGGAATATTCTTTATGGCGGCAACGCTGGTGCTCGTTTCCTTTAGCTGCACGGTTCCCATTGTCGGCAGCGTTCTCTTCCTCGCGGCCGGCGGCGAGATTATCAAACCTGTACTCGCGATGTTTTTCTATGCACTGGCATTTGCGATCCCCTTCACCTTGTTCGCTATTTTTCCGGAATGGATAAAAGGGTTGCCCAAATCGGGCGGATGGTTGAATTCAGTTAAAGTAACATTGGGTTTTCTTGAGTTGGCTTTGTGTTTGAAATTTTTCAGCATTGCCGATCAGGCCTATCATTGGGGCCTGCTTGACCGCGACGTAAACCTTGCCATCTGGATCGTCATTTTCACTTTGTTGGGTTTCTATTTTCTTGGCAAAATTCAATTGCCGAATGATAGTCCGGTGGACCGGGTAAGTGTTTCGCGTTTGCTTTTTGCTATAGCGATTTTTTCATTTGTTTTCTACCTCATTCCCGGCCTGTGGGGTGCGCCCCTGAAAGCCCTGGCCGGCTACCTGCCTCCTAAATACACTCTTGATTTTGACCTGGCTTCGGAAAAAGCAGCAGGGCGGAGTGAACTATGTGAAGAACCCCGGTACGCTGACTTTCTTCATCTGCCGCACGGACTGCAAGGCTATTTTGATTATGATCAGGCGCTGGCCTGCGCCCGTCAACAAAACAAACCTGTATTCATAGACTTCACAGGTCATGGCTGCACCAACTGCAGGGAGATGGAGGCAGTCGTATGGAGCGACCCCCAGGTTTTGCAGCGGTTACAGAATGATTTTGTCATAGCAGCCCTTTATGTTGATGATAAAACGGAGCTTCCCGAGGCCTCCTGGTTTACCTCGCACTATGACGGCAAAGTCAAAAAGTCCATCGGAAAGCAGAATGCTGATTTGCAAATCAACAACCTGGAAAATAATGCGCAGCCTTTTTATGTACTTGTCGGAAAGGACGAAAGAGTCCTGGCCTGGCCCCATCCCTACGATCGAAATGCGGAAAATTTCGTCAGGTTTTTGGAGGCGGGAAAGAGGAAATACCGGGAGTTATATGGAAAAGGGGCCATTTGACCGGGCTTTTATTATCTTTGGATAACGACAGGTTCCAAACCTGATTTTTTGGTCTGAAATTGTGGCTTCTTTTGCTTAAATGAAGCATTTTTAGTTTTATTGCGAAATAAATGAATGGTCTGAAATCAACCTGGATAAGGAAAACTGTTTGTACCCTCACCCTGGCAGGGGTTCTTATCGTTTCATTTTTCGTGTTGGACAACGGGACATCCCTTTTTTCCCGTCAAGGGGACTATGCATCGGCGGATACGGTGAAGCGCGTGGAGACCGAAGTACAAAAACCCATTCTGATGTTTGGGATGGTCGTGAATGATCTACATGTTGCCGAAGATCAGGTGAGACGAAACCAACGGTTTGCCGATCTATTGGAGGGTCACTACGTTGCGCCGGCGATTCAGCAACAGTTAAATCTATTACCCCGTAAAATTTTTGATTTCCGGAAAATATCGGCGGGCAAGAAATACACCTTGATCACGCTGAAGGATTCTCTTCAAACCGTGAGGGAATTGATTTACGAGCCCAACCCGATCGATTACGTCGTCTTCCGCTTGAGTGATTCCTTAAGGGTAGAGGTCTGCCAACGGGAGGTAAAGACTGTCGAGAAGAATGTTACCGGGGAAATTCAATTTTCCTTGTCGGAAACCATTGAGCAATTGGGGATTTCTCATGAGCTTACCAATAAATTTGTCGACATTTTTGCCTGGCAGGTGGATTTCCAGCACCTGCAACGGGGCGATAAGTTCAAACTGATCTATGAAGAGAACCTGGTGGAGGACCGGCCGATCAGTGTCGGAAAAATCCTGGGCATTTACTTTGAACATTTTGGAAACGGGTATTATGCTTTCCCTTTTGATCAGGGCAATGGACTTGATTACTATGATGAAGCGGGGAAGAGTTTGCGAAAGGCGTTATTAAAATATCCCATTGAATTTACCCGTATCAGCTCGCGGTACAGTTTGAGCCGTTTTCACCCCGTCGTGAAAGTGTTCCGGGCGCACCTGGGCACCGACTTTGCTGCACCGACAGGCACTCCTATTCGTTCGGTGGGCGATGGGGTAGTGACAGAGGCGCAATACAAAGCCAACAATGGGAATTATGTAAAAATCCATCATAACGGAACGTACTCGACAGCCTATTTACATATGTCGAGGATCGGGGCGGGTATTGCCACGGGTGTTCGTGTCAGACAAGGACAAACTATAGGTTACGTGGGAAGCACCGGTTTGGCCACGGGTCCGCATGTCTGCTATCGCTTTTGGCGGAATGGGGTTCAGGTGGATGCATTGCGGATCGAATTGCCCCCTTCACAACCGGTTAGAAAAGAGAACCTGGAGGAATTTCAAATTATAAAGGAAGCGCTGATCAATCGATTGAACCTGATTCCTTTCCCTCCTGCGGCCCCCGATGTTATCGTTGCCGGGCGGTAATTTTTTCATCCTTATTTTTTCTTACAGCAATTTTCCCCTACTTTATTTGTTTAAGACGCAGAGACGGAAGTTGACTCTCGTTTAAAGATCGGTGATGAAGTTATACGGTGCCATTCTGGTTTGTTTGTATTCGTTTGCGGCTGTAGCGCAAAATCAGAAAATTGGGTTGGTATTCAGTGGCGGCGGCGCCAAAGGGCTTGCCCACGTGGGGGTTCTTAAAGCGCTCGAAGAAAACGAAATCCCGATCGATTATGCAGTAGGTACTTCCATGGGAGGCATCGTTGCCGGCTGCTATGCGGCGGGCATGAGCCCGGCGGAAATCGAAGAAATGATGCTCTCCCCCGATTTTTCACGCTGGATCGGAGGACAACTGGAAGAAGGATACAACTACTACTATAACAAGAACGACGATCATCCTTCGTTTCTAAAGCTCAACCTGTCGCTGGATTCATCTTTTAATGTGCTGCTCAATTCTACTATTGCGAATGATTTGTCGCTCAATTTCGCATTGGCAGAAAAACTGGCTCAACCTTCTGCTATCGCTAAAAATAATTTCGACAGTCTTTTTGTTCCCCTCCGCGTAGTGGCGGCCGATATTTTTACTCAAACCGAAGTGGTTCTGAAGAAGGCGGCATTAGGGGAGGCGTTGCGGGCAACTCAAACCGTGCCCTTTTTTTACAATCCTATCCGGATAGAGGGAAAATACCTTTTTGACGGAGGGGTATACAACAATTTTCCAGTGGATGTTGCCCAAAAAGAATTCAAACCCGATGTGATTATCGGATGCAATGTATCGAGCAAAGTATACGACAACTATCCTTATGGAGAGGATGAAAAATTGATTTCACGGTCGTTGCTCTACCTGCTGCTGGACAAGTCAGATCCCAGCAAAGTTCCGGCCACGGGGGTATATATTCAACCGGATTTGAAAAACTATTCAGCGTTTGATTTTGCAAAAGTGAAAGCGATCATCGACAGTGGGTATGCCCAAACCATTCGTCAAATGAAAGAGATAAAACAAAAGGTGGCCCTTCGCAGGACGTGCGAATCGGTAGCGGAAGCCCGTAATCGGTTCAGAAACCGGACATCCCCCCTCATCACCCATAAAATTCAGTTTATCAATTTCAACAGTAAGCAACAGCGCTATCTCAATCGCTTCTTCAAAGGCGGTAGAAGACCCCTGTATTTTTCAGATATAAAATCGGGATACTTTAGACTGGTCTCGGATGACTACTTCAAAAATGTTTATCCCAGTTTTATCTATGATTCCGCGAGCCGGGGATTTGATTTTCAACTTTCGCGGCGCCCGCAAAACAATTTTCAAATTGACTTTGGAGGCGTGATTTCCACTCGCAGCATCAGTAATATTTATCTTGGCCTGAACTATTACCGGTTCAACCGGATATTGACGCACACACAAGCTAATTTTTTCGCGGGAGATTTTTATAAGTCAGCCCAGGTGAAGGCCCGAATGGATTTTCCGTTCCCCGGCCAATTTTACCTTGAGCCAGAGGTCATTTTCAATAGTTGGAATTTCCTGCAAGGAAGAGACATTATTTTTAAGACGTCTTCCCCAACGGTACTCAATCGCATTGACCGGAAAATCGCAGTCAGTGCCGGAATTCCTATTGGACGTCAATTTAAGGCCGCACTCACAGGAGCGTACATCAATAACCGTGATCTGTATGTTAATGAAAATAGTTTTGTCTCCACCGACACATTGGATCAGCTGAGTTTGACCGGAGCACGTGCCGGATTCATCCTGTCTACCAACACCCTGAACCGAAAACAATATGCATCGGAAGGGAAATCGTATCAGTTTACCTTTGATTGGTTCAATGTAGACGAGGATTTTGTCCCGGGGACAACTTCCATCACGAAGGTGCATGTCGAGCAGCGACGCACCTGGTTTAGGGGAAGAATAACGATGGAGCAGTATTTGAAAAAGGGAATTTACAGTTCGGGATATTATTTGGATGGAGTCATTTCCAATCAACCTCTCTTCACCAATTATTACGGAACGATCATAAATGCACCGGCCTTCAATCCGATTCAAGACAGCCGAACGTTATTGCTGCAAAATTTCAGGGCATTTAATTATGCGGCCGGGGGTTGGAAAAACGTTTTTGAAATCCGTAAAAACCTTGACTTCAGGCTGGAGGGATATCTGTTCAAGCCATTTGGTGCGATTATCAGGGGGACCGGTCAGGAGGCTACGTTGAACAAGGAGTTCAGCAAACTATTTTTCGCGGGAACGGCAGGTTTCGTTTTACATTCCACCATTGGCCCCATCAGCCTGAGCATAAATTATTACGATGACAAAGAGACACAACTTGGCGTGCTGCTCCACGTGGGTTTCTTATTGTATAATAAGACCTCCCTGGAGTAAAACTCAATGAATACAATGATTTTGGCTAATTTACCTGAAAGTCGAAAAGGGTTCTAGGCACTATTTCTGCTTTTTTGAATATTAACTATGTTTATTCCCTAATTTTAGTTGTTAACCCGATTCCATGAAGAAACTTTACCTTGTCCTCAGTCTTGTTATGGTGAGTGGATTCGCATATTGCCAACAAGTGCAGTGGGCTTCCAGCGTGCTGGAGTTTTCGTCAGAACTTACCCCTGTCCAGTACTCCGCTCAGCAGGCAGTGGGGAAACCAAATGTCCTCCCGGCCGGAGGTCAAAATCCCAATGCATGGACGCCGGATAAGCCTAAGCGGTTGGAATTTATCAAGTTGGGCTATGCCCATCCTATTCAGATTCAACAGATCGCCATTGCAGAATCGTACAATCCCAGTGCTCTTTTTAAGGTTTTTATCTATGATGAAGCAGGCAAAGAGTATTTGATCCATACATTCAGTCCCATGGCCGTTCCGCTTAAGGCGATGATGCGGAATATCTTTGTGGAGAAGACACCGTACAAAGTGGCCGCGGTCAAGATAGAATTCGATGGCCAGGCCTTGCCGGATTATTATTCACTCGATGCGGTGGCCATTTCAGATTCAGGTTATCCTATCATTGCCGATATTGATTTACCCGATCTATTAAGCAAAGGTCTCGTCGTTGAACAGCTGGATAAGAATGTAAACAGCAATTACAGCGAATTGAACCCGTTGCTTTCTCCGGACGGCAAGACGCTCTACTTCAGCCGAAGAAACCATCCGGAAAATGTGGGGGGTGTAACCGACAAGGAAGACATATGGTATTCTGAGTTGGGCCAGGACGGAAAGTGGACATTAGCAAGAAATGTGGGGCGTCCTTTGAATAACGAATACCCCAACTTCATCAACGCGGTCAGCTCTGCCACACCGGACGGAAAATCAGTGCTTTTGTTGTTGGGCAACCGGTACGAGGAGAAAGGTAAAATGATCGCCGGGGTATCGGTCAGTAATAATATCGGAGGCTCCTGGACCGATCCCAAGCCCTTGCGAATAGAAGACGACTACAATTTCAACGAGAGAGCCAATTACTTTTTAACCAACACGCGCAAGGTTCTGCTTATGTCCATTGAGCGCGAAGACTCACGCGGAGGGCGCGACTTGTACGTGAGCTTCTCGAAAAACGACACCGTTTGGACAAAACCGTTAAACATGGGGGTGGTGATCAATACCGCGGGTGAAGAATCAGGCCCTTTTCTTGCGTCGGATGACAAAACACTTTACTTCTCCTCCAACGGATTCAGTGGATTTGGAGGGAGCGACGTATTTATGTCCAGGCGTTTGGATGACACCTGGACCAACTGGTCGCCGCCTGAAAACATGGGACCGGATATCAATTCTAAACTGGATGATTTGTTTTTCAATATTCCTTCCAATAGTGACTATGCCTACTATTCAAGGGGCGTGACGGAAGATAATCTCGATATATTCCGTGTGAAACTGCCTTTGTTCCATAGCCCTGAACCCATCATTATAGTGAAGGGAAGGCTCATCGACACCAAAACAGGGAAACCGGTTGGAGCCAAAATTATTTATGAGGAATTGCCGGGCGGAAAAGAAGTAGGCATCGCCCATTCCAATCCGGAAACGGGCGAATATGAGATTCACTTGCCCGGCGGTAAGGTATATGGATTCCGGGCTGAAGCGGAAGGCTACGTTTCCGAAAACCAAAGTCTTGATTTACGCAATTTCACCAAAGACGGAGTGGTTGAAGCAAGGGATATCCGACTGGCACCCATCGGTGTTGCAGCCATTGAGAAAAACGCAACGATTGTACTCAATAACATTTTCTTTGATTTTGATAAATCAGTTTTGAAACCGGAATCCTTTCCGGAATTAAACCGCATTGTTTCTTTGATGAACGAACGATCCGCCATGAACGTGGAAATCGCTGGCCATGCAGATGCCACCGGCCCGGACGAGTACAACATGGACTTGTCGCACAGGAGGGCGAATGCAGTGGGTACCTACCTGGGGGAAAAGGGAATTGCAGGCGGCCGGGTAACCGTGACCTACTTTGGTGAAAGCAAACCCATCGACACGAATGCGACCCGCGAAGGCCGGAGGAAAAACCGGAGAGTTGAATTTAAGATTCTGAAATTGTAAACTAAAGTTGATAAGACGCCATGAAGACCATATTGTTTATTTTGACGTTAGTGGCTTCTGTTTATTGTGCCGGCGCACAATCCAACGACACCCTGATCTACGCCGAAGGGAAGATCATTAATGCCAGTACAAAGGAACCTGTCAACGCCCGAATCATGTACCAAAGCCTGCCCTATGGCAGTAAAGTAGGGTTTCTTTCCGGCAACACCTTTTCGTTCCCGTTGTACGACAATGAGAAATATTCCATCACGGTAGAAGCCAATGGGTTTGCACCTTCCAAATACATGATTGATCCCGCTTCCGCGAACAGCGTCCGGAGAGTGATCAAAGATATCGAGTTGGGTTTGCCTACCACCGCAGCCGAAGCAGCGGAAACGACACAATCGGCGGGGAAAGTTATGCGATTGGACAACCTGATCTTCAAGGTGAGCACCGCGACGATATCGGATCAATCGTACCCTGAACTGGACCAGGTTGCCAAAATGCTGAACGATAATCCCAGAATGATCATCCAATTGGAAGGGCACACCGATTCAAAGGGCGATCCCAAATTGAATATGAAACTTTCGGAAAAACGGGTGGTTGCAGTGAAAGACTACCTTATATCAAAAGGGGCTCCGAAAAGTAAAATAAAAACGAAAGCCTTTGGCGGAACCATGCCGCTCTCCCTTGATAATTCCGAGGAAGGTCATAAGTTAAACCGGAGGGTAGAGGTACGGATCCTGCAAAATTAAAGGGAAGCCAACGCTGGCATGACGCCTTTGAATTGGCGAATGATCCGAAGTTTCGCCTGATCGTCCATCGTACTTTCCACGACGGATTTCAAAAAAATAGAAACAAATTCGTTGATCCTTGGCGTATCATAAATGGATTTCGCTTTCAGGAGAAGTTCGCCGCATGTACCCAAACGCCCTGCATTGTACGCTTTCACTGCCTGATTATAATAAAGCAGCCCGGGCAATTGACCCGGATTCACCTCTCGATACAAATCGCAGTGGTAGCGATAACTATTTTGGGTGTCAGCAGCGGCAGTCAATCCTTGCCGATACCTGCCAATCCGCTGACTGATCTCCTTTTCATTTCTGACGAACCCATTGAACCGGTCTGTAGTTTCCAGTAATACTTCTCCTTTTGACGTGTTCACCAAAAGAAATATATGATAGTTCGTCTCGACAATAGTATACTCAACGTTCAACTCACTTAATACAACTGAGAATAGAGAGGTTGCAGTAAGGCAATCGTAGCGACCGGAATCAAAAATTTCGGAAAAATCGGCATACGAGGTGTATTGACGCAAAAATTCCTTTTGCGTCCGATGGAATACTCTTTTGAGCAATGCGATGTCAGATGAGGAATTGCTGCTTTTGAGATTCTGAATGAAGCCGTCGATTCGCGATTTGGCCAAAAGCGTGGCTTGCGGCGAGGTGGCCTCCAGATCCGAAAGAACAGAACTTTCCTGACCGTATCCGAGCAACGGGATCATCAGCAGGAAGAAGGCAAATCGTCTGTTCAAATGTTACCTGAATATTACTAAGGCAGGTATAAAGTTAACAGTTTGGTAACATTAGTCAAGTGTTGGTAACATTCCGGTAACATTGGGGTGAGTTGAAAAAATTGGATACCTTTAAAAAAAGGCTCTTCCATATGGAATTGGTGGCTGAAAAAGTTGATTATACCCGCCTGCAGAGCACTTTTCAGAAGCAGAAGGAAAGGAGCCTGCTGTTGCGCAGGGAGCCTGTACACATGCGCAAGAAAAGACTTGGCAACCTCAGCGATTGGATTTTTTCCAACCGCGACCGCATCAAACAGGCCATTCACCAGGACTTCGGCAAGCCTCTCCTGGAAGTGGATACGACTGAGATCTACCCTATCATCACCGAGATCCGGTACACGCTCAACCACCTTGACAATTGGGCAAAGCCAACAAAAGTCGACGCCCCTTTACCCTATCTGGGAACCCGATCGGAGATCCGATATGAGCCGAAAGGAGTTTGCCTCATTATAGCACCCTGGAATTTCCCTTTTAACCTTTGTATCGGGCCATTGATCTCGTGTTTGGCTGCCGGCAATACGGCTGTTCTCAAACCTTCTGAATTGACTCCCGTTACGTCCAGCCTGTTGAAAGGGATGATAGCGGAAATCTTTGAAGAAGAACTGGTGACCGTAGTAGAAGGAGGACCGGAAGTTTCCACGCACTTGCTGAGCCTTCCGTTTGATCACATTTTTTTTACCGGCAGTCCTGCCGTTGGCAAGATCGTCATGAAGGCGGCTGCCGATCACCTCGCCTCGGTGACCCTGGAACTCGGTGGAAAATCACCGGCCATTATTGATGCCAGCGCGAACCTGAAAGATTCAGCCAAGCGGGTTGCTTTCGGCAAATTTTTCAACAATGGACAAACCTGTATTGCTCCGGACTATGTTTTGGTCGAGGAAAAAATCAGAGAACCATTTCTTCAGGAACTAAAGAAATCGGTTGCAGCGCTTTTTGGACAGGATGGCGTAGTAGATGAAACCTCACCATCCTATTCCAGAATAGTAAATGCAGGGAATTTTCAACGACTCAACGCCTTATTACAGGACGCCATCAAGAAAGGGGCAACGCTTGAATTGAGCGGGCCGGTAAATGCGGAAACAAGATTCATCCACCCCATGATTCTGTCTAATGTTTCAATGAATGCAAGGATGATGGAAGAAGAGATTTTTGGTCCAATCCTTCCCATTATACCTTTCACATCAACGGCAGAAGTCCTTCGGATCATTACCTGCAGGCCCAAGCCCCTTGCGCTATACATCTTTACCACAGACCGTCGCTTCCGCGAAACCATTCTAAGCGAGACATCCGCGGGGGATGTTTGCATCAACGATTGCATCATGCAATTCACGCACCCCGGCCTTCCCTTTGGCGGAGTGAATCACAGTGGGATGGGCAAGTCGCATGGCCGATTTGGTTTCCTGGCTTTCTCCAATGAGAAGCCGGTACTCAGACAAAAGCGTGGATTTGCGGCGCCTTATTTATTGTATCCACCGTACAAGCCAGCGATGAAAAGGATAATCGATATCCTGTTGCGATGGTTCTAGGTCAATCGACAGATTCTAATGTCATTTCAGAGCAAAACACTAAAGCTTGATTTTTCTTTTGCCCTTCATAGTCAATCTTGTGCTCTGCCCGGTATGACCCCGATAAAAATCGGGGTGGGGCTAAATTCTTTTGATTAATTTTGTCCTTTAAACTTCGCGCTGTATGAAAATAATGAAGAAAATCCTGATCGGCTTTGGTGTAGTGATCGTTTTGGTGGTGGCAGCGGCCATGATTATCCCGATGATTTTCAAGAATGACATTAAGGCGGCAGTGGATAAAGAAATTGCCAAGAGCATCAATGCCGACGTAGTCTTTGATGTGAATAACTTCAGTCTTTCCGTATTCCGGCACTTCCCTAATGTGACAGTAGAAATAAAAGAACTTGGTGTTTTTAACCGCGCTCCTTTTGAAGGAGTGCCGCTTTTCGTAGTCGATCGACTGGACCTGGAAGTCAATCTCAAGGATATTTTGTTTGGCGACAAGCTCCGGCTGAAGGGGATCACGATCGTACGCCCCCAAATCAATATCCAGGTCTTGAAAGACGGACAGGCCAATTACAATATCACGTTTCCCTCCACGGATACGGCCAAAGTCGAAACGAAAGAACCCGGCAAGTTTTCTTTTGGTATTGATCATTGGGAAATTGTCGACGGGGAAGTGGTATACGACGACAAGTCCATACCTTATTATTTGACACTGAAAGGCCTCCATCACTCGGGGGGCGGAGATTTTACTCAGGATGTTTTTGATCTGAGGACCCACACCATCGTCGATACCATCACCACGTCGTACGGAGCGATGCAACTATGGAAGGATAAAAGGGCGGAAATTGACGCCGTGGTGTCTATCAGTGAAAACAATTCCAAATATACATTTAAGGAAAACTCGATAAAGATCAACGACTTTGCGATGAGCTTTGACGGTTGGTTTAAGATGAACGAAAAGGATTTTGGAATGGACATCACTTTCAAAAGCCCGGAAAACACTTTTAAAAGTTTGCTGTCATTGGTGCCGGGCATTTACACGAAGGATTTTGCGAAGATTGAAACCAAAGGCGATCTCTCTTTTGCCGGGTTGGTGAAGGGCACCTACAGTGACCGGCAGATGCCGGCCTTCAATGTCACCCTGAAGGTAAATGACGCCATGTTTAAATACCCGGAACTGTCCACCGCGGTGAACAACATCAACATGGATTTGCTGATCGACAACAAAGACGGTGTGGTTGACCATACCGTGATCGACCTCAGGAAATTGCACCTCGATTTTGGGGCTAACCCCGTGGATGCCCGCCTGCTGATCCAAAATTTAAAAGACTATCGCATGGATGGGAGCCTGAAGGCCAAGCTTAATCTGGCAGAGCTTAATACAATGTTTCCCATGCAAGGCCTGGAGATGAAAGGGTTGTATTCTGTTAATGCCACCGCAAAAGGAGTTTACGATAGCATAAAGAAAATTATTCCTGCTGTGGAGGCCTCCATGACACTAACGAATGGTTTTATTAAGTCGTCACAATTTCCGTTGCCGCTTCAGGACTTGAAATTGGATGCTACCATCAGGAACACGACTGGTAAAATGGCCGAAACCCTCATTACGGTTCGGGATTTTTCGATGGTGTTGGACAACGAGAAGCTGAGCGCCAGTATGGTCCTTCAGAATCTCAATGACTATACGTGGGATATCAAGGCAAAAGGAGGAGTGGACCTGGAGAAAATGACTAAGATTTTTCCGGTTGAGGGCATGAGCATAGCAGGAAAGGTGAAGGCCGACGTGGATACAAAAGGGAAAATGTCTGATGTCAATGCGAAGCACTATGATAGGTTGCCGACCAGTGGAAGCGCTTCCTTAAAGGATTTTAAGTTCAGTTCCAAGACCTTACCCTACACTGTCACCCTGAGTCAGGCTGAAATGGTTTTTGATCCAAAGAGAGTGGAGTTAAAACAAATGACGGGGACCATTGGGAAAAGCGATTTTGACGTAAAAGGAGTGGTGACCAACTACATGGGATATGTACTGAGCAAAGGGACGATCAACGGAGCAGTCACTTTTACCTCCAGGCTGCTTGACTTGAATGAATTTATGACAAGTTCATCCGCCGACGCGGCTCCCACCGACACCGCGTCACTCCATGTTATTCCTGTTCCCAACGATATTGACTTTGTGTTTAAGTCATCGATCAATACTGTGAAGATGATGGAGTATACCATGACAAACGCATCCGGCGATATCATCGTAAAAGACGGGATTGCCAATTTGAGCGGACTAAAATTCAATATGTTGGGAGGGGCGTTTGGCGTCAATGGGTCCTACAACACAAAAGACATCAAGCATCCCAAATACGATCTTGCCCTGAAGATCGACAAACTTTCCATTCAACAAGCGGCCAATTCCTTTTCTATTGTGAAGACCTATGCACCCGTGGCGGGCATGGCGAATGGAACGTTCGGAACGGATTTCAAACTCGGCGGCGAACTCAAGCAAAACATGACGCCCAATCTGGCCACTGTGAATGGCGGGGGATTGATCAAAATAATTGAAGCCACACTCACCCAATCGAAATTGGTGTCCGGCGTTACGGCGCTTACAAAACTGGACAACACAGACAACGTATCGCTAAAGAATGTCCTGATAACAGCAGCGATTACCAATGGCCGGTTGAGCGTGAAACCGTTTGATGCGAACTTTGGAAGCTATAAGACCACCATCGCCGGAAGCACGGGAATGGACGGTTCGATCGATTATTCCCTGAAGATGAATGTTCCTGCCGGGAAGCTCGGTGCGCAATACCAGTCACTCATCAACCAATATGCCGGTACCACTAATTCCACTTCGGAAATACCGGTGACCATTGGGTTGGGCGGTACGTATAGCAATCCCAGGACCAGCCTGGTCTCACAGGAGCAAAAGCAGCAAGTGAAAGCAGCGGCAACCAAGGCGGTTGAACAAAAAGGAAAAGAAGAGTTACAGAAGGTGGCAAAGGGTACGCAGGCTGAGGAGGCGGTAAATGCCTTGCTGGGGGTGAAAAAAGTTGACTCCACGAAAGCCAAAGACACAACACAAACTGTCAAACCAGCGGATGTACTTCAGAATAAACTTCAGAATTTGCTGAAACGGAAAAAGAATTAGCGCAAGGGAGAGCAGGGATTACTGCACTTTTGTTAATTCTGTACCACTGAAATATCCTTCTTTGATCAGCTGCATCAGTTGCGAGGGTGATGGATTGATCTGGTAAAAGGTGTCGTCACTTCGCTTAATTTCTGTCAGTTTGAATTTTTTTGAAAGTTTTCTTACCATTTCCTTTCGCCTGGAGTCATCCTGGATATCGATGGACAGAAATTCCAGCGCTCCGGTAGGCTTTTGCCGGACCAGGCGCAACACCCACTGATCCTGCGACTTAAAATTGACGAAATAATAATTTGCATAGAATTTCACAACGAGGCTATCACTCAGCACACCGCGACCCAGCCAGTCCTTATCATCTTTATCCTTAAAATGGTATCCCCAGGATTCAACGATAAGGGTATCTGCTTTTTCTCCTGTCGCCTGATCATAGGAATAGTACAGCCCGAGTAATGACGCAGGCACTTCTTTCAAAACCGGAATACCTGCAGGCTGTGGCTCGCGGAAGGAAACCTCCTTACAGGAATACAGAAGCAAAGACCAGAAAATGACCGGAAAGAGGATTTTCATTGTCTTAAATGGCTGATGAAGGTATTCATTTAAACGAAGGAATGATAGCTTCCGGTATAAAATAAAATCAAATTTGAATAAAATAAGAAGAGAAGGAATTACGTCTGCAACATCAACAGACTCCTCTTAGTTTCTCAATTCATAATTGTATGTTCATTTTTCTTGGAACTCTTGCACTTGGTTTTATTTTTATCGGATGGGTAGGATATTTTATCTCAGGACCGAAATACAAAGGCCCTGTCTCCGACCATTTTGATGGCAGGCGGTTCATCAATCCCGGCAGCATCAAAGCAAAAGGATTCCGGGAAGTGCTGAAGTGGATGGTCGCCCGGGAGCAAGGGGAGTGGAAGGAAGTACCTGCTGGTCACGGAGAAAAGCCGGCCTCCCATTTCGACAACGGGATTCGAATAACGTTTGTGAATCATTCTACCTTCCTGATCCAGGTTGATGGGGTGAATATTCTTACGGATCCGGTTTTCAGTGAAAGAACGAGTCCGGTGCAATGGGCGGGACCGAGGCGAATGCGACCACCGGGGATCCTACTGGAGGACCTGCCGGCGATCGACGTCTTGATTTTGAGCCACAATCATTGGGATCACCTGGACATTGCTGCCGTTAAGAAAATCCATGCTCTCCACCATCCGAAGATAATCACACCCCTTGGCGTAAAGGCGTTTCTGGACCGGGAAGGAGTGACCGGTGCGAAGGACGTCGATTGGTGGCAGGAAGAAGAGATCAATACACTATTGAAAATACAATCCGTACCGGCGCAGCATTTCTCTGGCCGGGGAACGTTTGACAGGGACGCCACCTTGTGGTGCGGATACGTGATTCACCGCCGCGGCGGCAACATTTATTTTGCGGGAGATACAGGCTACAATGACCAAACGTTCAAAGAAATCGGGGAGCGTTGCGCGCCCATACAGGTGGCTCTCCTACCTATAGGTGCTTATAAACCAAAGTGGTTCATGTCTCCCATCCATTGCTCCCCGGAAGAGGCGGTGAAAATCCACCGGGAAGTGAGATCAAAAAACAGCATTGCTACGCACTTTGGTACATTTCCATTAGCAGATGATGGTCAGACGGAGCCTGTCGCGGAATTGAATAAAGCGTTGCAGGAGGCGGGCATCGATTCGGAAACCTTTCTTGTCCTCAAGGAGGGTGTACCGAGAGAGTTTTAGAATAGTTGCTCCGAAGGAGTCCGGAGTACTCCTTCGGAGCAACCGATTCAAATCTTCTTCTCCAGTTCCGACACTTTCTCTTTAGCTTCTTCCTTTCCAAAAGAGACTGCCATTTTATAAAGTTCCAGTGCTTCTTTCCTGGTTTCTCTTTTCTTACGGGGAGCAAACCTCGTCCGCTTCGCTGTTTCCTCAACCGCTTTTGCGCGGGCAAAGTAGGCTTCGGCTTCACTTATCTTCGATTCTGTCATGAGGTCCATGACCTGAGCTTCGAGTTTGGTGATTTCTTGTTGTTTCGCATCGAGCTGAATCAGTTTATCTTCTATTTCAGCCTTTTGCAGACTCACGGTCTGAACGAGATTATCATTTTGATTGCGATACTTTTCAACCTGCTCCTGCAAGACAATCAACTCCTGACCCCGGGTTTCCAGATCATGCTTTAATTTTTTGACAGCGCCTGAATACCCCGAAGTGGAATTTTTTAAGGACGAGATCCTGTTTTCGAGGAACGCCATTCTGTTCACCGCTTCCTTAACATACTTAGTGATATCCCGCATACGGGCAGTGTAGTCCTCGAAGGTAGTCCCCTCGATCATTTTGGTTTTAAGCACGGAGCGGCTGGCATCAATGGAGTCCATTAACGTCCCGATTTCCTGTAACGTTTCTGTGGTTTTGTGATTTGATTCGATCTCCGTTTTCAGTGAATCCACTTGTATTTGAAGCCGTGCTGTTTCCGTATTTCGGAAATCACAGCTATAGAGCGCGCCAACGACAGACAAGTAGGTGAGGTTTCTTTTCCACATAGCAGTATTCGTTTTAAGTTGAAAAAATGGGACAAAGGGTAATTATCCGGCGTGAAAGAAACGAAAGATTTCCTCCAATAAAATGTCCGTCGGGATGAACTGAGGATTTTCACGACAACAGGTTTCAGGAAGGCGTTAAGACACCTTGGAAGGGAGCGCCAGGACACCTTTGCGGGATCAGCCGCATGGCGTATATTTGTACCCCGCCATGAAGAAAACCATCGCAAATATCACTCTTACCCTGCTTTTGGCGGTACCGGTTTTTTCATTGATTAGCACGCTGCTGCCGGCAGAACGGCAGAAAATGGATCTCGCTTGTCAGTCTGCATTTCCCGGAGACGGGGAAGATCAACAAGATGATTCCGATCCCACGAAGAGCGATGAAATGGATCAGGACAGTGAGTTCATAATGGAAAAATATTCCTGGCTTTCGATGCCGGTTTGCTTAAAGCAATGGGCATCAAGCCGAACCTGTCTTTTCATGGAACATCACCGTGAAGTAGGAACGCCCCCGCCGAAAGTGTAGTACCCCCGCTCCGGGCTACGGAGTTTCATTTCATTATTTATTATTACGGATTTGCACCGAAACGGAATTGGGTTTCCATCCCTGTCCCGTATTTCATGAAAAATTCTTACCAATGAGCATCAAAGATTATTTTAAATATGATTTTAAGGCCGCACTCGTAGTATTCCTTGTCGCCTTGCCATTGTGCCTGGGAATTGCTTTGGCGTCCGGCGCACCCCTTTTTGCCGGGCTGACAGCCGGAATTGTTGGCGGCATCGTAGCGGGGATTCTGAGTGGTTCCCCCCTCAGCGTAAGTGGTCCCGCGGCGGGCTTGACCACCATCGTTGCTTTGGCAATAATAAAATTGGGTTCCTATGAGGCATTTTTATTAAGTGTAGTTCTCGCAGGAATGATACAAGTCGTTCTCGGTTTTGTAAAAGCCGGCTCGATTGGTCATTTTTTTCCTGCTTCCGTAGTGAAGGGAATGCTTGCCGCTATCGGGCTCATTCTCATTTTGAAACAAGTTCCTCATGCGACGGGGTATGACATTGACTTTGAAGGAGATGAAAGTTTTGTTCAACCGGACGGACGAAACACATTCTCCGAAATCCTGGACGCACTTCAATCATTAACGCCTGGGGCGATTGTTATCAGTTTGATCTCCTTGCTGATTCTTTTTTGGTGGGAGCGCCCGTCCTTTAAGAAATACAAATTTTCAGAATTCTTACCGGCACCGCTTGTTGTTGTCCTGGTCGGAATTTTCCTGAACATCATTTTCTCCCTTTATTTTCCAGCGTTGGCATTGAATGATAAGCATTTGGTGTCCGTACCCTTGCTTGCGGACATTCAAAGCGGGGCCTCCTTCATCACGTTTCCAGATTTTGCCTTGTGGAGGGACCCGCAGATCTATAAACTCGCCCTGACGATTGCTATCGTAGCAAGCCTGGAAACCTTGTTGAGCATCGAGGCCTGTGATAAATTGGACCCCCACAGGAGAATGACCCCGCTCAACAGGGAACTAAAAGCACAGGGCGCTGCCAATTTCATTTCAGGATTGCTGGGGGGGTTGCCTGTTACATCCGTCGTGGTGAGAAGTTCAGCAAACATTCATGCAGGCGCCCGGACGAAGGCCTCGACCATCACGCATGGTATTGTGCTGCTCCTTGCCGTCCTGCTGATTCCATCCCTCCTCCGCCTCATCCCCCTGGCTTGCCTGGCCGGTTTACTTCTTGCCGTCGGGTACAAACTGACCGAACCAAAACTCTATCGGGAGATGTACAGCAAGGGACTCAGCCAATTCCTGCCCTTTATCGTAACCGTGGTGGCGGTAATTCTAACCGATCTTTTGCAAGGTGTTTTCTGGGGAATTCTCGTGGCCGTATTCTTCATATTAAGAACTAACTTTGGAAAGGCAGCGATCCTGGTGAACAATGGAAGCGGCTACCTTTTGAAATTGACGAAAGATGTTTCCTTTCTCAATAAATCCACCTTGAGAAACATGTTTCATACCATTCCCCCCAATACACGGATTCTTATTGATGGATCTCAATCGCAATTCATCGACTATGACATTATGGAAACGATTGCCGACTTTATCGAATCCGCAAAATCAAAAAACATAAGTGTCGAATTGAAGAACATTACGTTAACAACTTAAGATCTATCTATGGAACACATCGAAAAATTATTATTACAAAATAGAGCCTGGGTCGAGCAAAAAAATCAGGAGGACGACCAGTTCTTCACGCGTTCTGCAAAAAGTCAAAAGCCCCGGTTTTTATGGATTGGCTGTTCGGATAGCCGTGTTCCGGCCAATGAAATTACGGCAACCGATCCGGGAGAAATTTTTGTACACCGCAACATTGCCAACATGGTCATTCACACCGATATGAGTATGCTGAGCGTATTGGACTATGCCGTGAACGTACTGGAAGTGCCCCATGTGATTCTTTGTGGCCATTATGGATGCGGGGGCGTTCGGGCCTCTATGGGTCAAAAGCAATTTGGATTGATTGACAATTGGATCCGTCATATCAAGGACGTTTACAGTCTGCACCAGAAGGAACTTGAAGTTATCCGGGACCCGGAGGAACGCGAAAACCGCTTCACCGAATTCAATGTGATTGAGCAAGTGTACAACCTCAGTCAAACGTCGATTATCCAGAATTCCTGGGCAACACGCCATGCGCCATTTGTTCACGGTTGGGTATACGATCTTCGTTCCGGACTGATCAAAGATCTGAACGTAAGTATGAACGACAACAGCACGATGAAGGAAGTGTATAAATTTGAAGTTCTAACCTAATGCCTATGGGCGTTACATTCTACGACTGGAGGAAGAATGCGCGCGGGGATTTCTTCGGTGGGCTGAATGCGGCCATCGTGGCCATCCCGTTGGCTATGGCTTTTGGCGTAGAGTCCGGGTTGGGCGCGGCCGCTGGCTTAATCGGTGCTTTTGTTTTATGCACGGTTGCATCGCTGGTCGGTGGTACTCCTTTGCTGGTGAGCGGCCCCACGGCTCCGATGGCGGTTGTTTCATCAATCATCGTTGCCAACACGTTGGAAACCGCCGCTACCCTGGAGGGGGGATTGAGCACTATTTTTGTCATCTTTTTCTTAGCGGGGGCATTTCAGGTGATGTTAGGCCTGCTGCGGGTTGGGCAATACATTCGATTTGCTCCTTATCCGTTGATATCCGGCTTCATGAGCGGGGCGGGTCTGCTGATGATTACACTGCAGATTTTCCCTTTGCTGGGTGAACCCACCAGGATGCACATCGCTGAAGTGATGGGTGGAATGGGTGCGGCTTTCTCCTCTCTGAACAGTACCGCCCTGGCACTGGGGCTATCAACGATCCTCGTGATTTATCTTTTCCCCAGGATCACAAAGGCCATTCCGTCGACATTGGTTGCACTGATTGTTGTTTCGGGAATTGCCTATTTTCTTCCCTGGAAAGTACCGGTGATCGGTGATATCCCCAACGAATGGATGGAATGGAAGTGGAGCCACGTGCAGGATTTTGATCACACGTTGTGGAAGGAAGTATTGGTGCCTTCATTCACATTGGCGTTGATTGGTTCCGTTGACACGTTGTTGACCTCACTGGTAGCGGACATGGTAAGTAACACACAGCACCGGAGCAACCGCGAATTACTTGGGCAAGGCCTTGGCAATATGCTTTCGGCCCTTACAGGAGGGTTGCCGGGATCGGGTGCTACAATGCGTACGATTTTGAATATTCGCTCCGGCGCCAGGACAAGATGGTCAGCACTCATCCACAGCGCCTTTTTGCTTTTAGTGTTATTGGAAGTCAGCCAATGGATTTCGCATATTCCGCTTGCTGTATTAGCGGGGATCCTGATCACCGTCGGAGTGAGCATTATCGATTATAAAGGTCTCGGAGATATTCGTAAAATTCCAAGGTCGGATGCGGTTGTGATCCTGGCCGTGTTGTTGTTGACCTTTTTTGTCGGAGTCCTCCAGGCCTTTGCTGCAGGAATTGTCTTAGCGTCCTTGTCCTTTGTAAAAAAGATGGCCGATAAAAACAGAACCCAATCGGAGCCCCTTGCCCTGGTTCAGGAGGAGGAAGAAGAATTGACGGGACTTCACCCCACGTCGTTGGCGCGCGAGGTCTATATCCAGGAGTTCAGCGGACCGCTTTTTTTCGGATTTGCACCTTATTTTAAAAGGGCTTTTCGTGAACTGCCTTACATGCGGGCTGTCATCTTCCGCATGGAGAATGTTCCCTTTATTGATCATAGTGGGGTTGTAGCACTGGGAGATGTTTTACTTCAGTTAAAAAATAAGAAAGTCGTCATCTTGCTTGTTGGCTTGCAAGAGGAGCCCGGGCAGCAACTGCGAAAAATGAATATTATTCCTGAAATCGTAAAGGAGCAGCGGATATTTCCATCCTTTTCCGCAGGCGCTGACTGGCTTGTACCGTACCTGAAAGAAAACCCGAGCCCCCACTTAAGAGAAATGGTCATTCAAAAGAGCCTGGGCCTGGATGAACTCGATCACCGTCTCAATTAAATTTTGGGGTGGGTCCAGCATCGTCTCTCGGAGAGGACGATGCGCGAGCTTGGACCGAGAACGTATCGTCCCCTCGGGAGACGATACTTGACTTTCCTGGGGGGCGATACTTGAGGTTAAGCTATGCTCAATTCAAAATTGAACGTACTTCCCTTACCAATCTCGCTTTCGACCCATATCCGGCCTCCCTGCGTGGTAATAAAATCTTTTGAAATGGCGAGGCCCAAACCGGTTCCTGAGCGTGAGGGATCGCTCCCCGGAACCTTGTAAAATTTATCAAATACATGCTCCCGGTGTTTGGCATCAATTCCTTTTCCGAAATCCTGAACGGAAAATACGATATGCCCGGTATCGCGCCTGGCCCGGAGGACAACAGTTGATTTTTCAGGACTGTAATGAATGGCATTTGATAAAAAATTGACCAATACCCACGACGTCTTTTCCAAATCGGCTTTAACGGCAGGCAGATCTTCGGGGCAATGGACCTCCAGGTGAATTTGCTTTTGGCCGGCCTGGAATTTCAGAGCATCATGGGCATAGTCAACAATCTGTTTTGGTTTCAGCGCCTGGTACTGCATTTGAATATTCCCGGTTTCAACCTGGGCCAGATCCAAAAGTTCACCCGTGATCTTCAGGAGCCGGCTGGTTTCTTCGTTGACGGTTTTAACAATCCTTTTTTGTTCTTCATTAAGGGAGCCAATGCGCTCGTCCTCCATAAGCTGAGAACACATTTGAATGGAGGCGATTGGTGTTTTAAGCTCGTGTGATACGGTGGCAATAAAATTGGTTTTGGCAAGGTCGAGTTCTTTGAAAGCGGTTATGTTTTTGAGAATAATCACGTATCCAATGGAAATCCCCTTTTTTTCCCCGGTAGGAATGGAGGTCATTTTTAACGTCTCTCTGGTGAAGTACGATTCTTTCCCTTCATTAAAGATCTTCAAGAACGGTTGCGGCTCCTCCTGGAATACCTTTCCTTCCATTATCCCTTTGATCAGGTTGCGAAGGAGGTCATTTTTCACGGCCACATCAGGGGCATAATGACCGACCAGGTTCTTCGCATCCATTCCGAGAATTTTAATGGCCTCGGTATTGGCAAACAGCACTTTCTTTTTTTCATCCAACCCAATGATCGGGTCGTTCATTTTATTGATGATGGTCTCGATGCGCTTTTTCTCAAAGAGGATTTGCGCCAGGTTGCTGTGCTCGTATTCGTCCAGTTTTTGGGCCATGCTGTTGAAGGCTTCCGCCAATTCCCCAAATTCATCTCCCGATTCAAAGTGCAAACGTTCGTCATAATTTTTGTTGGAGATCGCCTTTATTCCCTCTGCAAGTTCTTTGATTGGATTAGCAATGTAACCCGGGAAGTTGACGATGAAGGCAAAGGTGAAAATGAAACAAAGCGACCCGATGATTCCAATGTAGAGGAGGGCCTTATCGGCAGTCTCCTGAGCCACATTGTTTTTCCGGACGATGGCCTCCATATTGATCCGCGTGAGCCCGTACAAGGTGGCCCGGAGAGAGGGGACCAGCGAAGTATCCGCCGGGGTATTCTTTAACGCTTCAAATTGTGACCGGAGTTGTTTTGTTAATTCCGACTCGCCGGTTTCGGAAATATTGTTTTCCTGGTCTTTCAGATTTTTCTCAATCGAGTCATATTTCTTCTGGTCCAGGGCAACATGAATATTTTGCATGAACTCAATACTTTCGTAGTTGTCCTTGAGGATTTCCCTCGCATCATTGGAGAGGGCGTACAAATAATAAGCGCCGAGCGCCCCCACCACGACGGCCACTCCGAAAAGGAATGCCAGTCCCATGGCGAGTTTTGTTTTGATGCGGATCTTCATCAGGATAGTATCACTAAGTCAATATCGGACAGAGAAAGTTTCGTCAATAATTGGTTAAATAAATTCGTGCTTAAAATGATACGGATAAGGCTAACATGCGGCTTACCGATACACACCGTCGTAATTTGGTGCTGTTCTGCGGCCGCCATAATACCCGCGGTTATTTTATTATTTTTTAACCGGATGACTTCTGCGCCGAGTTCGGTAGCGAGCTTGAAATTGTTGATCAGGTGACGCTGTTTGGCCAGGTTGATTTTGTCGGGATCCTCCCATGGTGTTTGCACATAAAGGACGAACCATTTCGAATTGTAGTATTGGGCGAGGCGTGACGTTTTACGGATGATCTTTGTCGCATTGTCTGCGTTGGAGCTGATGCATCCCAAAAAACGTTCGGGTTTGAGTTTGGTATGCTGCGGTACTTCCGCATCGATCTTGCGCTCTACCTGCGTGGCGACCTCTTTTAGCGCCAGCTCGCGGAGCTGAAGAATGGTATCGGGCTGGAAAAAATTTCTTAAGGCAATTTCAATTTTCGATTGGTCATAGATTTTCCCCTCTTTCATTCTGGCGATCAATTCATCCGCGGTAAGGTCGATATTGACCACCTCATCGGCCATCTGCAAGACTTTGTCCGGCACACGCTCTTTGATCTCGATACCGGTAATCTTCTCAATTTCCTCATTCAGGCTCTCGATGTGCTGGATGTTCATTGCGCTGATCACGTTGATCCCGGCATTCAGTATATCCACCACATCCTGCCAGCGCTTTTCGTTTTTACTTCCTTCGATATTGGTGTGTGCCAGTTCGTCGACGATGGCTACTTCGGGATGTGCGTTGACCACAGCCTGCAGGTCCATTTCGTCCAGTTCCTTGCCCTTGTAAAAAAGGGTCCGCCGGGGGATGAGGGGTAAGCCATCGATCAAAGCCTGGGTTTCTTTCCTGCCGTGCGTCTCAATATATCCGATCTGGATGTCCACGCCGTTTTTCACCAGACTGTGTGCCTCCTGGAGCATGCGGTATGTCTTGCCCACCCCGGCGCTCATGCCAATGTAGATTTTAAACTTTCCTCGCCTCGATTTTTTTATCAGATTGAGAAAGTGCTGAACGGATTTGTCTTTTTCGGGCATTGGTTATCAGAATTTACAGAATTTCAGAATTTACAGAATTCTGATCATTCTGTGAATTCTGATCAATATTTATAGATAAACGCCGCACCTAACGTGGTTTGTTGAGCTGTTGGAAGGAGTTTATTACTTTATTGTACTGTCAAGAGCAATGTTCAGTTTCAGCACGTGTACGCGGGCCGGGCCGAGCAATCCAATGAGAGGCTGTTCCGTGAAATTGTTTACCAATGCCCTTACCCTTTCCTCTGCAAGGCCGCGTATTTTGGCAATGCGGGGTATCTGTATCAGGGCCGCCTGTGGGGAAATATGTGGATCCAAGCCGCTTCCTGATGCAGTGACCAGGTCGCCAGGGATCCTTGCTTTTTCAATGCCGGGGTTGTGCAGGAGAAATGTATCGATCCGGGCCTGAACTTGTGCGAGGTATTGCGGATTGGAAGGACCTTTGTTGCTCCCCGCAGAGCCGGCTGCATTGTAGTTCACGGCGGAGGGACGCGACCAGAAATACTTGTCCGCAGTAAAGGATTGTCCGACGTTGCTGAACCCGTATTTTGTAGGGTTGTCTATGCCGTAAGAAATAACTTCTCCCTTGCCCTCATTGGGTGAAAAGTAAGCAACACTCCAAACGACGGTCGTATAGACACCGCAGAAAAAGACGATGCAACAAAGTGTCAGAATGATAGCAGGCAAAATGTGATTTTTCATAACTCTTTTCTTTAAATAATGGCTGATACGACGAGGTCAATAAGTTTAATTCCGACAAAGG
>Ga0193731_1000095_pt1 | contig 29430 bp, 32 predicted proteins | sample U1a2metaG_FD_144920 | JGI IMG/M metagenome (GOLD analysis project Ga0193731, IMG submission 144920) | Soil microbial communities from a riparian zone of the East river system, Colorado, United States - U1a2 | ecosystem: Environmental > Terrestrial > Soil > Riparian zone | place: USA: East River...
GCGGGAGAATTGGCGAAAATTCCAGTGATGGTCGACTTTGGCGGCGCCGAACCTGCTCTTTCCCTGGAAACCCTGCTGATGGAAAAACTCAGGCCGGGAGACATATTAACGCATTGTTTTGGTCACACCAAAACCAGGATGCCGGTAGTTCAAAATGGTACCCTTCAGGCATTTGCGCTGAATGCTCAAAAACGCGGTGTAATTTTCGATGTAGGGCATGGTGGTGGAAGCTTCTTGTTTGAGCAAGCCGTCCCGGCTATCAAACAGGGACTCAAACCCAATTCCATTAGCACCGACCTTCATACCGGCAGTATGAACGGAGGCATGAAAGATATGATCAATGTGATGTCTAAATTGCTCAATATTGGTCTGACGCTCAACGAAGTAATCGCCTGCTCTACCTGGAATCCAGCCCAGGAGATCAACAAAAAAGAATTGGGCAATCTCAGCGTAGGCGCTCCTGCCGATGTTGCAGTGATCAGTCTTGAAAAAGGTAGTTTTGGATACGTTGATGTCGGTGGTTTTAAAGTCACCGGGGATAAAAAACTGGTTTGTCAGGTGACCGTCCGCGATGGCGACGTTGTTTGGGACCTGAATGGATTGTCGGCAACGAATTTCAAATAAAAACTCTATTTTAGTTTTTTACGATACCTATGAAATCAGGATGTTATTTTAAAAGCGTTGTTCTCTTCTTATTGTTGGTTGGCTTTACTCACTGTACGCTACGAAACGAATTACCCCCGGGTGATGAAGTTAATGGGGGCCTTTTCCTTCCTGACCAGTTTGAGGCGGTCGTGGTTGCCGAAAGCACCGGACCTGCCCGGCACATGGCGGTCAGCAACGAGGGTGTTATTTATGTGAAGCTGAGATCGCCAAAGCCGAAAGGAATTGTGGCGCTTCAGGATAGGAATAATGATGGTAAAGCCGACAGTATTGTCTACTTCGGAGACTATAAGGATGAAGGTGCTTATGGAACTGCTATGCGCATCTACCGCGGTTACCTCTATTTTACCACCGCCGGTCAGCTCTATCGCGTCAAATTAACACCGGGGAAAATGATACCGGAAGGAGAATTCGAAGTGATCGTTAACGACGATTATAAACATGACAAACATGGATATGAACATATTGCCAAACCCATTGCCTTCGACGATAAAGGGAACGTCTATGTCCCGTTCGGAGCGCCCGGTGATGTTTGCCAGGTGAGAAACAGAATACCCGGTTACCCCGGTGAGGATCCTTGTTCTCAGCTCGAAGAGCATGGAGGCATCTGGAAGTTTGACGCCAACAAAACCGGACAGACACAGAAAGACGGGATCCGGTATGCTACGGGTATGCGAAGTCTGGTGGCCATGGACTGGAACCATGCCGACAGCAGTTTGTATGTCGTCGTTCATGGAAGAGACGATCTGCACTCCAGAAACGCAGCGCTTTTTTCGCCGTGGCAAAGCGCCGTGCTTCCTTCCGAGGAATTTTTGAAAGTAACAGAGGGAACGAATGCAGGATGGCCTTATTACTATTACGATCAAATCAAGGGAAAGCGGATGCTAAATCCGGAGTACGGTGGCGATGGCACGAAAGAAGGCAAGGGTGATCAGTATGCGAAACCATTAATTGGTTTTCCCGCCCACCTTGCCCCGAATGATCTTTTTTTCTACACCGGCGATCAATTTCCCAACCATTACAAAAATGGTGCATTTATTGCATTTCACGGGTCGACCAATCGCGCTCCCTATCCGCAGGCAGGGTATTTTGTTGCTTTTGTTCCATTTGTAAACGGTATTCCAACCGGCAAATGGGAAGTCTTTGCTGATGGTTTTGCCGGAGTAGATCCGATTGTGAGCGTAAACGATGCACGCTACCGGCCGATGGGGATTGCCATGGGGCCGGATGGCGCCTTGTACCTTACGGAAACGAACAAGGGCAAAATCTGGCGGGTCACCTACAAAGGGAAAAAGGAAACCTTCGGTGAGGCACAACTGGCCAAAATGGAAAAAAGAAAATTGCTGTCGAATATAAGAGACCCCGACGAGGTTAATGATAATCTGACGAAGGGTCTGGCCGTTGGTGGAGAAAAAGTATACGTTACGTACTGTCGAAGCTGTCATCAAAAAGACGGGCGCGGCGCGAGCGGACGGTTTCCTCCCCTTAGCGGTACCTGGGTCACGGGAGATAAGGCGAAGTTGATCGGCATCGTAGTAGGCGGCATGGAAGGCCAAATCGAGGTGAACGGCGAATCCTATAACGATGTCATGCCCAAGCACCAATTTTTGAGCGATGAGGAAGTTGCCAATGTGCTTACCTATGTCAGGGCGAATTTCGGAAATAAAGCCAGCCCGGTTACGGTTGACGAAGTAAGGGGCGTACGGGCAGCAAGAAAAAAATAATCATGTATCTTTCCGGACTGGATTTACATTACCGGTAACATAAAATAAAACAATTTCAATTTAACCCCTAAACTATACACGCTATGAAAACAAACAGAAGATCGGTATTTAAGAAGCTGGCAGCCGGAATAACCGGATTATTTGGATTTGCCATTGTCACCGCAGGTACAAAGGAAACTCAACTCACGGATAGAAATGAGGGCGCGGGGTCAGTCGTCATGGATCAGGAAATACCGCTCTTTTCCGGCAACAGAGTCAGTGGAAACTTAGTATTTATTGCTGGAAAGGGGGCGCATTTTGCAGGGGATATTACTTCTCATACAACGCACGTGTTGAACGAATTAAAGACAGAACTGGAAAAGGCCGGTTCATCAATGGAACATGTATTAAAAGTCAATGTCTACCTCAATGATCTAAAGGATTACAAGGGAATGAATGATGTGTTCCGCGGAAAATTTGGCAAGCTTCCCCCCGTTCGTACAACGATCGCTGCTGCCGGCGGTATACCCGGCGACTCCCTTGTAGAAATTGACTGCATAGCGATGTTAAAATAAGCTAAATGACAAAAAGAAGAGATTTGCTGAAAGGCCTGATGACGCTGCCCCTGATGGGGGCGGTGGCAGGCAATGAGGCGTTCGCCAAAGCAGGTTCACCAGGAGATTTTGAACGGGATTATTTCAAGGAGCTGGGAGTCCGCACCTTTATCAATGCCGCGGGTACCTATACCGCACTCACCGCTTCCCTGCCGCATCCCGAAGTAATAAAGGCGATCAACTACGCGGCTCTCCAATTCGTGAAACTGGAGGAGCTTCAAGAGAAGGTAGGAGACCGAATCGCCGAACTGCTGAAATGCGAAGGAGCGATGGTTACCTCGGGGGCAGCCTCGGCGATCACGCTGGGGACGGCCGCTGTGTTAACGGGCGGAGATCAGCAAAAAGCCGATCGCATTCCGAATGACCTCACCGGGATGAAATCGGAAGTTATTATTCAGAAATCACATCGTGTGGGGTATGATCATGCTATTCGCAATTGTGGTGTGAAAATGATTGAGGTCGAGACCTTGAAAGAATTGGAGGCGGCCATCAGCGAAAAGACGGCCATGATGTGGTTTTATAACAACCAAAACCCGGTAGGAAAAATAAAGGATGTAGAATTTGTCAGCCTCGGTAAAAAGCATGGCATACCGACTTTCAATGATTGTGCAGCCGAATGTCCTCCTGCAGAAAATCTCTGGAAGTGGACCCAAATGGGCTTTGACCTGGTAGCCTTTTCCGGCGGCAAAGGATTGAGGGGACCGCAAAGCGCGGGACTCCTGTTGGGAAAAAAGGACCTCATCATCGCGGCCAGAAAGAATGCACCGCCGAACGGATCTACCGTAGGCCGCGGAATGAAAGTGAACAAGGAAGAGATCCTCGGTATGCTCGTGGCGCTGGAAGTTTATTTGGCCAGAGATCATCAGAAGGATTGGGCGTTGTGGGAAAAGCAAATCAAGTTGATCCACGATGCCGCGGCTTCCGTGCCGGGTACGACGCCAGAAATCCATGTTCCCGAGATTGCCAACCATGTGCCTTCCCTCCGGGTAAAGTGGGATGCGTCCAAAATCAAAATCACAGCCGAGGAGGTAAGAAATGCCCTTCGTGCCGGCCATCCCTCAATTGAAACAATGGGCGGTAATGAAACTGTGGACATTACCACCTGGATGATGATTCCCGGCGAAGAGCGGATGGTGGCTAAGCGTTTAAAAGAGATATTACAAGGGGCGGCGCATTAGGGGTCGGGAAGATGGAACGAAGGGTAAAAATGGTGATCGGTAATCGGTGATCGGTGGTTTTCAGTGTTTTTACGGACCTGGTCTTGGGTTTAGAGGAGATAGTAGTTGTTAGGGTCTAGAGACTAGTCAAGAACATGGCATTGAAATCCCTCGCTCGTGATCAGTTCAATTATTCTCTCGCGGGAGATCGCCGTTCCTTCCACCCGCAGGATCTTATCGCAGTCCTGCAAGTCAAAGTTGATCTTGTGATGCGGGAAATGGGTAAGGAGCCGGGTCGTGAGCTGCCTGGCAAGATCCTCCTCCTGAACATTGGTTTTAAAAACTTCTACCGTTTTCATCTTTAAAGAGTCTTGAGACTCAAGACCATTTAGGTTCGTAGTGAAGGGCAACGATGCCGCAACTGAACGAAGTGGCTTTGATAAGGTTCAAATTCAGATTGCTCTCCAGGCCCTTGAATATGGGCATACCCCTTCCAATGGCAGCAGGATTAACAAAAAGGTGATACTCATCAATCAAACCGTGCTTTATTAAATCTGAAACGAACGTCGCCCCGCCGTAGGCAATAATGTCTTTTCCAGGTTGCTTCTTTAGCCTGATAATTTCTTCCACCAGCTCGCCCTTGGCCACCGAAGTATTCTTCCACGCCCCCGGCGGGAGGCCAGGTTGGATGGCGGACAACGTTTTTGAAAAAACAATCTTGGGCGTGTCATTCATCTTGCGAGCAAATGCACTTTCTTCATTCGTGCTTTCCGGTTGGGCTACCCTGGACGCCCAGGCATCAATAAACCCCTTAGCCAATACGCCACCCAGAAGAATAAGATCGACCGGGTCGGTTAATTCACTGACATACTTTTTCAATTCATCATCCCAATCCCATACCATCCAATCCATTTCCCCGCTAGGCCCTGCAACAAAGCCATCTGCTGATAGTTGCATTTGCAGTTTTATTTTCCTCATTACAATTCATTTAAGAGTTCAGGCAGCAAATGCATTCCCTACTGCTGCCTTCCTTCTCATTTTACCACCTAACCACGTACAAGGCAGCGATGTAATGACCAGCGCAATCGGGTACCAATGAGCCGACAGGTCCCACCCCACAATCGTGCCGAGTATACTCACGACAACGCCTATTAATCCGAGAATAATGGCATGACGCAGGGGGCGATCAGGAGCTAACATCGCAGTAACATACCCACCCGCCACCGCATACACACTGCGATAGAGCAGCGCAACCAGGAGCATCCAGGGAATGAATAGTCCCTGCTCCTGAGGTGGGAAAATACCAAGGGATTCCAGGACCGAATCTGTGCCGACGGATAAGGCAACGATCGTGATCATTCCTGCCAGGATGGAACCAATGCTTTTGAAGGTGCGCTTATTCATATTTTTCTAAATTTCAGATTCTCCTTCTCCAATTCTATTTTTCACTTTCACAAATTAAGCATTAAACTCAAAATTATTTAGCAACTAACGCAGTCTGGTAATTCGATTTTTTCTCATAATAAAGCAACCAGTCCCGTTCAAACTTGTCGGTAAGGGTACCCATGGTTCCGGCAAAAAACTCGTGCAAGGGATGAACAATTTGTCCCCCGGCGGAAAGATTGGAGAAGAATACCTTTATTTCGCTCTCACTATTACAATTCAGGGATAAAGAAATGGTATTTCCCTTTACGACTCCCTCCGGCCCTACCATATCCGATCCCAGCAACACCAGGCAGTCCTTCATCAAACTGGCGTGTAAGATTTTTTGCTTTGCCCCGACTGGCATTTCATTTTCCATGGGAGAGCCTTCCACAGTTTGCATACTTAGCTCTCCTCCCAAACAGGCTTGATAAAACGTCATAGCTTCGCGGCAATTGCCGTTGAATGTCAGGTAGGCATTTATTTGGGTCATCTCCCGGTCTTTTGATATAGCAAATCTACTGGCACCAGGTTAATCGGCCAGGGTGTAAATACGGCAATCTTGGGGGTTGATTGCGACAATTTCTTCTGTTAGATTTGACACATGGACTGCGAAAGAATGCCACAAAGACACGAAGACACGAAGTTCCTTTTTTGTTCTACGTATGCTTAAAAAATTTTATTTAAAAAAGTAAATCAAATTATCATTTGTCATGGCGGCTTTGCAGTGAAATTCCTAACCACAGGCGCAAAGGCGCGAAGACAAAAAATTTAGTGTCTTCGTGGCTTTGTGGCAAAAAGTACTGACTCCAACGTATTAACCATATGAAACACATTTCCATTCTTGTCCCGAGAGGCGCTGTTGCCCTAAGCACTATCGAAGGTCCTTTTATCGGCTTCAGCAGAGCGAATGATGTCTTACTAGCCATGGGAAAGCAGCCTTTATTCCAGGTGCAACTGGTAGGACTCTCGAGAGAGACCCAGACGTATGATCGGTTGTTTGCGGTTTACCCCGACCGGACGGTGGAAGACGCGTTCAAAACCGATCTCGTCATTATCCCTGCCGTCAATGGCGACATGAACAGCGTGATCGAGTTAAATAAAGATTTTTTTCCCTGGATAAATAAACAATACAAGGCGGGAGCAGAAGTGGCCAGCCTTTGTGTGGGTACATTTTTGCTCGCCTCAACCGGGTTACTGGCCGGAAAGAAATGCGCCACCCACTGGATGGCGACGAACGATTTTAGAAAAAGGTTTCCCGAGGTGACCCTCGTATCCGAAAAAATCATTACCGATGAGCACGGTATCTACTCCAGCGGCGGGGCTAACTCATTCTGGAATCTGATCATTTACCTGGTCGAGAAATATGCAGGCCGGGACGTTGCGATTCTGTGTGCCAAAATCTATGAAATCGAAATTGACCGCGGCAGTCAGTCGCAATTCACCATTTTCAGCGGGCAAAAGGAGCATGATGATGAACCCGTGCTGAAAGCCCAGGAATTCATAGAGAACAATTTTCAGGACAAAATCACGGTCGACCAATTAGCGACCATGTTTGCCGTAGGCCGGAGAAGCCTGGAGAGAAGGTTTAAAAAGGCTACCTGCAATACCGTCTCGGAGTATATTCAGCGTGTAAAAATGGAAGCGGCAAAAAAGAGTTTCGAAACCAGCAGAAAAAATATCAATGAGATCATGGATGATGTGGGGTATTCCGATACCAAAGCATTCCGGACCGTTTTCAAGAGGACGACGGGGTTGTCACCTATTGAATACAGGAATAAGTATAATAAGGAGGCGGTGGCAGTCTAACCTACTTAATCAAATAAGGCAACATGATCCTCTGCCAGATTCGATACCCTTCCGCTTTCATATGCAGGCGGTCTTCTTCATAAAGCTCTTCTCTCATTTTTCCCTTCGCATCCAGCATGGCCGGATAGATATCAATAAAGGCAGCCCGGCTCTCTTTCTTCAGGAACAATTTTATTTCATTGTTAGCCGCCTTTATTTTGTCCTGGAGCTTCTCCCGGACGGGACTGGGTTTCATAGATACAAAGCTGATGGTGGTAGCGGGGAGATTTTGTCTGAGCATGCCATATAATGTCTTAAAACGCCGGACGACTTCCGCTACGGAAACGGTATCGGCATAAGCAAAATCATTTTCGCCACAATAAATCACTACCTGTTTGGGCCTATACGGAAGAATGATATCGTACGTGTACCGGATCACATCCACCAGCCTCGACCCGCCGAACCCGCGGTTAAGGATAGTATAGCCCGGGAAATAGTCTCCCACATCCTTCCATTTCGTAAAAGAGGAACTGCCGACAAAGACGATAGCATGAACCGGAGGGGGTTGTACAGAATCCTGTTTCTCAAACGCAACAATATCTTCCCAGAAGGGAGGTGCCTGGGCCTGCGCTGATAAAAAGAATAAAGCAAATAAAAGAGTTATTCCTGCCGACTTTTTCATAGCACAATTTAAGATTTAAAATTTAAAATTGGTATGGACAAGGAGACAACGTTCCTTGTCTTTTACCATTTACTTCGTCTGCACTCTCAATCGCGCTTCCTCGTGGTCTATTTCCCGTTCGATGTTGCGCATCAATTCGTCGGGGTACTTTCCATCTTTCTGCATTTCTTCCAGTGCTTTCCGCCTCACCTCGATGAGTTCCAGCAATGCTTTCCGATAGGCTGGAGCATAAGAGGGTGTGCCGTCTTTCTTTGTTAACTGTTTTTTTTGTGCCTCCAGTAAATGTTCGTGGCGATCCTTTAGCTGCCGGAAGGCATGGATCGTTTCCGCCTCATGTGCATATTCTTTGTTAATGTGATCGATCACCGCCGAGGTCAGCTTGATTTGTACTTCCAGGAGGTGCTCCCGTTCATTGCTCTTTTCCTCGATGTTCAGCTTGCGGATCAAGTAAGGAAGAGTCAAGCCCTGTAATACCAGGGTCACCAGGATGACAATAAAGGAAATAAACAGGATCAGGTTGCGGTAAGGAAACGCTTCCCCTGTGCTCAGCGTGAGCGGAATAGAAAGGGCCGCGGCCAGCGACACGACTCCGCGCATACCGCTCCAGGCTACTATAAAAACAGATTTCCAACTGGAATAAGGTTCATTCTTTCTGATTTTCTTACTCACCATCCTGGGCAGGTACGTTCCGGTGAACACCCAAAGGATGCGCACCACAATGGTTAACAAGCTGATGACCACCCCATAGAATACGCCCTTGGTTATTGTTCCGGCATCCAGACTATTCATGATCACCGGCAACTGCAAACCGATAAGGATAAAAACAGCACCATTGAGCAGGAACACCAATGTCTCCCATACACTTTGTGCCTGTAACCGGGAACTATACGAAAAGATTTTAGTGGACTGTGAACTTAAGAACAATCCACCGCTGACGACGGCCAGCACACCCGAACAGTTAAAATGTTCTGCCGTGATATACATCAGGTAGGGGGCAATTAACGTAATGGCCGTATCCACGCTCGACGTGGTGGGCAAAAACCGGTGGATCGCATAGATCACAAAGGCGATCGCCAATCCGATCAGAACGCCGACTGCCACCACCACTACAAAATCAAGACCTGCCTCCCACAGCACAAACTTGCCAGTGAGTACCGCTGCCAAAGCAAACCGGAAAACAATTAAACTCGATGCGTCATTCACCAGGCTTTCGCCCTCGAGGATCGTAACCACGCGCTTGGGCATCGCCAATTTCTGCAACACCGAAGTTGCTGCAATCGCATCGGGCGGAGAAATTATTCCGCCCAGCAAGAACCCGATCGCCAGTGAAAACCCCGGGATAATCCAATGTGAAACGACTGCCACGGCACAGGACGTAAAAATCACCAATCCGAATGCGAGCAGGTTGATGGCTCTGCGAAAGGCCCAGAAATCTTTCCACGACGTATTCCAGGCAGCGACATACAACAAGGGAGGTAAAAAAATCAGGAAAACTAAATTCGGTTCCAGGGTGATGTCCAATACATTTGGAATAAATCCGATAATCAAACCGCTGAGTACCAAAAATATCGGGTAGGATATCCGCAACTTGTCGCTCAACATCGATAATAGGGAAACCGCCAGGAGGAGTACGATGATGATCAATAAATTATCGAGGAGCATATCCTTCATCTAAACCGGACAGGTGGGGTAGTCGCTGCTTTCTATTTCAATGCCGACAAGGCATCAATGAGTGCAGTGATATCGTTGTCGTCATTGTAAAGGTGGGTAGAAACTCTCATTGATTTTCCGCGCACTGAAATATAAACGCCTCTTTTTTGCAATTCTCCCATGAGCCGGTCCTGATCAACGGAAGGGGGTATTGAAAAGCCAAACAAATGTCGTGCCCGGTACTTTTCATCTTCAATCCGGAAATCATTCCCCTTTAAAAAAGTCGTTAAGGGTTTAATAAGCTGGCCGCAATAATCCTGAATGGTTGCTACCTTCCAGTCCAGTATTTGCTCTAATGCCTTATCCAGCATGGGCGTAAGTATGAAATTGCTGAATTCCCCAACGTTATACCGGCCGGACCCCATCGTATAATCATCGACGTAGGAGGTCAGCTCCGAAAAATTAACAGCGTTGCTCTTATTCATCCACGACTCCTCTATCGGTACACCGTTATTAAAAAATTCACCGTAGTAGGCAAGTCCGATTGAATACGGCCCCAACAACCATTTATACCCTGCACAAATCAAAGCATCAATTCTACACTCTGTTATATCCATTGGCAATGCTCCTACAGACTGCGTCCCATCCACGATAAAGACAGCGTTCACTTCTTTGCAGCGTTCTCCGATTTGTTTCAGATTGAACAGCGTCCCGTCAGTCCAGTGAATGGAGGATAGCACTACCGCTGACGTATCCGGATTAATGGCCTCTAAAAGTCTTCTATTCCAGTCCTCCCCCCTCCTGCTATTGAGTTCAGGCGCCGCTATGGTCTTTACCCGTTTCCGATTGTCTTTGCACCATTTGGCTAATGTATAATAGCCGCTGGGGAAATCTTCCGAAACGGTGACGACATGATTGCCCTTGTCGATGGGCAAGTTAGTGATTGCTGTTTTAAGTCCGTATGATGCCGATGGGATAATGGCGACCTGTTGTGCCTGGCAATTAATCAGCTTACTGAATTTCAGCCGTACTTCGCCGGCTCCGGAAAAAAAGTCAACGGGCTTTATCATGGCCGGATTCCTTTTCCTGATCATACCCTGTATACCTGCTTCTTCAACGGATCTCAGAAGAGGTGATAGGTAGGCTCCGTTTAAATAATGGATGTCTTCCGGTAGTTGAAACAAATGTTTTTGATGGGTCATTCTATCACGATATACTGTTTTGCCACAAAGGCACTACGACACGAATACATTGGATAGTCGGCTAATTCTACTTCCTGTTTTTTACTTTTCGCTCCGTTCTTTCCAAATTCTCTTTCACCCTGAATTTCACAATTTTGGTTATTAGCCGCAAGGGAAGGGGTTTGTCAATCGGGAATTGCACCGAACCTTTTGCCCCTTCATAAGCTGATAGCTCTTTCTTAAATGCAGCAATTCCTGACGGAGTCGGATAGAATCCGATATGGTTTTTATAAGCGGCAAAATGAACCAGGTTGCCGTTAAGAGTAAAGGTAGGTATTTGGTAGTTGATTGTCTCTTCTGCTTCCGGTGCAGCCTTTCGAATGGTTGCTCTCAGTTCCTCCAGAATCACCTGGACGTCCTTCGGGAAACCGGCGATATAGTCATCGATGGTTGTTACTGGCATACGTTTCATATTCATCGTGGTTTCATCCAATCAGGCTTTTTTCGAAGCATAGACTATTTTCAACAGATTCGTATTGCCCGTAGTTGGGAATCCTCTTGTATCCGTTCTTGCGGTATAGTCCGATTGCTTCCGGTTGTTTTTTCCCGGTTTCCAGAATGCATTTCTCATACCCCAATTCGGCAGCCCAATTTTCCAATTCAGACAATATTTTGGTGGCAATTCCCTTTCCTCTGCTTTCCGGCAAAATATACATCCGTTTTACTTCCATGGTAGAGGGCGCGTATTCTTTGATTGCTCCGCAACCCAACGGTCTTTTATTTTCATACGCTACCACGACAAATTTGATTTTATCAATTTTGTTGAATTGATGATAGAATGAATGGTCGTCTCCGTCTCTTACAGCTAAGTCAGCATCAAGGCCTCTTACGAGTTCTATGAAATCCTTATCTCCGGAATTGGTTCTTGTAAATTGAATCATTTCTTCTTTTTCCCGACCTTTACCTCAGCGCGTTCCAGATTTTGCTGAACCCTGAACTTGACGATCTTCCCTATTAAGGCCAGAGGAAGCGGCTTCCCAATGGGGAATTGTATGGTACCTTTTCCTCCCTCATAAGCCGACAGCTCCTCCTTGAAAGCATGAACTCTCGGATAAAATCCGATGTGATTTTTATACGCTGAAAAGAATACCAGATTCCCTTTGAGTACGAAGGTAGGCATCCCATATTTGATGACTTCCTCTGCTCACGGCGCAGCCTTTCTGATGGTTGCCCGGAGTTTTTGCAGCATTTCCTGAACTGCTTTCGGATGAAGCGCGACGTAGTCGTCCATGCTTTCCGGGTGTGCCTTGTCGGACTTCATAAAACATTTTTTAGACCTGCGTCAATGACCGAACAAACTTAACCTGGATTGTTCAGGCTGCATAGTGGTAAAAACGACTTTCTTAAGGGGTGTTTGCGACAATGGTCAGAGGTATCAATCCGTTTTGGTAATGGGCGACATACCCAATTAAAGGGTTTTCATTCGGCTAACTATCTTTTTTAAAGGCTCCCTGATCTACGTCCTTTATAAATTTGATCAGTCCCTCAAGATAGGTTTTTTGGTCATCAAACTGTGAGAGGTGACTACCATTAGGGCAAAACAAAAACCTTCCCTGCTGTACCTCCTTCGCCATCCACTTCATATGTTCCGGGTCCATCGTGTCATGTTTCGCACCGATAGTCAAGGTGGGTACCTTGATTGTGTGCAAGTCAGCTTTCCTGTCCCAATTCTTTAACCGGCCGGCCACTCCAAATTCGCTTGGCCCCTGCATTAATACATATACATCAGGGTTAAGGTGTTTGAATGTCCGGTCCACCGCTTCCGGCCATTCTTTCAGTCTGCAGACATGTTGGGCATAAAAGTTTGGTATCAATAATTCATTATACCGTGGATTGCTGAAATCCTTCCGGGCTTCTATCGCTCTGATTTCCTTTAAAACATTCGGCTCCATCTGTTTCGACAAAATCTCCTCAGCGTATTTTCCGTATTCGGGAGCGCTTGCCATCATATTCGAAATGATCAGCGCTTTTAGATTGCTCTGGTACTTCAAGGCATATTCCATGGCGAGGAGCCCGCCCCAGGATTGACCGTACAGGTAAAAATTAGTGCTATCCAGGCGCAATGCCTTTCTTACTTGTTCCACTTCTTCAACAAATCGTTCAACGGTCCACAAACTACTGTCTTTTGGCTGGTTGCTGTAATACGAACCTAGTTGATCATAGAAATAATATTCAATCCCTTCTTTAGGAAAAAAGCTGTCAAAACACTCATAAACCTCGTGCGTACCGCCTGGCCCTCCATGAAGGATCAGGACTTTGATACGGGGATTATTCCCTGTCCGCTTTGTCCAGACCTTGAACTCCCCTTGCGGGGTCGCAAGGCTGACCATTTTAATACCGCCGGTTTGAACAACGGAAGTGTCGATCGTCGCAAAATAACGCTCGCCGGTTGGCCCCTCGTTCGACCTGGGGCTTGTACAAGATTGCATCGCTATTATAACCGCTGTCAGAAAATAGAATAGGATTTTCATACTATTGAGTTAAAGCTATTATCTGTTTATTTCTAAAAACTTTTCTATTCTTTTCTTTTGCCTCAAATGGTGACGAAAATGCATATCAGCAAACTGGAACCATTCTCTGGCATTAACACACATTTTTATTTGGTCGACATAATAATTGGTATTTTCGATCAGATGCATGCACACCTGTCCAAGAGACCAACTGGTTGGAGATGGTTTAGCACAGAGCTGGATAAAGTCGTACTGTTCCAACTCCTTTATCCAACTGTCTATCGACTGATCAAGATCGTTAATTTTCACTATTTTGAGAAAAAACCAAATTAAGAAATTTAACCACGCCGCGACAGCGAAACTTCAAAAAGGCGGTTTTTGAAACGTTTCGCCTGCCGCACAGGAACGCGATAAAATTCGTGTTTTTCTCACGCCGTACGATGAATGTGTGCTATCTGAAACTTTTGCATTAGGTCCGACAGGAAAATAGCTCCACCTTTGTGATACTACGCACTGGAAGACCTACCGGACGATCAATCATTAAAATAATAAATAACCATTATGGCAAATCCTTCAGCACCAAAAAAAATAACATGGATTATCGGCCTGGCGGCCGGTGTCCTCGGAATCATCGGCCATTATGTACGAGTTGAAATTCTGACGGAGTACAATTACTTACTTTTATTGATTGGATTTATTGTCCTCGCTGTGGGCACTACTTCCAGAGAACTATAAGGAGTTTGATTAACGTCCGGCTCGTTGGCGGACAGCGAGTATATTAATTCACATCGTTGGGTAGTTCATTTCTATCAAACAAAACATAACCATAATGTTTTGTCGACTATTTGTTGGCAGCTGGGCGCTTGAGGGTCCTCTTTTTTGCGAAGCACTCTTTAATCTGTTCGAAGTCCATGTTAGCGATGTCCTTGCTTATTCTGTCACGTTGCTTTCTCATGAAAGCGACGGCGTCAAAGCCCCTCTTTATTGATGTTGTTTTTGTCGCCATCTCTAAATCTCTTTTGGGGTCAAATGGTTGAGATAGTTACGCACTTGCATCAACGAGTTCATCCTTGGTAATTTCCGAATAGAGAATCCTAAAGCTCCTTTTTCGACCTTATCAAAGAAGGGCTTCGTGTCCGTCGAAAATTCGATGTCAAAAAGTCCACCCGCTACGGATGTATCGATATAAATTCTCTGTATCATGCTCTCAACGTTGAGCTACTGGTAGGTGCCGGATTAGGAGCGTCTGATAAATGGAGCCTGTACCGGTTAGTCCAGGTCCAAAACTATTTTTAGATTCTCCCTGATTTTCTCACCGAGGTTGCCATCAACTTCTCCGATTTTTTTTGCTAACCGTTTGTTGTCAATCGCTCTCACCTGGTCAACCATTATGTCACACTCTTCCTTGAGTCCAAATTTCGAATTGCTTAATCTCCATCGTTCAGCTTTTCAAATTCGGCTAAAACCGCCATGGAATCCCCGGAAACTAATCTTGATTCCTTACTAAGTTGCCTGGAAAGAAGTCTCCGCTTATGAAGTCTATTTGCTTGGGCTTTCAATTCGTTCTTGATCTTACTTTGCCGGCAATTTTTCATCTGGATAATATTCGACCTTTAATTGTTTTGCGTTCTCTTCCACTGTTGTTTTGAATTCCCGTCGCAATGAATCATAATTGATTTTCTCATCCACCTGTTGACCGTTACTTGAATGGTTGAGTCCCCATAGAAGGAAATTCAATAGAAAGAATTTACATCCCACCCCCGCAATGGCACAACCATATTGTTGGCGGCAGTACATGTTACGCTACTCTACTCTATATATGTACGCATCGGGTAGTAGATGTCCATTGATGACGTTTCCAGTAAAACGCCTTCCTGAAATTCCCCTGCCCGGCCGAAGAGCTACTTTGATAAGTTTTGCCATTTCGTTTTGAGTGCTGAATAAAGAAATGTCGCTTATAGTAATGTCGGGCTTGGGTGTCATTTTTTTAAGGACTTTCTGAATTTTTTTATAATACTCCCTGGCCCCTACGTCATTAACATCTTCTTTCCCGAGGATTAATCTCCACTCGTTGTTATTAGGCATAAAAGACCACATTGCTATTGGAAAAAATAGTCCTTCTCTGTCAAGATTCTCGACAATTATCTTTCCTTCATTTATAGCATTTTCTACCAATGCTGTCTTATCCATCCTGGTATTCCGTTGCGCCTTGATGTAATTGAGTAAATTATTTCCTCGGCTTGAGCCTGGGTAAAATTACGATATCTTGACTCCACATCCCAATCCTTTACAATCGCCCAATTAGTCGCAAATGTTGCATCTATGTTAATTTGTTGATTCAACTATTTTTCGAGTCCAGCAATCCTAACCAGCTTCTTTAAGTCATGAGTAAAACTGTCCCTGACAACGGTCAACTCTGGAAAGTCATATCTTCTTGTCTTACGAGCAATACACGCTTTAAGTCCTAATTCAATGGTGTATCCTGCGAGATAGTATGCCCCACTGAAATTACTAGTCTGAAGGAGCTGTCGCGCTTCTCTAATTCTCAAAGTCGCCAATTGTTGTAAATCTCTTCTTGTCATAATGACTTACATGAATTCCCGCCAACTACCGGCTATGCATACCCTTAGGTGCATATCGCGCCCTATCCTTTTGCCAATAAGTGCACTGATTTAGTAACGTTTTCATAAGCTAATTTCCTTCATTTTAGCTCAATCCGGAAAAACATACCGCACCAAAAGTCCATTTGTCAGGAAATCCAGACAAGCCCGCCCCCCCAGACCTCCAAATCATAGCCCCCGGAACCATGTTGGTATCATCCAATTTCAGCTTGGCGTCCGCGTGAATCCGCGAGATCCGACTACGCCAAGGCTTCGTCGGACAGGTCTGCGGGAGAATTCTTAGCAAGTCTGCGTGAATCCGCGAGATCTGCGGGAGATATTTCTATGAGTAACCGTGAATCTGCGGGAGCTATTTCAATCGACCCTGTAAATAAAAAAAACACAATTCCTGTTTCAGAAAATAAACTTGTCTTAACTTAGGGCAGTTAACAGAAACACTGTTGCGCATAAAACAGAACTACAAAAACATCCGGCAATGGCTAAGAAAGTAAAGAAGGCAAAGAAAGCCGTGAAAAATGTGAAGAAAGCAGCTAAGAAAGTGGCTCGCAAAGCGATCAAAAAAGGTACTAAAAAATCCGTCGCCAGAAGGCTGGGAGCAAAAGCAAAGTCGGTTAAAAAATCAGTGACTAGCAAGGCAGCTTCATTGAAGAAATCAGCAGCCAAAACCGCCGGTACCGCAAGGAAAACGATCACCACGAAATTCACCGAATTCGCAAAAGCGGCTCAAGAAAAAGCCGCCGAATACAAGGCTACCCTCGTCGAAAAAGCGGAAGAAGCCAAAGAGGCAGTGGAACACAAAGTGGATGAGGCTAAAAAAGACTTCAATGAAGGGTGGTCGCAAGGCTGACCCATATACCTGATTGCCAATCAATTTGTAATCTATAGGGTATCCATCGTCTGATCTCAATAATCGTACAAATCCAATAAATCCCATAAATCCAAGCACCTATGGCAAAGAAAAAAAAGGCCGCCAAAAAAGCGAAAAAGGCTGTGAAGAAAGCCGCTAAGAAAAAAGTAGTGAAGAAAGCTGCCAAGAAGAAGGTGGTGAAAAAAGCCGCCAAGAAGAAGGTAGCCAGGAAACCGGCCGCAAAAAAAGCCGCTCCTAAAAAAGCAGCAACTCCTGCCCCTGCACCCTCTTGGACCCCGTCTCCTCCCCCTGCCCCGGCGCCTACTCCAACACCCACCCCCGAAACTCCTCCCTCCGGCGGCGGCTGGTCGGGTTCTTCCGGTTCTTCTATGTAATGAATAATTAGCCGAAACAAGAAAGGCGATCCCCCCGGGATCGCCTTCTTTATATCATATCAGAATTTACAGAATTTCAGAATTTACAGAATTCATGTATATAAAGTATGGAGGTTAAGGCGTCGCAACTACAACATTCCCTGAAAGTCCAAAGAAATCCTGCCCGCCCCGACTTGTCGTGGATAATTCTCAGATTCTGAAAATTCTGGTCTACATTCGCTCAGAGTCCAAAAAAAATTCTGATAATTCTTAAATTCAGTAAATTCTGATCCATGTTTAATAGGCTGATCTTCAAGACCCTCGCTGATCGCACCAGGGAAAAGCAAAAGGACTACCGCAACGTGGTCCTGCTCCAGATCATCATCATCGCCGGTGGCCTCACCTTGTCGGAACCGGTTTTGCTGGACTCCAAAAGCGCTGAATCCAAGCTTATCATTTCCATTTTCCTGCTCTTTAGTACCACCTACATGTTCCTCTTGTGGGACTTGCTCCGCAACTTCACCGATAACCGGTACCTGATTATTACCATCTTCCTGGTACTCAGCGCCATCGTGGTCATCGGCTGCCTCGGGGAGTTTCCTTACTACCAGGTCATCGAAGTGCCCGACAGGAGGACGTACCTGCTGCTGCTACACGGATTGCTTTTCCCAATTGAAATTACGGTGATCGGCTTCACTATCCGCGATATGTTCTCCGGCGGTTTTCTTTCCCCCGTCAAACTCTGGGGCGCAGCCTGTGTCTACCTGATGATCGGGATTTCCTTCGCCAGCCTGTATGACCTCATTACCATAGCCTGGCCGGGCAGTCTGGGAATCCATGTTGAATTGGGATTCCCAAATTACTCGGAATGCATCCGCTACAGCTTCAGTATCCTGGGCGGTGTCGACACCGGGCTGGAAGGCATCAGCCATTTCATCAGGAACATCAGTGTATTGGAAGGAATTTGGGGTGCACTCTTTTCCATGCTTATTATTGGTAAATTGCTGGGCTTACCTCGTCAGGAAGGCGAAAAGCAATAACCAACCAACAAACCAAACCCCACTTACCGTATGAACAATCGCAGACTTCCCCTCATTATCTTAGGTGTAATCGCCTTTATTATCCTGGCGGCCATCTCCTCCAGCTTGTTTTATAAAATTGAGGCCACCGAGCGGGCCATCGTTTTTTATCCTTTCGGCAGGGGTCTCGACAAGGACAATGTGATCGATCCGGGAACGCACATGAAGGCGCCCTGGAATGACGTCTATATTTATACGGTCAATGAAGTCTCTTCCGATGAGAACATGGACGTACTGGATAAGAGCGGTTTGTCGATCCACGTCGATGTGACCGTTCGCTTTTACCCCATCCCTGAAAAGATAGGCTATGTCCATGAAAAATTCACCAAGAACTATGTCAATGTGCTGGTGATCCCGGAAGTGCGCTCCACCGTTCGCCAGGTCATGGGCCGCTTCACCGCCGAGGAGATCTATTCCACCAAACGCGCTGAAGTGGAAAACTCGATTACCACCGAAAGTGAAAAAATACTCATTACCAATAACGTCAAAGCGACCGCCGTTTTGATCCGTTCGATTGTCCTCCCAGAACAAATCAAGGGCGCCATTGAGAATAAACTTCAACAAGAACAGGAGTCCCTCGCCTACCAGTATCGCCTCGATAAAGAAAAAAGTGAAGCCGAACGGAAGCGCATCGCCGCAGAAGGAGAATCCAGGGCCAACAACATCATTAACAACAGTTTGTCCGATAAGTTGTTGAAAATGAGGGGGATCGAGGCAACCCTGGAACTCGCCAAATCACCGAATTCAAAAGTGGTGATCATCGGTTCGAGCAAGGACGGATTGCCGATGATTTTGGGTAATAACTAAGAATAAAAAAGTCGCAGGACCTGCCCTGGCAAGTCGGGGTTCCCAGATTATCTTCCAGAGTAAGCCGTAAGGTGATGAAAGGTATTGACTGGTTACCCCGACCGGACTCGCGATGGTTGTCGGATAACGGCATTTCATAGCCTCTTCTCTGTTCGGGGGCGCTCGGGCAGGAATCCCCCGAAAATGATCTGCGAATCCAACTACACCAAGGCTTCGTCGGACAAGTCTGCGGCTTATCTATTCCGAAAAAATCACAATAAATCTGATGGGCGATTTTTATCTAAGGGGGCTGACCCCTATTTTAGAGGCCAAGAAACTTTTTAATTTATGGCAAATACTGCAGAACTGATTATCAACGGAAAGTCGTATAAACTGCCCGTCATCGTAGGGACTGAAGATGAAATGGCCGTTGATATCAGCAATTTGCTGGAGGAGGCCAAAGTCATTACCCTCGACCTGGGCTATAAGAATACAGGAGCCACCAAAAGTGCGATCACCTTTTTAGATGGAGACAAGGGGATTCTCCGCTACCGGGGCTATTCCATTGAAGACCTGGCCGAAAAATCCACTTTCCTCGAAGTGGCCTACCTGCTCATCTTCGGTGAACTCCCCACGAAAGATCACCTGGACAACTTCTCCAAGGATATCAAACATCACACCCTCGTCCACGAAGATGTGAAAAAGATCCTCGATGGATTTCCCTCCAGCTCGCACCCCATGGGCGTCCTGGCATCGCTCTTTTGTGCTCAAACCGCCTTCTATCCCGAATCGCTCGATCCCAACCGGTCAGCCGAAGGCGTCTATCTCAGCATCGTACGGTCGCTGGCAAAAATGCCGACCTTTGCAGCCTGGGCCTACAAGAATGCGGTAGGCCATCCCGTCAATTATCCTGACAACTCCCTTGATTACTGCTCCCGCTTTTTGAAAATGTTATTTGCCTTGCCGGCAGAAGACTACGAAGTCGATCCCGTTGTCGCCGACGCCCTGGACAAACTGCTGATCCTGCATGCCGACCACGAGCAGAACTGCTCTACTTCGACGGTCCGCATTGTCGGCTCTGCCAGGGCGAGCATCTATTCGTCTATCGCCGCCGGGATCAATGCCCTGTGGGGTCCCTTGCATGGAGGCGCCAACCAGGAAGTGATCGTGATGCTCGAACAAATCAAGAAAGACGGAGGCGATACCGATAAATGGATTGCAAAGGCAAAAGACAAGAATAGCGGCTTCCGCCTGATGGGCTTTGGCCATCGCGTTTACAAAAACTTTGACCCCCGGGCCAAGATCATCAAGAAAGCCGCCGACGACGTATTAAATAAATTGGGTGTCAACGACCCCGTTCTTGAAATCGCCAAAAAACTGGAAGAAGTGGCCTTGCGCGACTCTTATTTCATCGAACGAAAACTGTATCCGAACGTGGATTTCTACTCGGGCATTATTTACCGTGCGTTGGGTATTCCGGTGGATATGTTCACCGTCATGTTTGCTATCGGCCGTTTGCCGGGATGGATCGCACAATGGAAAGAATTGCGCGAGAACAAAGAACCTATAGGAAGACCACGGCAAATTTATGTCGGACAAAAACTACGTCCTTACGTTGAATTGAAAAAACGGTAGGTCAATTTGTGATGAGTCTTGTTGATGAGTATCGTTGAGAAATCTAAAATTTGAATCTCTTCTATCAACCCGAAATTCCCAATGGCATATTCACGCTTTCCGCGGATGAGTCCCGACACGCAACTAAAGTCTTGCGATTAAAGTCAGGTGATCGCATTGACCTAACGGATGGCAAAGGTGTATTTTATGAGGCGCAAATAACCAAGCCTGATTTAGTGAAGTGCGGGTTTGCTATTCTAACGACGAAGGCGCAGCCCCGGAAGCCATTTCGCATTCATATTGCCATTGCACCTACCAAGAATACCGACCGCATCGAATGGTTTGTTGAAAAAACCGTTGAGCTGGGGATTGATCACATCAGCTTCATCCTTTGCGCAAATTCCGAACGAAAATCATTGAAACTGGACCGCCTGGAAAAGATAGCCATCAGCGCCATGAAACAATCCGGGCAGGCCTGGCTTCCGCAGGTCACCCCGATGCATCCATTCAACGAGATCCTTACATCCGTTGCAAAACAGAAATTCATTGCCTTTGTCGATAGTCAAAATCCGCAGCACCTGAAGTCGGTAGCCCGAACGGAAGGTGAGGCCCTTGTCTTGATCGGACCGGAGGGCGATTTCTCGCCGGAGGAATTGCAACGCGCCCAGGACCACGGTTTCCAGAAAGTGAGTCTCGGAAGTAACCGCCTCCGGACCGAAACCGCCGGCCTGGCGGCTTGCCATATATTGAATTTGATCAATTCTTAGCTTACCTCAGCCACAAAGACACTAAGACACTAAGTTTTTTTTGTTCAGAAACCTTGCGCCTGCTTAGCGAACGTTGCAGGAAACTCAAGGGGACTTCGTGCCTTTGTGTCTTTGTGGCAAGTTTATAACTTTATCTTTTAAAAATTCTCCCTCAATGACCTCTGCTGAAGCCAAAAAAGAAATCCAGAAACTGACCGATGAAGTCAATCACCACAATGACCTCTATTATCAACAAAGCAAAACGGAAATTTCCGATCTCCAATTCGATCAGCTCCTGGAAAAATTGGCCGCACTTGAAAAACAATTTCCTCAACTAAAGCAGCCCGACTCCCCTACCCAGCGCGTAGGCGGCGCCATCACCAAAGAATTCAAAACGGTTGTTCATCAGTACCCCATGCTTTCGCTGGGAAACACCTATTCCCAACAGGAACTGGAAGATTTTGACGGCCGCGTAGCCAAAGGGCTGGAAGGTGAGCCTTATGAATACTTCTGCGAGCTCAAGTTTGATGGCGTATCCATCAGCTTGATCTACGAAAATGGGCTTCTTATCAAGGGCGTGACCCGGGGCGATGGCGTCCGCGGCGACGACGTGACGGAAAACGCCAGGACCATCCGCAGCCTTCCTCTGAAAATCAGGGCCAAAAAATTCCCTGAAAAATTTGAAGTCCGGGGTGAAGTGTTCCTTCCAAAAGAGGTTTTTAAACAACTCAACAAAGAACGCGAAGACATCGGCGAAGAAACCTATGCCAATGCGCGCAACACGGCGTCGGGAACACTGAAAATGCAGGACTCGCGCGAAGTAGCCAAGCGCAAACTGGACTGCTATGTCTATTATCTGTTAGGCGAAGAGACAGGAGTAGCAAAGCATTCGGAAGCCATTGCAAAACTTGAATCCTGGGGATTTAAAGTCTCGCCAACCTACCAAAAATGCAAAAGCATTAAAGAAGTACTCGCTTACATTGCCCACTGGGAGGGCAAGAGGCAAAGTCTACCCCTGGAGACCGACGGAGTAGTAATTAAAGTGAATGACTTACGTCAGCAAGCCAGGCTTGGCTTTACAGCCAAGAGTCCGCGGTGGGCCATCGCTTTTAAATACAAATCGGAAAGCCTCAGCACGAAGCTTAACGGCATTACGTTTCAGGTGGGGCGTACGGGGGCGATCACACCCGTCGCCGAACTGGAACCTGTTCTCCTGGCCGGAACGACTGTGAAAAGGGCTTCGCTGCACAACGCCAATGAAATCGCCAGGCTTGACCTGCGGATGGGAGATCACGTCTTTGTCGAAAAGGGTGGTGAAATTATTCCCAAAGTAACCGGGGTAGACTTATCCAAGCGCAAACCTAATGCAAAGCCGGTTCAGTACATTACGCACTGCCCGGAGTGCGGCACAAAGCTGGTTCGGGTGGAAGGGGAAGCCAGTCACTATTGCCCAAATGAAAAAGGATGTCCTCCGCAGATCAAGGGCAGGATCGAACACTTCATTCAGCGGAGAGCCATGGACATCGACTCACTGGGGGAGCGGACTATCGCTCAGCTTTTCGACCTCGGTCTGGTAAAAAGTCCTGCCGATCTGTATGATCTCAAAAAAGAGGACCTTCTGAAACTGGAGGGTTTCAAAGAACTGTCGACCAAAAATCTGTTGAGCGGGATTGAGAACTCCAGGGCCGTCCCGTTTGAATCGGTATTGTTTGCCATTGGAATCCGGTACGTGGGAAAGACGGTGGCCGAAAAGCTGGCCCGTCACTTCAGGTCAATGGATACCCTGGCCAGGGCCAGCTACGACGAATTGATTGCCGCACCCGAAGTTGGTTCAACGATAGCCCAAAGTGTCGTATCCTTTTTCAAGGATCCTGCCAATCGCAAGGAAGTGGAACGCCTCCGGAAGGCCGGATTACAGTTCCAGTCCAGCGAAATCGAGCCTGAAAGAATAAGCGATATCCTGGCAAACAAATCGTTTGTCATCTCGGGTACATTTGAACACTACGAACGCGACCAGCTAAAAGACATCATCCTGGCTCACGGGGGACGGATTTTGAGTGGCGTCTCTGGCAAATTGGACTATCTTCTGGCAGGTGAGAATATGGGCCCGTCCAAGCTCGAAAAAGCCGAAAAACTGGGGGTAAAAATTATTTCCGAGCCGGAATTCCAGAAAATGGTAAAGGGTTAAAGTTCCAAGAGTTAATGTGTTGAAGTTGGAGACAACATAAAGTCAACAATACAACATCCCAAGGGCAATACCCCACAATCCTTTGTACACTAACATCAACACTTCAACACTTCAACACTTCAGCACATTAACGCTTGGAACCTTGAACCAGAAACTCTAGATTTCGGCTATGTTTAGAATGAACCTCCTGAGAATGCGTACTTCCTCCGCCCTGAAGAAGAACAGTGCCCTTCGCGCAAGCATTCCGTATAAGCAGGCGCTATTGGTAGGCATCATATTCAGTGTGGACGACAAGCAAAAGCATGACAGTATAAAAGAGTTTATCCGGCACCTTGAGCAAGACGGAAAAAAGGTACAGGTACTTGAGTTTCTACCTAAGAAGAAGGACAATTATGAGTTCTTGTTTGATTTCTTCAGCGATAAAGATTTATCCTTTTGGGGTCAGATTACTTCTCCGATGGCACTGAAATTTTCAGCTACGCCGTTTGACTACCTGTATTACATTGACCAGGAACCGAATCCGATGATGCTGCACCTGCTTGCCCTGAGCAAAGCCCATTGCCGTATCGGCCGGTTTGTTGAGCCGGACAGTGCTTTTTTTGAAATGATGATCGAGCATAAGGGCCCGGTAACAGGATTGATTGATAACATGTATAAGTATACCAGGCAACTGAAGTAGTCTACGGACTCAGTGGAACTCAAGACTACAAAACAATAACTACACGAATGAATAAACTATATGGAACGGGCGTGGCAATGGTTACTCCGTTTGATGAATCGGGAGAGGTTGATTTCATATCGCTGAAAAAAATATTGGCCCACACGGCCAAAGGGGTAGATTACTATGTCGTAATGGGTACGACCGGTGAGGCTGCCACGGTCACGAAAGAGGAAAAGAAAAAGGTTCTTGACTTTGTCAAAGAGAATAATCCGAATACCCTTCCCATCGTCTTCGGCATTGGAGGAAATAATACCCGCGAAGTGGTAGAGACCATCGCCCGGACTGATCTGAATGGCGTGGTGGCCGTTCTTTCGGTGAGCCCGTACTATAGCAAGCCCTCTCAGGAAGGGATCATTCAACATTTTACTGCCGTGGCGGACGCCAGTCCGGTGCCGATCATCCTCTATAACGTCCCGGCAAGAACGTCATCCAATCTTTCTGCCGACACCACCTTGCGCCTGGCGCAACATAAAAATATCATCGGTATTAAAGAAGCGTCGGGCAGCCTGGAGCAATGCATGCGGATCGCACAACAAAAACCAACCGATTTCATGCTCATCTCCGGCGATGATTTATCGACTGTGTCGATGTACGCCATTGGCGGTATTGGCGTCATCTCCGTCCTGGCCAACGCCTACCCGGTGATTTTCAAATCGATCAAAGAGCATGTGCTGGCAGGCGATTTTGCAAAAGCCCGTGCCGAACAATTCAAACTTCTCGACATCAACGGTCCGATGTACGAAGAAGGAAATCCCGTTGGTGTAAAGGAAGTAATGGCACAAATGGGTATCTGCACAAATGCCGTCCGGTTGCCGATGGTTCCGGCATCCACGGCATTGAAAACAAAGATCAAAGCCCTGTGCGGGAAACTATAAATGAAAAAAGGGCCGAACAGCCCCCTTTCTATTTCATCAAGTAACTCCCGGACTACTCCTTATTCTTCAATTCCTGAACCTCAGCCCTGATGGCTTGAGCGATGTTTTTAAGGTCTTGCATGCCTTTCCGTACACGGGTACCAGCAGCGCTGTTGCCCTTGTTGTAAAATTTGTCTGCATCGCCTTCGATGGATGCAATCAGGGCCTTTAGTTCTTCAAATTTTTTCATTGGTATATGGTTTTTGTGAAGTAAACAATGCTGTTCCTTTTGCTAAATTAAAGAAAATGCCGAAAAAACAAGTCAAAAGGCGGTTTTTTTTAGACTCCCCTGGTCACGGATACCAGCTCTTCCTTCTTGTAAAACCCGTTGTCCAGCTTCTCTTTAAGGGCTGAAAATGCCGTCAAAGTGCGTTCCACATCGGCCATGGAATGAGCCGCAGTGGGGATAATCCGGAACATGATAACATCCTTAGGCACAACGGGATAGATCACCACCGAGCAGAAAAGATGATAGTTCTCTCTCAAGTCCATAGCCATGTTGGCAGCTTCTCCGACTCCCCCCTTGAACAGCACCGGGGTAACAGGGGATTGGGTGGCCCCCAAATAAAAGCCCCGATCCCTCAATCCACCTTGCATGGCCCGTACGATCTTCCAGAGATTCTCCTTCATTTCCGGCCGGGTCCTGAGCAATTCCAGCCTTTTCATGCCGCCGATAACCAAAGGAAAAGGCAGGCTCTTGGCAAAGATCTGTGACCGGACACTATACCGCAGAAACTTCAAAATATGCCTGTCGCCTGCTACAAAAGCTCCTATGCTGGCCATCGATTTGGCAAACGTAGAGAAGTAGAGATCGATCTTATCTTGTACACCTTGCTCTTCGCCTGCTCCTGCACCGGTTTTGCCCATGGTACCAAATCCATGCGCATCATCGACAAACAAGCGGAAGTTATATTTCTGTTTCAATGCAACGATTCCTTTCAAGTCACCCATGTCCCCCGACATTCCAAACACGCCTTCGGTGATCACCAGGATACCCCCGCCCGTCTCGTCCGCAATCTTCGTTGCTCGTTGAAGTTGCTTTTCAAGATTCTCCATATTGTTATGAGGAAACACAAAGCGCTTCCCCATGTGAAGGCGCACGCCATCGATAATGCAGGCATGTGACTCGGCATCATACACGATCACATCCTTCCGGTCTACCAATGCATCAATGATGGACACCACACCCTGATATCCGTAGTTGAGCAGCATGGCATCTTGCTTTGAAACAAACTCCGCCAATTGACGCTCAAACTCCAGGTGAAGGGTAGAGTTGCCCGACATCATGCGGGCTCCCATGGGCGATGCCAGGCCATATTGCGCAGTTGCCTCCGCATCGGCTTTCCTGACTTCGGGATGGTTGGCCAACCCCAAATAGTTGTTCAAACTCCAATTGAGTACCTCGCGGCCCATAAAATTCATGTGCGGCCCGATGTCGCCTTCGAGCTTGGGAAAGAAGAAATAATCATCCGGGAGATGGGAATACTTGGCCAGGGGACCAAATTCCATGCGTAGCTTTTCGAATAGATCAACCATGAGTATGCATTATTCGGTTAAAATTGGCGCAAAAATAAGCAAAATAGTCTATTCAACAAGGGTTGACGATGGGGTATGACATTTCATTTTTTTGTTCGTATTAGGTAGCATTGCAAGTGATAAGACAATCTCATGACAAAAATTCATAAAATCCTTGTCGCCAATCGCGGTGAAATTGCGTTGCGCGTGATGCGCAGCGCAAGGGAAATGGGCATCAGGACTGTGGCCGTTTACAGCGAGGCTGACAGGAGCGCATTGCACGTTCGCTTTGCCGATGAAGCCGTTCTGATCGGCCCTCCGCCATCCTCTGAATCCTATTTGAGGATGGACAAGATCATCGCGGCTGCAAAACAGACAGCCTCGGACGCCATTCATCCAGGCTATGGATTTCTTTCGGAGAATGAAGACTTCGCAGCAAAAGTAAAAGAGGCTGGACTAATCTTTATCGGACCCTCCGCAGCGTCCATTGAGTTAATGGGCAATAAACTGGCGGCCAAAGCCGCTGTCGCCAAGTTCAATGTACCGCTTGTACCGGGCACGGCTGAACCCATTACCGATGTGTCAAAAGCAAAAAAAGTCGCCAGGGAAATTGGATATCCGATCCTTATCAAAGCCAGCGCCGGAGGCGGCGGAAAGGGAATGCGCATCGTTGAAAAAGAAACGGAATTTGAAGAGCAGATGGACCGTGCGGTGAGTGAGGCTACTTCCGCCTTTGGGGATGGCTCTGTTTTTATTGAAAAATACGTTGGCCGGCCCCGACACATTGAATTCCAGATTTTTGGAGACCAGCACGGCAATGTCGTCCATCTCTTTGAGCGCGAATGTTCCATTCAACGACGGCACCAAAAAGTTGTGGAGGAAGCGCCTTCGTCTGTGCTTACCCCTGAACTCAGAAAAAAAATGGGGGAAGCCGCTGTCAATGCTGCCAAAGCGGCTAATTATTCCAACGCCGGAACCATCGAATTCATCCTTGATGAAAAAATGAATTTCTACTTTCTGGAAATGAATACGCGGCTTCAGGTAGAACACCCGGTCACCGAACTCATCACGGGCGTCGATCTGGTCAAACTTCAAATCCAGGTTGCGCAGGGTGAAAAACTTCCCTTCCGGCAAGAGGACCTGACCATCAACGGCCACGCCATTGAAGTACGGGTGTATGCTGAAGACCCTGCGAATAATTTCCTTCCGGATATCGGAACCTTAGCCACCTACAAACGTCCCCAGGGCAATGGCATTCGTGTAGACGATGGGTTTGAACAAGGGATGACCATCCCTTTTTATTACGATCCCCTGATCGCGAAAATGATCTGTCATGCCCAAACACGGGATCAGGCCATTGACAAAACCGTACGGGCCATCGACGAATATGAAATCACGGGAGTGGAGACGACCCTGGCCTTCTGCCGGTTTGTAATGCAACATAAAGCGTTTCGCTCCGGCCATTTTGATACCCGGTTTGTTGAGAATTATTTTACACCAGAGTCGCTAAAACCCGAATCGGATACAATAGAAGAAATCATCGCCGCCGCCATGGCGGTAAACGAATTGGGCAATAATGGAAAGCCACACACCAACACATCGGCGGCCGTACCCGGCGTAAGCCGATGGAAGAAAAATCGCTCGTAGCCATGGCCGAGATCAAACCCATACGCGCCTGGCGCTACAATGATTCGTTGGATATCGATGAACTCACCTCTCCCCTCTTCGATGTCGTTTCAGAGAAACAACGGAAATCATTGTATAAAAATCCTTTCAACAGCATACACCTTTCCGTTCCTGAAGGCCCAAACCCATCCGATCGCGCCTTAAAATTGCTAGAGCAATGGAAAAAAGACAAGACCCTCGTCTGGGACAAAATTCCCGCCGTCTATGTGTATTACCAATATTTCACACTCGCCGGATCATCACGCGAGTATTGCCGGAAAGGTTTTGTTGTCCATATCCGCGTGTACGATTGGGAGGATAAAGTCATTTTACGACATGAAAGTACCATCCCCAAGTCAGTTAATGATCGGATCACCTTACTCAAAAAGACCCAGTTGCATGTAAGTCCGACGCATGGTCTTTATACGGATGAAACGGTGGAGCTGGAAAAATACATGGACGAGGCGATCACCCAGCCCCTGTATGAAACGGAAGATTACCAGGGTGTGCGCGATGTGCTGGCGGTTATTCAGGATGCCGATGTTATCCAAAAGTTCATAGACAATTTAAAAGACAAAAAGGTAATTCTTGCAGATGGTCATCATCGTTATGAAAGTTCACTCGTGTACTTCCACGAGCAAAAGAAAAACAACCCTGTCCATACCGGCGCCGAAGGATACAATTTTCATTTGATGTACCTGACCAATACGGAAACCACCGACCACGGGCACGCCGGGGGGCAGACCGGAAACCTTCGCATCCTCCCGACCCATCGCCTGATCCGGGGCCTGTCGCCCTTCCATGAAAATGAAATTGTGCGTAAACTCGAGGAAGACTTTATCGTCAAGCCGCTGGAAGATCCGGATACGGTCAACGAAGTGATTCTGGGCAAACCCTGGGCCTTTGGAGTCTTGTTTAAAAATACTGCCTACAAAGTAAGATTGAAGCCGGAATCTTTTTCAAAAATGACCTGGCATTTTCCGGACGTGG
>Ga0193731_1000098_pt1 | contig 29302 bp, 23 predicted proteins | sample U1a2metaG_FD_144920 | JGI IMG/M metagenome (GOLD analysis project Ga0193731, IMG submission 144920) | Soil microbial communities from a riparian zone of the East river system, Colorado, United States - U1a2 | ecosystem: Environmental > Terrestrial > Soil > Riparian zone | place: USA: East River...
TTCCCCCACAAAAAACATCCCGAATTTCATTCCCGAATACTCGGAGTGAAACCCGGCAACCAGTTCGCTTTCCGACTCCGGTATGTCGAACGGCAAACGGTGTGTTTCTGCGATGCCGGCAATGAGAAAAATCGCAAACCCAAGAAATTGCGGAACAACAAACCACATGTCTTTCTGTGCTTCCACAATGGTATTCAGGCTAAACGATCCCGCCAGCACGACATCGCCCATAATGGCAAGGCCCATGAAGACTTCGTAAGAGATCATTTGCGCTGCGCCGCGCATCGATCCCAGCAGCGCATATTTATTGTTGGATGCCCAGCCTCCCAGAATAATACTATATGCTCCCATCGACGACATGGCAAGGAAGAAAAGGATTCCGATATTCAGATCCATGACGATGACTCCGGGAGCAAACGGCACGATAACAAAACTCATCAATACGGAGATGGCTACGATCGCCGGGGCCAGTACAAAAACAAATTTGTCGGCAAAAGGAGGTATCCAGTCTTCTTTGAAAAAAAGTTTAATGGTATCCGCCAGCACGATCAGCACACCAAATGGACCTGCCCGGTTGGGGCCGTAGCGGTCTTGCCACAGGGCGAGCAGCCTGCGCTCCAGCCAGATCAGTCCCGGAGCTACCGTGAGCAACGCGGCCAAAACACCGACAACCACCAATAAATGATGTTGTGTTATTTCATCCATGCTATTCTTTCTTCAAATTACTCCACGCAGGTAATTCCACAAATGGCAATCCGGGCAATCCATAAGGTAGTCCCGCTACACCCCGCGGCAGGAACGGACTTATTTTTACCGGCAATCGTAGCGCTTGCCCATCAACATCAAATGATCGCGGCTGACCTTCCTGAAGTCCTAACTCAACAGCATCTTCCGGATTGATGCCGATATAGGGTTTCGCAGCACGCGATGACACGGACGCAGCATGGGTACTTAATTCTTCCGATCCGAAAATATGATGCAGCGGCACCATCAACAAGCGGCCTTCCGAGGGCACAAAAGGTTCCGGCACCGACATAAAATAATCCGGCTTGCCGTTCTGAGCCGGTTCAAACAAACGGAGGCCGGGATTCCCACCCCGAAGGGAGCCCCCTGTTTCTTCCTGGTATTTATTGATGGCCTGAACGGAATTCCATCCCGGCGACCAGTAGAACGGTATCATGGAAGAGGGCGGCAATCCGCGAAAGCCTTCCATGGTGTACGACAAGGGTGAATCGGGATCTTCCGGAGGCTTTTCTTCACTCACATGAAGGTTGGCCATCATAGAAGTGCGCCCGCTATAGCGATGCGGTTCGCGTGGAACCCGCTGCCCTACCACCCGGAATGTCGGCAGCGGAGTGATCTGTTCAACTCCTTTCAATAAACTCTCTTCACTGGAAATGGCCAGCGTGATATCTGAAAAGTTTTTCCACTGGCTCATTCTGGAATTTCCTGCAGACACACCAATATTCAACAGCCAACGCCAGCTCTCCTGAATAACTTCGGTCGATTCAAATACCTGAAAGAACCGTTGAGCACGACCCTCATTGCTCACCACGATACCATCTGAATCGGCAAACGTGCCAGCCGGGATCACGAAGTTTGCTTTTTGGGCGGTGGCGTGGTTCAAATGATCGAGTACAATGACCTGCTTGCATTTTTTCAAAAATGCGTCGACCACGGAGGTCTTTCCATGGCGATAAAGATCATTCTCCATGATAATGGCGGTGTCGGCATGGTTATTCAGTACGGCATTGAAAGCCGACTGAAGGCGCTCGCCTCCCATCATCGCCAAACCGAGTGAGTTGCATTCGGGCAGGGTAAGAACAATACCCGCGGAACTGTTTTTCTTATGCAAAGCCCAGGCGACATTGGCGGCGGCTTTCATGACATAGCCGGCCGCGCAGGAGGCTCCGGAAATGATCACCGGCCGTTGTGCTTCCGATAATGCTTTAGCAATCGCTTCGGCCAGGGCTTGTAGGTTGGCGGGAAGGTTTTCCGGGGCAGGAATAGTTTTATCCAGAAGATGTGCTACAGCAAAGCCCAACCGCGCGATTTCTTCGGGAGCGGCCCTCAACGTTTGTGTTGCAATGTCGTCCAGTTTGGTGGCATCTACACTGGCAATAAAAAGAGGGCCATTCTTATCCTGAATGAATTCCCTGGCTGCGGCGTCATGCCAGGCAGGAATGTGCCTTAATGCCACCTCCTTCATGGGCTGCTGCCGTACACTTTGACGGACGGCCAAGGCCAACATGGGCGCCGTATTGGTAAGGTCTTCACCCAGAACAAAAACCGCATCGGCGGATTCCACTTCCTTCATGGTAGGTGTTCTTGCCGGACCCTCTTTCAGAATTTTGATGACCAACTCAGCCAGGGTATGCTCATTCTCCGAAACGCCATGATAAAAATTACCTTCCCCCACAAGCGCTTTCAGAGCAAAGTTGGATTGGATCGATGCCCGGGGAGAACCTATACCGATTACTTTTGCATTCTTCAATGATTTGTTTATTTCCAACAGCACCTTTTCTTTTTCGACCACAGTCTTATTAAAGACAGGCTTGCGAATCCGATCGGGCGCATTGATAAATTCATATCCGAATCTCCCGCGATCACAAATGAAATACCCGTTGACGTCGCCGTGATACCGGCTGGTGATCTGACGGATCTCACCATACCGTTCACCGGCGATGATGTTGCATCCCAGGCTGCAGTGCTGGCAGATGGATGGGGCCGTCGTAAGGTCCCACTTGCGGGTATAATGTTGTTTCAGTGTTTTGTCTGTGAAAACCCCCGTCGGACAGACTTCTGCCAGGTTTCCGCTGAACTCGCTTTCCAAAGGGCCGTCTTCATGCCTTCCGAAATAAACCTGGTTACGGGACGCGAACGCATCGAGGTCTTTTCCCCCCGCATAGTCTTTGTAAAACCGAACGCAACGGTAGCACTGGATGCACCGGTTCATTTCATGATTGATAAAGGGGCCCAAATACTGATTCTTGTAGGTGCGCTTCTTGTAATTGAATTTCCGGTACGCATGCCCCGTCATCACCGTCATGTCCTGCAAGTGGCATGACCCCCCTTCATCACAGACCGCACAATCATGCGGATGATTCGTCATTAACCATCCGATCACATGTTCACGAAATTCCTGCGCATCAGGATCGGCGATTGAAATCCGCTGTTTGTCTGTAACCGGCTCCATACACGACATGATAAGGCGGCCTTTTTTATCGTCCTCATCTTTGAACACTTTGATGGCACATTGGCGGCACGCACCCACCGAGCCCAGGGAGGGATGCCAGCAGAAGTAAGGCAGATCAAGACCCAGGCTAAGGCAGGTCTCCAGCAGATTCTTGCCGGGCTTTACTTCATAGGGTTTGTTATCGATGTATAGGATTGCCATTTCGATTTAGTATTTCCGTTTTGCCACGAAGGCACGAAGACACTGAGATATTTCTTTTGCTTTTGCATGAATTAACATAGCCTAGTGTCTTCGTGTCTTCGTGGCATTCTCAATTTATATAGGAACATTTCTTATCATGAATGTGCTTTTCAAAATCCTCCCGGAAATATTTTAGGGCGCTTTCCAGGGGTTCCATAGCTCCCGGGGCTAAGGCGCAAAACGTATTTCCAGGGCCGAGGTATTTGGTATGAAATTCCAGGAGCTTCATATCCTCCTCGCGTCCTTCACCCCTGTCAATCGATGATAGAATTTTTTCTACCCAGGGGAGCCCTTCGCGGCAGGGCGTACAAAATCCGCACGACTCCTGGGCAAAGAAATGCTCCAGGTTTTGGACAAATCCAACCGGGCATGTTTTGTCATCCAGGATCACCAGTGTCCCTGTTCCCAGCCGGCTGCCTGCCGCAGCTACGGATGTATAGTCCATTTTAACATCCAAATGCTTTTCCACCAAAAAGTCGGTAGAAGCGCCACCGGGCAAGGCACCCCTGAACTTCAATCCATCCTGCATCCCGCCGGCATGATCCTCGATCAACTCACGCATGGTGACGCCCATCGGCAACTCCCAGGCGCCCGGTTTTTTTACTTTGCCGCTGACGCCATAGAGCTTCGTGCCGGAATCGCCCGTATGGCTCAAACTCTTAAACCAATCTGCCCCCTTATTAATAATGTGCGGAATATTACAGAGCGTTTCTACATTGTTTACAATGGTCGGCTTGCCAAACAGGCCACTGACCTGCGGAAATGGCGGCTTTGCTCTGGGCGTAGCGCGTTTTCCCTCCAGGGAATTTAATAAAGCCGTCTCTTCACCGCACATATACCGTCCCACTCCGGTATGCAAATGCATTTCCAGATTGAATCCTGAACCCAAAATATTTTTCCCAAGGTAGCCCGCATCATAGGCCTCCCGGATGGCTTGATTGATTGCCCCGGCAGCCGTTTTGTAGGCCCACCTCAAAAAGACATAGGACACATCTGCCTGGATGGCAAATGCCGAAACAATCATCCCTTCGATCAGCTGATGCGGTGTTCCTTCCAGTAAGATCCGGTCTTTGAATGTGCCGGGTTCCATTTCATCGGCGTTGGTGATCAGGTATTTTGGCGAGGAACTATTCATCGGCACAAAACTCCACTTCAGTCCGGTATAAAAACCTGCTCCTCCCCTTCCTTTTAAATTGGACTCTTTCACTATCGCCTGAACAGCCTGAGGAGTCATCCCTTTCAATACCTTGCGGACAGACTCATACCCTCCTACCTTTTCGTATTCCTTTAAGGTAAGGGGCCGCCCGTCCGCGCGAAGATGTTCCGTAAGTGGTTTCTCCATGCTAACTTTTCAATGTAACCCAGGTAGTCCGTTTCTTTTGCCACAAAGGCACAAAGACACGAAGGTTTTTTTAAGCTTCATCAAACAAGAAAGTTTAGTGTCTTTGTGTCTTCGTGGCATGTTTTCAGGATCAATCGTATTTCTTTAAGATATCATCCAACTGTTCCACCGTTATATTTCTATACAAATCATTATCGATCATCAACGCCGGTGCACAATCACAGGTACCCAGGCAGGGATTCGGAAGAATCGTAAAGCGGTCGTCGGCCGATGTCTCTCCGTAATTGATATTCAGGCGCTTGGTGAGTTGCGCACGAATAGTCTCGTATCCCATAACCCAGCAACTGATGCTATCACACAATAGGATCACGTGGCGGCCGACCGGCTTCCGGAAAATCAGGTTATAAAAGGTAGCGACCGAATCCAATTCTTCCGCTGACATCTCCATGAAGGCCGCCACTTCTTTCAGGCTTTCGTCCGATATCCACCGGCGGTGCTCCTGAACGATTTTCAGCGCTTCAACACAAGCTGCTTTTTTTACCGGCACCTGTTCGATGGCCTTTTCTATTTCCTGTTTTTCTTCCGCTGTCAACATCGTGTTATAGTCTTGAGTCCGTAGCCCTACCGATCAATATCGGCCAACACATAATCCATCGCTCCCAAAATACTTAGCAGATCAGCCACCGAGTAACCCCGGCTGATGTAGGGTATCATTTGCATATGGGCAAATGAAGGGGTCCGGATACGCATGCGGTACGGCGACGTGTTTCCATCGCTAATCGCATAGTAGCTGTTTGCCCCCTTTGGCGCTTCGATGCAACTCATTGCCTCGCCCGGAGGGATCACCGGCCCCCAGCTCACTCCCAGAAAATGCGTGATCAACGTTTCAATGTCTTTCATCGTATGCTTCTTGATCGGGGGCGTGGTCAACGGGTGGTCCGCCTTGTAAGAACCTTCCGGCATATTCTTAAAACATTGTTCAATGATGCGCAGGCTTTGACGCATTTCCTCCACGCGGACAAGGGCACGGTCATAACAATCCCCGTTCTTTCCGGTGGGGACATCAAAGTCGAACATCTCATAACCGGAATACGGTTGTTTCTTGCGAAAATCCCATTCCAGGCCTGTTGCTCTTAAGTTGGCGCCGGTTGCACCCCATTCAATGGCCTCCTCCTCCGTAAAAATTCCAATGCCTACCGTCCTGGCCTTGAATAAACTATTGCGGATCACCAGATTGTCGTACTCTTTGAGCCGCTTGGGAAAGTAATCAATGAATTTTTTTACCAACGTCTCCCACCCCTTCGGCAAGTCCTGGGCAAGTCCGCCGATCCGGAACCAGTTGGGATGCATCCTCCCGCCGCATACGGCCTCGATAATATCAAATACCCTTTCGCGATCGGTGAACATGTAAAATACGGGTGAGAGTTGTCCGACATCCTGCGCAAACGTACCGTACCAAACCAGGTGGCTGGCGATCCTGAAGAATTCGCACATCATTACGCGAATCACTTTTACCCGCTCCGGCACCTGGATCCCCGCCAGCTTTTCCACCGCCAGCAAATAGGCCAGGTTATTATTGACGCCTCCCAGGTAATCGATGCGATCGGTGTACGGAATGTATGTGTGCCACGATTGCCGCTCGGCCATCTTTTCTGCACCGCGATGATGAAAACCAATTTCAGGAACGGCGTCGACAATATCTTCCCCATCGAGTTGGAGGATGATGCGCAACACACCGTGCGTTCCGGGGTGCTGGGGACCGATGTTAAGAAACAGAAAGTCCGAGTCTTCACTCTGGCGTTCCATGCCCCAGTCTTCGGGGTTAAACTGTAAGGCCGATTGCTCCCGGTCCGTCTTCTCATCGTATAATTTGAATTGCCCCATTTCGGTGGCGCGCGCCGGGTGTTCCTTCCTGAGTGGATATCCCTCCCAGGTCAGCGGCATCAGAATCCGCGTGAGGTGCGGATGACCATCGAAGCGGATGCCGAACATATCAAATACTTCACGTTCATACCAACTGGCATTGGCCCACAGCGAAGTAATGCTGGGAACGGATGGAAACTCACCCCGGAGGGCGACCTTAAAACGGATAAACTGATTGCGATCAAAGGAGTAGAGATGATAAACCAGCGTGAAATCAGTGCCGGGATAGTCGATGACCTTTTTGCGGCTTCGCTCATCGATGGCCGTCAGGTCATAAAGAAATGGAAACGATTGCGGGATTTCAGTTTTAAGAAAATGCAATACCTCCTTTACCTTCTCCAACGGTAGCCAAAGGGTGAGTATCTCATCCTTCGTGGCTTGTTCCGTGAACTTGACATCACCGAACTTTACCCTTAACTGTTCTGTCAGACTACCTGTTTTTTCCACGCGCTGCCCAGGAAATTGTTGAAGAAATTCTTACGGTCTATTCTCTCTACTTCATTTTCTTACTCTTAACCCTCCATTCTTTATCTCACTTCTCCTTTCGGGAGTACGTTTCTATATTTCGTCGGGTGAACGGAATGTGGTCATCTTCTTCCACCCCTCGATCTTTGTTTCTTTTACAGAAATTTTCTCGGGCCGGATGACACCCTGCTCTCCGATTACCCAGCTCAAGGGTCGCTGCTCTTTGCCTACCGACTTGGCCAGTAAGGTCAGTCCCTCCATAAAGGCGTCAGGCCGGGGAGGGCAGCCCGGAACATAAACGTCCACCGGTAAGAATTTATCCACTCCCTGAACCACACTATAGATATCATACATTCCGCCGGAATTGGCGCACGAACCCATGGAGATCACCCACCGGGGTTCCATCATTTGTTCATGAAGCCTTTTGATAATCGGGGCCATTTTAATGAATACCGTCCCGGCAATAACCATCACATCGGCTTCGCGGGGAGTACCGCGGATTACTTCAGCGCCGAACCGGGCAACATCGTATTTGGGAGTCATGCTGGTTGCCATTTCAACAAAACAGCACGACAAGCCGAAATGAAAAGGCCACATTGAATTTTTTCTTCCCCACCCCAGCAGGCTTTGGACGGAAGTAAGCAAAATGCTTTGACGCACAGAATCCTCAAATGAGCCCGTTCCCTTCACAGCGTTTACGGGTTCTTGCGCCTTACTTAGCCACCATTTCATTTTTTGAGGATTTGCGGGTAAGTCGCTTATAGGCTTTTAATATCTTTCCACCATCCGGGCCAAAGTCCAGGGCGCCGTTCCTCCACTCATAGATCAACACCACCACCAGCAGGATTACGAAAACCATGACACCCATATATCCGAACCACCCTAACTCCCTGAAGGCGATGGCCCAGGAAAAGACAAAAATGGTTTCCACATCAAAGATGACAAAGAGCATGGCGATAAGATAGAACTGGGACGAAAACCGGAGCTGTGCAGAACCCGTGCTCAGGATGCCCGACTCGTAGGGCTCATTCGTTGCGTGTTCATTGTGTCGCTGCCCCAAAAAGAATGAAAGGCCCAGAATGGCCCCTACAAGGATGAAAACAAAGGCTCCATACGCCAACAATGGCCACAAAAGGACGGTATTTTCAGCTGAACTATCCAAAACGCATTTGCCTCCAGCAAATGATTTTAATGTCACTACTTGAAAATATTCTAAATAAAATTTTACCTGTTCGGCAAATTTTTATCGGCGATGTTCAATAGTAAAATTTTTAAAGTTGAAAAACAAGAAGTCTTTTATCCGGAGAAAAAAATATTTAAATAACTGAGCGCCCTAATTTTAGGGTACCCCGGGAGGAGCGACCTTAATTCATGTTCATTTACCATCTGATGTGGTTGACCGTGAGGAAGATGATCCAACTATCGCTCCAGGCCGATCAGTACCACGTGTCCGGCCAAAGACGCTACTCTACTTTCTTTCCTTGTCCCCCCGGACAATACGGCCCAGCGCCAACCGGACTACTTCATCCACTTGCTCATCGATGGTGATGTGGGTCGTGTCAATGACAATGGCGTCCCCGGCCTGGACCAACGGACTTTCCTTGCGCTGACTGTCGATCGCATCCCTTTTTTGAAGATTTGCAATGATGGTGTCCAAATCCACCAAGTCCTCTTTTTCAAGAAGTTCGCGCTGCCGGCGGAAAGCCCGGACTAAAATATCCGCAGTAAGAAAAAGTTTGAGTTCCGCCTCTGGAAAAACTACCGTGCCAATGTCCCGGCCGTCCATGACAAGGCCTCTATCCTTCCCCAGTTTGCGCTGCTGCTGAACCATGGCAGTCCGCACTTCCTTAATGGCGCTCACCTGGCTCACATTTTCGGAAATCCTCATTTTACGGATCTTCTTTTCCACATTAAGGCCATTGAGAAAGGTTTCGGTAACGCCGTTGCCATTGATTTGAAACGTAATCCTGATCTTCTGCAACGCGTTCACTATTTCCTTCGGGTTCGTAAGAGCAATGTGCTGATCCAGAAAGTAAATTGTCACGGCACGGTACATGGCTCCGGAGTCGATGTAGCGGTAGCCTATAATCTTAGCCACTTCTTTGGCCGTCGTACTTTTTCCGCAGGCCGAGTACCCATCGATGGCAATGATGATCTTCCGCATAGCTCAGCAATCCTTTAGCGGACAGGGAATCGGCTTGCCGGGCTTTGGAATTTTATTGCGATGAGGTTTTTTGGAAGACGCACAGGCCATCAAAATGGCGATCGCCAGGCAAACTAAGAAAGAGGATTTTACTTTCAAGGGATTAGAAATTAGAGTGAATCAAATTTAAGGGAAGGAATTCCATCTAGCAACCGTTTATAAATCAAAATAGCCACAGATTTGCAGATTTAGCCTGAAGGACCAAAAATCCTTAAGAGCCCGACGCGAACGCTTGACATGGAAAACAGTTCGAGCCACGCACACACAAACCTTATTCCCTTCGTAGCACTGAGCTGTCCCCCCACTCCCAAACCTTCTTACCTTATTGTCGGGGTACGCACCTTGCGAGATGCAAAGGACATTGAGCCAATCAGGTTCCCATGCTTGTGCCCATAGATAATATGCAGGAAATAAGGTAATAAGGTTGGAAAGGCGGTGGGACGTTTTGTCTATGAAGGTAATAAGGTTAGCGTCTGACTTTAATGAAATCGGCAACCTACCCCGATTCGTAAGCATAAAAAAAATCCATGAATCTCTGGCCGCTTTTAGCTAAGTTCGATCCTCCGTTTCAGAATTGAGTTCCGGATCAATTAACGAATCAATAACACAACTGGTAAACCAACCCGTATGGAAGCCAATCAAGAAGGAAAAAGTGAAAAGTTTTTCAAGGATTTTGGAAAAAAAATAGATCAGTTCCTGAGAGAACTGAGAGAAACCGGCGACCGCGCTGAGGTCGAACTAAAACAGAAATTCGAAGAGCTAAAAAAGGCAGCGGAAACCCTGAAAAAGGAAGCAGGGAGCAAGGAACGGTGGAAGGAGGTTGAAGACGGCCTGAAAAAAGCGGGGCAGGAGTTGGAAACGGCTTTTAAGGCGGCGTTTAAAAAGAAGGACAAGCTTTAAATGTGAAACGGCTCGGTCTTATCTCCTTGCTTTCGTTTTTTATCATTGCTAAACCGCGACCGATTTCAGCTCAGTCAAATTTTTTGAAGGCGGGGAGAATTGAGAAGTAAGAAGTAGGCAGGAAGCGCTGAGGGGTAGATTCCAGGGTGATCGCAATTCTATGCGTTTTGTTGAAATTTTTATATATTGAAAATTGAATCAACTTGATTCAATGAATTTGTTCGGTCCAAAATGGTAAGCACCTCCTTCCTGGCCAGGGTAGTATGTCGAATCTCAGCTGGCTTACTGTTGGCATGCCTCCTTATTTTGCTATCACCGGAATGGGTTCACGGCCAGGATTTCAGGCAAGGATACATCGTTAGAAATGGAAATGATACCCTCCGTGGACTTATAGCTTATCGGCCTGGAAAAAAAGGCTTCAGGGAATGCTTATTCAAATCATCAAAGAAAGAAAAGTCAACCCGTTTATCGCCGGACGCAATTGAGGCTTACGGATTGACAGGCGATGCGGAGTTTGTATCGGCAACCCTTCCTCCCGATTTTCATAAGCAGGGAAAAGTCTTTATACGAAAACTGGTACAGGGTCCATTGAGTCTGTATGTATATAGAGGCACGTTCGTCGTGAAAAAAGATACTCTTGTCACGTTGCCTCGCCTGAAGGGAAATAGCATCAAGGTTGACGGGCGAATGGTCTATCAGGAGAACAAGCGTTATGTGGGACTCCTTAACCTTCAACTCCAGGATTGCTCGATGTCTGCCAACACAACAAAATACACCGGTAAGGAATTGACCAGTCTGGTGAATAATTACAATCGCTGCAAAGGGCAAATGGCACTGATTAAAGCTGGAAACCGGCCGGGCACACGAGTTGATTTCCAGGCCTTTGGTGGATTTTTGCAATCGAATCTAACGGTGAATTATCTCAGTAGGAATACGTTCTCCCCCAGCAAGACGGTGTTTGGAGGAATCGGAATGGACATTTCCTCCCCGCGCTCGAATGACAAACTTTTTGTTTCGTTGGAAGCCTTCTATGTGAAAAGTACTTACCAGGGGTATTATGAAGCCCCCTACAACGGGGATCAAATGCGACAGGACATTTACCTGAATGTTTCTTTCCTGAAAATCCCGCTTGGATTACGATTTAATTTCCGGGGAACATCGAATACACCTTACTTCAGGTTGGGCATAGCGCAGAGTTTTATTTTGACCAAGTCAGACCGAACCCTGCAAGATAGAGTAGCCAGTAACGGCGTTGTTCAAAGCGACGAGTTGGTGGGCGGCTATCGCTTTAAGAATCCCCTTGGAGTATGGGGAGCTGTTGGGTATCAAAAATCGATTTCGTCGCGGATCGCGATTTTCGGGGAGTTCAGGTTTGAGCGTTCCAATGGGCCTGTAGGGACACCTATTCAGCCTTTTTCTCACGTCGTCAACTATAATGCAATTTGTGGGATCAGATATTAAGACCATGAATCGATTCGCCTTTTTCTGCCTTGTGCTTATTCTATTAAGCTGCACAAAAGAAACGATTACCAACCGTGAGTATCCACGTGTTACCACCATGGAAGTGACGAACATCTCGAGTGCCCAGGCCGTATTTCACGGAGACCTCTTTTTTACCAGCGTTGCGGTTACGGATTATGGTTTTGTGTGGTCAAACAACAGCTTCCCTGAAATTAACACCTCTCCACGAAGATCCCTTGGATCCACCACCACGGCAGGTCCATTCGAGGCAACAATCCAGGGAGACCTTATTGCAGGCAAGGAATACACGGTCCAGGCTTATGCGATTTCGACCGGCTTTGTGGTTTATGGGAAGGTGGTGAAATTCACAAGTCAGTAATTCGCAATTTTAGCAAATTGCATCAGCGGTCCAATTTCCTCTTCAACAACGCCAACGATTCCATCTCAACAGAATTTAAACTTGCTGTTCTTTCATCCCGATCGCTGCAACCCAAAGAAAATCACATCACCTTCACGTTATGTTTCAAATAACCATACACCACTGGAATTAAAAATGATATGATTAAGTAACCCCAAACCACTAATCCCTTCATTCCCCTTTTGAAAGAACTTTCATCCTTCCAGCGCGCGCCAAACTTCTCCGGATCAAACCTATGCTGATACCTGGACCAATTTACTGCACCTACAAAAACTAAGAGAGGCAAGAAAAACCATTTGAATGGTGGAGTATAGTCAACAAAAACTGTAACATCCATGACGGTTAGGCATTGCATAAGAGAAAGTAGTAGTATTCCCTTCCACTCAGGAATACTGTCCCCCATACTTTTGAAAAAACTATAAATCCTGTAATAGAAATAGTCGAATAAAACCATTATATTATTCATTTGCGGTCAAATCTAATTTCCAAAATATCGATCAAGGTAAATGTCTGCATGCCCTCCAATAGTTTGGCCGGTGGCTACTTTTGTGGCAACGTTGCCGACAGAATAAACTGTACCCACAATTGCGCCGGGGAGACCTATAAGCGAGACCACTCCAAATGTTCCATCCAAAACGTTGCTTGCAGTAAAACCTTTTTTCCTAATATCGGCTGCGGTGATCAAGAGACTAGCCGTTCCTAATGCAGCTCCAAAAATTTTTGCATTTTTTATATTCGTTGCATACTGCAGGGGACCAGTGTAAGGGCCTATGGCTTGCTTGCTATTGTTGCCGAACCTCCGAATATGTTTAAAACATCGCTAAGTGTATTCGTCCAATCGGATGGATTCGTACCGAGTTTTCCGGGATCACCTTGCTCCTCCGCCATTAGCCTGAGGCTTATAGTCTCCCGGCTTTACCTCAATACTTGAAGACGAACCATTGTTGTTAGCAACCGTTGCAACCACTGTTGTCGATCCGCCGCCTCCGCGCTCAAGGTCACCTTGTTACCTTCAAATGTTCCACCGTGCTCCACTGAACCTGTCTCATATTTAGAGTCGTGCGCACTGTATCCATCGGTGTATTCAAACATTCCATCCGGGTCAACGAAACGCATTGGGTTATCAAAAGCATATCGATAGGGACTCCATCTCTTTGCGTCTTCCGCCATTGGATCAATTACTCCCCACCTTCCGGTCTCTGGCATATACATTCTTGCTCCATAATCCAGCCAATTCAAGCTAAAGTCATCCTGGAACTCATTACCATTATAAAGATAATCGTTTTTGAAGGTCGTATTCTTCTGATATCCCAATGGATTGATCGCCAACCCGAACGGATAATAATCCGTCACCTGCGTCACTTGTAACGCCTTCGCTGCCTTAATATGTCGGATCAACATATCGTCAAAATACACACTGCTTGCACTCGCTACATTGCTTTCGTTCGCTACATAAATATACAAATAGCCATTGTCATAACCGGCTGGAACGGTCACTGAAGTCGTGAGCTTTTCCGGTCCCGCTTGAGCGTAAGTACTTACCATTTGGTAACCAAACTGGTAGCTGCTGAAATTATTGCTGAACAAAATATAGATGAGATAAGCCTTCGGCACATTGGCGTTGGCGGCAAGCCCTCCCGCTATGGTGGGCAGGTTGGTGCTGAATGCCGAGTAAGCTGCTTCACCGGTACCTATTCCATAAGCGCCCGTCAGTGCCGCTACCAGGTTGCTGATCACAGCCGTACTACCTCCTGTGCCAGCAGTATAACGCGCATACACTTCTGCCGTCACCTGGTCGCCTGTCCTTACCTGGATCAGTTTGGCCGGCCCGATCGGTTTGTTGGTGTAGCCGTTGGTTTCAGCCACCCGGTCGGGTGTGGGGGTCAGGTAGTTTTTGGGTGTGTGATTGTAGGTGGCAATTTGAAGTCGTGTAGCAGGGAGGTTCTTGAACTGGGCTTCTTCCGTGCTTTGAGAAGCCGTTTCCATTGTCGCTTTGTATTCGTCGGTGTCGTTGGTGTAGGCGACCACCACCCGGTTGTTTCCTAAATGGTCTTTGAGATAGTATTCATAGTTCCAGATACCTGTTGCGTCCTTCACCACCCTGCCTTCCGGTATCTGCAAAAATGCCACCGTGCTGCTTGTCTTGCATTCGTACTGGATAGGCTCAACGTAGCCCGATTGGGCAATCTGGCTGCCTTGGAAGGCTACTTTTGTCCGTTTATTGCCCGCTAATATCATCTTACCAAATTCATTTTGACTTTTTACTTTCAACAACCTATTTAAATTGTTTATGCCATCGTAAAAGAGATGGGTGGTAAGAGCCCGCCATATTTTCTCTCAGCTCCGTTGCCAATTGATCCAATTGAGATTTGTAAGTACTTTGTTGAATATCTGTTAGAACACCATTTTGATCGGCAATAATATATTTTAACATATAGTTGATGCGATCCGGAACCGATGAGTCTATGAGATTATTTGCAACCAATATCACCTCCTCTTTGCCCTGAAAATCTGTCCTTGATTCGAATCCTGATGAAACCTTGTCACCGGGAATAAATTGAAATAACGAAGTCAAATCCTCGGGATCAAAATAACTACAGGATATAATCAGGAATTCATTATTACCTAGTTCCTTGACCATAGCGGGAACATACGATTTAGTCCCTTCAATAAAGGGGACGTATACAGAGGTCGTTAATGCATCCATGTTGTTAAATCATCGGTTAGCTGAAATATTTCATTAGTTATCTCATCAACCACGACTCCTTTATTCGCGGTGGGGCGTACATAAATTTTGAGAGGATAATAAGTCCCAACACTTTCATTTATGGTTCGAAACCAATTGGTCGCAACATTGGCCTCCAATGTTTTGAATCTCAATGCGTCGTGTTCGCCGTGGTTCGCTGTGCCCGCCGTGACCTTGCGACGCAAATGGACCCCGACCACCGACGCGTCGGGGCAGGCAAGCCGGGGCAGGCACAGCGGTCAAAGCGGACCACAGCGGGCACGGCGAGAGTATCTTGATTAAACGAAATCCTACTATATTTTTACCTCCTTCCACTTCCCCCTTCGAAATACAAGAATGGCCGCCACCGCCATCACGGATTCTGCAATCGCAATGGCCCAAAAGGCGCCCGACGCGCCAAAGTGAAGATTCACGGCTAGAATATAGGCCAATGGAATTTGAAAAAGCCAATAGCCAAAAAGATTGAGAACGGTCGGCGTCCGGGAGTCTCCCGCCCCGTTGAAGGATTGCACAATCACCATTCCATAACCGTAAAAAACATAGCCGAAAGCGACGATCCGAAGGCACTCGGTGCCATAGCGAATGACCTCCGCATTGGTGGAAAATAATTTCATGATGGACCCGGAAACAAAATAGAAAACGATGGATATCAATCCCAAAAAGACCATGTTCAAAAAACCAGCCTTCCATACTGATTTCTCCGCCCGGTCGGGCTGCTTCGCTCCCAGGTTTTGGCCAACCAGTGTTGCCGCCGCATTCGCCATGCCCCATGAAGGAAGAATGGTGAAAATAATGATCCGGATCGCAAACTGATATCCCGCAAAGGCAGCGCTTCCGAACGTAACAATGATCCTGGCCAGGAAGAGCCAACTGGTCGTGGAAATCAAAAACTGTCCGATGTTCCCGGCCGAGACTTTTAGCAGGCGCACAATAATATCCCAATCCACTTTACTATTTTCCCTGCGTATCTTAATGATCCCCTTTTCGCCGGCGAGAAAATATAGTTGGTATAACACACCGGCTGTCCGTCCTATATTGGTAGCCATGGCAGCACCCTCTACTCCGATCGAAGGGAGGGGACCCCAACCGAAAATCAGGATCGGATCAAGAACCATGTTGACAATGTTGGCAATCCATAAGGATTGCATCGCGATGGCTGCATTACCGGCCCCACGAAAAATAGCGTTGACGAGGAAGAGCGACACAATGGAAAAATTTCCCGCCAACATCCATAGGGTATAGCGGGAGCCGACCGCGAGCATACGTTCCGATGCTCCCATCATTCTAAGGATATCTTCATAGAATAGAATTCCTGTAATGCTGATCAGCACGGACACTACCAACCCGATATACATGGCGTTTACCGCAGCAACGGCCGCGCCCGCTCCATCTTTCTCTCCAATTCGCCGCGCCACCATGGCCGTGGAGGCCATACCCAATCCCATGGCCATGGAATAAACAAGGGCCATGACGGATTCGGTAAGACCGACAGCGGTAACAGCATCATTGTCATTGAGCCGGCTGATAAAAAAAATATCGACGACAGCCAGGAGTGACTCCATCGCCATTTCCAAAATCATGGGAATCGACAATAAGAAAATGGCGCGGTTGATGCTGCCTTCCGTAAAGTTCTGTTCTTCCCCCCGGACTGCCTGGCGGAACAAACGAAATAGGGATTTTGTCTTACCTAGCGCTTTCATGAATAAATACGGGACACCGTTGCTAACCTCTTACTTCAATATTCCTTGTCATGTTTAATAAAGTGTACCGTAGCACTTTGTATTGAGAATGTTCGACCCCTACGGGGTCGCCCTGACAATGTTGAAAATAAGGTTCTACAAATATTCAATCCCCTTTGGGATTGTTTTTGCCATTTTATTTGACCCCAGAGGGGTCAGCTATTTGTAGCAACCATCCCCACCCCAATCAGGACGGCCCCGTAGGGGTCGGACAATATCAATATTAAATCTTGAATTTTTTCCCGAGACCCGACACTGACCCAACGTTGAAAAAGCCCTGTACCTTGGCACCCTTGGCGTTTTCATTGAACACATTGGTGGGTACATTCGCCAGCGGCCTGGCGAACAATTCTGAGAATCCTCCGGGCCGGTTGGTTTGGATGGCTACCTGGGCTAAGTAATCGAAGGTCGCTTCGGTCAGAGCGTGGATTTCAACATAAACGGAATCACCCGGACTGTAGGCCGACAACGGTTGATTGTTCGCGTCAGTATCGTCGGGGTTGATGCCATTGCGGATCGGTTGAATAAAGGTATACCCATCGAAGTTTGAACCTTTCGAAAAGGCGGCGTCATAAGCCAAATTGATTTCGCTTGGCTTATTGAGCAGAATTCCGTTTTTATAGGTCTTGATCCAATAGGTGTCTCCCGGCCCTTTCGGATCGGTGGCCCAAAACTGGCCGCGATAGAAGTCTGGATTTCCATCATTTCTATCGGTGTGTTGGAACGTAATGCTATCCACCTTCGGCACCCGTCCCATTTTTGACTGAGCTATAAAGCTTTCTCCATTAACGTTGACAGAGAGGGTGTACACATTGCCAACTTTTCCAAACCCACTTCCTGACTGCACCCAGCTATACACTCCTGCTTCGTTGGCGTTTTCCGCGAACGAAAAGGTATTTCCTTCGTTGTCACTCACCCATACGGTAGCCCCCGAAACGCCGGGAGGCAGTTGCGCCTCCAGGTAAGGCTGGGAAAGCATCAGCCTGATCACCTGCGTTTCCGGCTTATCGCTGATAAAGGCGTCGACGACGTAAACCGGATCGGCCGATTGCAAGGTGGGATGAATGACGGTATCGCACCCTGAAAAAAGGATGGCGAAGAAAAATAATAATTCGACGTAGTTCCGTTTCATTCGTTCTAAAATTTAAAATTGTAAGAGAGCGCCGGAACAAGGCTGCCGATGATCGAAAGCTGAGAAGCCTGCGACGGGATCGGTTGACCTGCCGGAGTCCGTGCAGTGGATTGGGCGAAGTAAACCGAAAAAGGATTCTTTCGGGCATAGACGTTGTAGACGGAAAACACCCAATAGTCATGGTTCTTTCTTTCCTTGCCGCGCTTTACACGTTTGCCCTCCAGACGCATGGATAAATCCAACCGGTTGTAGCTGGGAAGCCTCACATTATTACGCGATTCGTTTGCATTGTAAGGGATCAGGATGCCTTGCACGACATACCGGGAGGTAGGGAATGTAGTGGGTGTTCCTGAAACAAAAATAAAATTGGCCGAAGCCGACCAGCGTTTGTTAATATCGTAGAAGGCCGCCACTTTTAAATTATGGCGCTGATCGTAGCGTGTTGAATACCAATTGTTCCGGTTAATGCCATTTACTTTCAATTCGGTATGTCCCAACGTATAGCTGACCCAGCCATTCAGCCGGCCCGTTTTCTTCTGAGCATATAATTCAACTCCGTAGGCCCGGCCCATGCCGCTGAGCAAGTCCCCTTCAAGATACTTATTCAGCAACAAGTCTGCTCCGTCAACGTAGTCGATTTGATTTTGGGTGCGCCGGTAATACCCCTCTATGGAAACTTCGTATTCTGTTTCCTTTCCCAAACTCCGGAAATAACCGAGCGTAAACTGATTGCCTATTTCCGGTCTTATATTATTGGTACTCGGGGTCCATACATCCAATGGATTGGACGCTGTCGTATTGGAAATCAAGTGCAGATATTGCGCCATCCTGTTATAACTTCCCTTGATGGAGCTATTCGGAGTAACCTGCACTTTAAAAGAAGCCCTGGGTTCCCAGTTATGATACGTTGCAATCGACTCTCCTTTCGTATAACTCTTTTCTCCTGATACCGATTTTCTTATTCCCGGAATAGTGTCGTTATAAGAATACGACGAACCGGGTCCGAAATAGTTGAAGTTCGAGAACCGCAATCCATAGTCAAGCGTCAGTACCTTCCCTATTCGCTGACTGTTGCCTGCATAGAGGGCGGATTCAAAATTGTATTTCTTATCTAAACTGATGTCGCGGGATTCTCCGTTGGAAACAGAGACCGCATTCGCCGGCACGAATGTGTAGTAAATTGCCTCGGCTCCAAAACTCAGTTCATTCTTACTATCGATAAAGTACGTCAGTTCGGGCTTGAAAATGTAATTGGAAATGGAGGAATTCCAACTAAATTGATCACTGGTATTTTTGCCGAATTTAAGATGATAATCATAATTGCTGTAAACACCGGTGAAGTTCGCAAACAGTCTCCTGTTGAAGATGTGGTTCCAGCGCAGGGTGCCGGTAGCATTCCCCCAACTGAACCCCTGGTTCCGGTCAAATAGAAAATTATCGCGCCCGAAAAAACCAGAAAGGTAAACATGGTCGCGCTGGCTGATGTTATAATTGGATTTAACAGTTAAATCATAAAAATTGAGCCCTGCGCCGTTTTGAAGCGCTTTGACAAACGGACGGGCTAACACATCAATATAGGAACGGCGGGCAGCGATAATAAAAGAAGCTTTGTCTTTGATGAGGGGACCCTCCACTGCCACGCGGCTGAAGATGGTTCCCACTCCACCCGATACTTCCCATTTTTTGCTGTTCCCTTCTTTCATGCGCACGTCCAGGATGGAAGAAATCCTTCCGCCGTACCTGGGAGGGATAGCACCTTTGTAGAGTTTTACGTCTTTCACGGCATCCGGATTAAAAACCGAAAAGAATCCCAGCAAGTGAGAGGCGTTATATACCGGCGCTTCATCCAGCAAAACCAGGTTCTGACCCACGCTCCCTCCCCTCACATTGAATCCCGAGGCACCTTCCCCAACGGTACTTACGCCCGGCAGCATTTGAAGACTCTTGATCACATCCACTTCGCCCAAAAAAGCAGGGATCTTTTTAATCGTCCCGATATCCAGTTTGTTGGTGCTCATCTCTTTATTGATGGCCTTCCGTTCCTCCGCCTCATCGGTTACAACCACTTCGTGCAGTTCCTGGGCCGAGGGAGACAATTCGATATCAAGCCGGATAGAACCGGTGAGGTCAACGACCTGGTTAACGGTCGTGTAGCCGAGATAGCTGAATTCCAGCGAATAGGTGCCCGCCGGCACAGTAATCGAGTAAAATCCATAGACGTTAGTAACCGTGCCGGTTTTCAATTCCCGGATGAAAATGGTGGCGCCAATCAGTGCTTCCCCATTAGCTTTGTCCCTGATGTAGCCGTTTAAGGTGTGTTTCGCTTGGGCGTTGGCAGCAAAATGGGTGAGAAAGTAAAGGATGGAAAGGAGATATAGGTTTCTTGACATGCTGGGGGCATTAACTTCTGTATAGACGGATAAGGTGTTGAAATGGTTAGGAATTACAATAGAATCCAGGCAGGGGGCACAAGGGCTACCGCGAAGGGTGAAAACATTTCCATAGTCCCATAAAGCTACGATTTATTTGCCTGGGATCACGTATCTGTCCGGCAAAACCGGGTCATTGCAGGCCTCGGGAAAAAAACGATATTTTATAACGGCGCTCCGCAAAAATAGTTGACCCAACAGGCAACGTTCCGGACGAAACTTGTGTATTGTCATTAAAAGCAGATCATTGGAACAGGCACAGCATCATATAAGGCCTTTGCTGGAGGGGTGTCTCCGGCAGGATCGGGCATGCCAACGATCGCTCTATTTGGAATTTTACAGTTATAGCATGAGCATTTGCCTCCGTTATTCGGATAACCGCGACGACGCAGCAGAAATTTTAAATGACGCCTTTATGAAAATATTCAGCAACCTTAAAACTTTCGACTTCGGCAAACCCTTCAAGCCCTGGCTGAGAAAAATACTTGTGAACACTGCTATAAACCGATATCATCAAAAACAACGGCAAATTCAAACAGAGGAAATCGAAAGCCTGTATAATAAGTCCGATACGGAAAAGACCCTGTCCGGAATTTCCTACCAGGAAGTAGTGGGCCTTTTACAAAATCTTTCGCCGGCGTATCGTACTGTATTCAACCTTCATGTTATTGAAGGCTATTCCCACGAAGAAATAGGAAGGATCCTGCACATTTCGACGGGCACCTCCAAATCAAATCTTTTTAAAGCCAAAGAACAGTTAAAGAAAATGTTGAACGACTTTTTCGAAGCAGATTATGTCAGAACCCGATAACGATAACCTTGAACGCTTCTTCAGGAAGGCCGCGCAGGACCCTCATGTTGTGTTTAATGAAAACGATTGGCGCAAACTGGAGGCAAGGCTCGATGCAAAGGCCTTCAGGGCATCCTCCAATCGCCCGAACCGTTGGAGGTCGGGTGTAGCGTCTGTTGGTGTAATTCTGTTTTTTACCGGCATTACGTATTTCCTCTTGCCCGATAGGCATAAGTCCGGTCTTACCTACTCAACAAAGAATTCACGAATAGAGGCTATCCCGGAAAATAAGAGTGCAGACATGGTGGAAAGCCCCGGTAAAGCAGCACCGGATATCGTCGCTTTGAAATCAAATCAGATCGCCTCAGTCAAAAAAAATAAATCAAATGCCGAGATCAAGACATTCACGGTGGGGAACGCTACTGGCAATTCCAATACAGGCAATCAAGATCGTCCTGATCAACGCGTTGAAACTAAAAAGGAAGCAGGAGAAAATTTATCACGATCCACACCCAACGGGATACAGCCACAGGATGCGTTAGAAAACAGGCTCACCGAATTAAAAGTATCGGAAGGAGGAACCGGGTACAGCCCGGCTATGGCTTTGACTTTGAGGGAGGATAGCGTTGACCGCTTGTTTGTGGAAAAAGACAAACCGGATGCCGGGAAATCAGAAATGAAAGCCAACCCGGACTCCGTCGTGAAGGGGCAGGTGACCCCTGCCCCGGCGCGATGGAGCATTGTGCTTTCATTCGCCCCTGATTTTAGCAGCACCCGCTCAAATCAATATACTGCTCCCGGTACAGCGTTCGGTTTAATCGCACACTATCATCTCTCCAATTCATTCAGCGTTGCGACGGGTGTCATCAAAAGTCACAAACAATACTGGAGTTATGGAAACGAATATCAACCGCCCAAAGGATACTGGAAGCGAAATACCAATGGGGTCGTCCCGGAGTCCATATACGGAACATGTAATGTATTGGAAATACCCCTCGCGGTCCAATATAAAGTGGCAAAAATGAAACGGAGTAGGATGTTTATCACCGGAGGGCTTTCGAGTTACATCATGCTCAACGAATCGAGCTATTTTACTTTTGAGAACGCTAATCCCGGTTCGAATGAAGAATGGAATTCAAGCAAGACTTCCCAGTACCTGTTTAGCATAGCCAACGTTTCTGCTGCCTATGAGCGTGATGTTCTGCCGAACCTGGCCATCGGTATCGAGCCTTATGCTAAGATTCCCCTCACCGGCATTGGTTGGTCAGGCATTAAGATGCTCAGCATGGGAGCCTCCGTCACGCTACGGTATAGCTTTCGAAAAAAACCGGATTAGGCTCTCTCCACACCATTAACTTTTAAAACCAACCAATATGAAAAATCTTTTCAGAACAATGATCATGTCCTGGCTTTTCTCGGCATGTCTCGTGTACCTCAGCAGTTGCAGCAAGAAATACGTTGACCCGGGACCACAACTCACCGGAGCGAGTAAACAATTTGCGTTGGCCGCTAAATCCAATTCCGGTGTCAGTGGAACGGTAACCTTTGCTAAACGAAGCGACAACGCCACGGTGATTACCGTCCAACTGACCGGAACACAAGCCGGAGGAACTCATCCTGCGCACATCCATGCCAACACCGCGGTAGAGGGCGGTGGTATTTTACTTGACTTCACTCCGGTGGATGGTGCGACCGGTAAGAGTGAGACGGTAGCAAAGGCGCTGAATGATGGTACACCGGTTACGTACGAAGATCTGCTTGCCTTTAACGGTTATGTTAATGTTCACGCCAGCAGCAGCGATCTGGGTACCCTCATCGCACAGGGAGACATCGGGCAAAATGAATTAACCGGAGTAAATAAAGTCTATACATTAAATCCGGTATCTGATCCTTCCATCAGCGGTACTGCCACCTTTGCGGCACGTAAAAGCGGGTTCACGCTGATCACCCTTAGCCTGACTGGCACTACAGCCGGAGGCGATCATCCCGCCCACATTCACATGAACAATGCTTCCGCCGGAGGCGCCATTGTGCTTGATCTTGCTAATGTGAACGGTGCCACGGGAAAAAGTGTGAAAAGCGTTACCCAGTTAAATGATGGCACGGCGATAACATACGCTCAGCTGATTGTCTTCAATGGTTATGTCAATGTGCATTTAAGTGCTGCCAGTCTTGGAACCTTGATTGCACAGGGAAACATTGGCTCCAACGCTCCTTAGTATACAGGCTGTAAACTATACCGGGGGGTTCCCCGGTATAGTTTTTTTCTGTTATGAGAAGACTACTCTTTCATTCAATACTACCGGTTGCTGTGCTGGCGCTTTGGCAGGGATGTGTTTATCGTGCTGTGCCGGTTCCGTCCCATTGCGACCTTAACCCTGTTGTATTACAATCCGTTTCCATCGAGGATACGGATTGCGGCCTGCACGATGGCCGGGTACACGTACTTGCATCCGGGGGAACGGGCGTGTATCGCTACAAACTGGACAATGGCATTTATCAACCCGGAACTGAATTCTCCGATCTGGGCGCGGGCAGCTATACGGTAACCGCATCGGATGAAAATAATTGCTCCGATACCGTGAAGATCGTCATCAAAAATAAAAATGGAGTGAACATCGAGCTCCACACAACGGATGCCGGCTGCAAAACCGTCAATGGAAGTATTACCATAACGCCCGTGAATGGCAGAGGGCCCTGCACGTTCAAAATCAATGGAGGCCAATTTCAGTCGGGCAACACATTTGCTAACCTATCACAAGGCGACTATGCCGTCATCGCTAAGGATTCTATTGGTTGTGAAGCCAGTCAAAGTGTAACCATCAAATCCGGAATAAGTTTTGCCGGTAGCATTTCCCCCATTATACAGAATTCCTGCGCCATCAATGGCTGCCACAATGGCTCCCAGTTTCCGGATTTTCGTACGTTCAAAAACATCCAGGACAATGCGGCACTCATCAAAACTCAAACCACCGGTCGAACGATGCCGTTGGATGGCAGCCTTACTCAAACCCAGATAGATGCCATAGCCTGTTGGGTTAGTGATGGCGCTCCGCAGAACTGATCAGGTTTCCCGCAGATCTCGCAGATTTGCGCGGATAATACAGGGCATCTCCAATGTGATTGATATTATCTGCGTAAATCCGCCAGATCCCGCTTCGCCGGACAGGTCTGCGGGAACCAATTCCGCATATCAAGGCGAAATGTGATTAATATTTTCTGCGTAAATCTGCGAAATCTGCGGGAAACCATTCCGCACTCATTCAAATTCCAACACCCCAAAATACCTTGGAAGATGAAAATTTGGTTTATCGTTTTCAACCGGCGACCAGGTGATCCAATGCGGATTGGAACTCTTATCAGCGCACTTATAAAAGTTGGCACGCCATGTTACACCCTGCCCGGGACGGCTCACTGCCGATACTTTCTCAAGCACGGCAAGCGGTATTCTATATTCAAGTGTCCAGGTAGTTGGTTCTGTAATCTCAGGATCGACAAGGGATGGCATCGAATGGGCAATCTCGACCTTCTTAATATCCTCCACCTCCAGGTCCGGATTTTCCTTTTTTGGATTAACATGGTAGTGCATCAGCGCTGTCCCTCCGCAGTTCGTCTCAAGGTTAAAATACCGCTCCGGTAATTTTGTATCCGGCGAAAAAAAGAATTCGACGCAGGAGTCTTCCCATACACGGCCATTGATCTGGTTCGCTATGCAACGAACATACCGGTCTTCTACCCTGAAGATGACATACACATTAGCGTCGTCATACATCATTTTAGCTTGCACCGCGGGCTTGAATTTGGGCATCGCCCCCATATAATTCTTCAGGTCGATGGGGTTCGCTTTTTGCCATTGCGGTTTGTCCCAATTGCCATCGATTTTCATGGTACCCTTTAGTCTGACGACGCGGTAAACCGATTCTCCTCCCTTACCTTCATCTTTTGAAAATGCACCGAGGATCAGGAGAGGGAGGATCATGACGAATGTTTTTATTGTCCTTTTCATATTCAATATTTTTTTGCCACCAAGACACTACGTTTGTTTTTGGGTTGCAGCGATCGATCTTACGTTGCCCCAATAAATAAAATTTCTTTGTGTCTTTGTGCCTTCGTGGCAAGATAGGAGACTCTAAGTCTGTTGCAAACTATTGCAACTCCGCTTTACTCCGAATTGCCTTTTGCGAAGGCATTTCCCGCTGGATCCGGTTTTTAAAATCACCGAGCCAGGGCCATAATTTCTGCTTGTTTAAATCGACGTCGACTGCAACAACAGGATTGCTATCGGTGGCTTCCTTCATCACCTCACCCGCCTGGTCGAACACGGCAGAGATCATGTCATACGTTGACGATACAAGGTAAACCTGGTTCTCAATCGCACGGGCCTTGGCGAGTACGAGGTTGCCTCCTGCAATCGGCATCAAAATTACCTCGGCCCCTTGCTTCGCCAATGTTCTAGCCTGTTCAGGGTACGTAACATCCCAGCATATCATCATACCGATGCGTCCAAAATCAGTATCAAAGACCGGCAGGGCATCGCCCGGCGTAATACCTCCGTCAATCTCTTCCCTGGGCAAACTTACCTTGTGGTAGGTTCCTGCCAACTTGCCATTTCGGTCGAGAAGTACCGCCGTATTATACACCGCCTCTCCTTTTCTTTCCAGGATACCAGCAACGATATATAAATTATATTTTTTTGCCAGGTTTCCAAGAAATTGAGTAGTGGGCCCTGGAACCGGTTCACTGGCTGAGACATAATTAAGTTCGGTGCCAACCAACGTTATCGCTTCGGGAAGACAAACTATGTCTGCCTTTTGCGCGCCTGCTTTGGCAACCAGTTCTGCAAATTGGTCCAGACCTTCCTGGGACGACTTGGTTCCGCGAGGCCGGTGGTGGATGGTTGCCAGTCTGACCATGCGGGTTGGAGGCGCCGCCGTTTTTTGAAACGAGACCCCTCCAAAATGAACCATCCCATCTGCATCCCACCTATAGTGCAATTCCAATTTCGCTTTTTTTGCATCCTCCGGTATCTTATACACCTGCTCGACTATACTCCAGCCCTCGGTCTTTTTATCGAGGAGGGTAAGAGGATACTCCTGAAAACCGACTTGCTTTCCCGATCCATCCTGCCACACGATACTGGCCAGCACGCTGCGGTCAGGCTCCTCCACATTGGCGGCGATGAAATAAGCACGGAATTGGAAATAGTCCCCGGGTTTTACATCCATTATGGTATACCAATGTCCATCTGCATATTCTTTCCCTCCACCGGATAGCACCAGGGTAGATTTTCCGCGGAAGGTAGTCTTGTCATCAATGGACGAGACCGGCGCAATCTCGCTGCGCTGGCTTTCGAATTTCCATTCTGACGGGCTGATCTCCTGACCGAGAGCTCCGAACGTCACGCAAAATACAATGCCATAAAATAATGTGACGTACAAAATTAATTTCAAATCAAACTTGCCGTTGCCCGACGTCACATTGGGATGATGAAATAGCGTTCCTTTTTTCATGACCTTGGATTTAGTGATACGCAGACAGGAAAAAGTAAAGGTAATTCAAAATAAAGATCTGCCCTACGGCCTGACTTCGATCCATCCGCGGGTCGACGGGCAACCTGCATAGGTGAACAGAAAGTAGTACGTTCCAGGCGGAATATCCTCTCCACTAGCCGGCCAGTCATTGGTGTAGGGATATTTTGAATACACTTCGGTTCCCCATCGGTTAATGATTTTCATCTGGCCGGGAATCAAAATACCGGCAACTGGAATTTTGGCATCGTCGACAAAGCCAATACGGAATGTCTGGTTTAGTTCATCAGCATTCGGTGTGATGACATTGGGAAAAAAGGCTTTGGCGTAAGAATATACGCTTACGGAATCGGTCGTTTGGCCGCATTGATTCTCAACCGTAACCCAAAAGTTGCCCCCGGTCTGAGGGAGCAGAACCGAATCGGACGATCCACTTGACCAACGATACGACGTTGCTCCACCTGCCCTCAAAGGATAAAATGCTGAGCAGACTACACTGTCTTTGCCCAGGTCAAACTGGGGTACTGTCACTCCACTGACTTTCAGACTATCCGATTTACGGCAATCAAATTGATTGCTTACGATGACGGAATACTCTCCCGGGCTGGTGACTGTGAAATACGGGTTTGATGAGCCATCCTGCCAGGAATATCCCTTATATCCCTGACCCGCGTTAAGAAGCAGGGTCTTTCCAACGCACAAAGTGGTATCGGTTCCTAACTTAATGTCTGGTACCGGATTCACGATGATCGTGACCGTGTCTTGTACCAGGACGTTGCAAGTGGCGCTAGTGACAGAGGCGGATATCAGGTAAGAGGTAGTAACGGTAGGCTTGGCCCTAAAGGTCGCACCGGTATACAGCACTGTTTGGGGGTCCTCCAGATTCGACCAGTTGACATTCTCAATCCCTACTTCGGCATGGATCGTTGTTTCATCGCCTTGGCAAATTTCCTGGTTTCCAGAAATGATGAACTCGGCATGCGGCAATTTCAAAACCGAAATATCGTCTATGAAATAGTAAGCCGTGTAGTTATAATAACCGGGATAGGGACGACGTATGACTGCAGTCTCCGCATCCTGAGTAAAATTGCCAATGATCAGAAACTTTGCCGCGGAAGTGGCCCTGAGGGTACCACCCGATCTGACCCAGTTGACCGAATCAGACATGATGTCACTCTCGGTAAACGAGGCGACCAATGGCAGCACGCCTGAATCGAAAAGGTAATATTGGGAATCGACGAAGGCCATTCCCAGATTGTTGGCGGCAAACCCGCAGGCTTCTCCCAGCGACGAATACATTTCGACGCAATACAATTCCCCGGGCACCAACGGCTGTTCGAGCTCTACCTCGAGATATTCCCGGTAGGTCAGCCACGGAGTATCGGCGGCATCGCTAAAGGTATATATTCCCGCAAACCGTTTGCCCGTTCTCGGCATTTGGAATCCGGCGTAGGCGAAGGGATAGAGGAGGTGGTAGGTCAAGTTAGGCATTGCGGAGTAACAGTCTGCCGGCGCTTCCGTGCTGAAAATATCGGTGGAACCGGCGTTCGGCTCGCTCCAATGGCAGGCAAACTGGGAAAGGTCCGTTAGATATATCGTTTCAGAGCATGGATCATTTCCGCATTCGAAGCTTGGGTTTTTGATGAGATTTTGCGCTTTGATATAGTCTGAGGCCAATAAAAAGAGCAATGCGACGAAAAATCCTTTGATCGTCAGAACGTTGACTATCGTGTACCAGCGGGGACTCATTGCAGGAAGATAATTTACTCATTTTGGAGGTGAAGAATGGTGTCGCTGCCTACTTAATGTGCCAGCCCTTACGGATCACTTGATACTGAGTCCGGGCGCAACAGGCGACACAATCTTTTGCCGTGGCTTGAAAATTTTGAATAGGGCGGGCAAGTGACCGGCGAGATGAACAAGGTTGACTCCATACACCTGCGCGATCATCCAAACAGATTCATCGACAATACCGGTCTTGCCGGCCCAACGCATTTGAATTTCCCTGGCTCCTTTGAAAAGAATCAGTTTTCCATGAAGTACCTCATCACCATCGGATATGTATTTCCATTCGGTATCGGAAATCCGGATTAATGAATAGGATTTTCGGTTAGGAAGGGTAAGGTCATAAAATGATCGTGAGGTTGCTAATAGCGCCCCTTCACGCGTGAGGATCTCATCCCACCCTTCGCTCGCGTTGTAGCGGAATCGATAAACACCGTTCGAAGAAACAACCATACGTACAGGCTCCTTTCGGGAGGCAATATTCTTGGTTACGCTAGCCGTATCCGTTCCGTCACGAAGGTTGTACATCATCACGTCGCTTTGCTTCTTCTTGCCAGTATAGCGATAGACGGATTCGCCCTGAATCCGAACTGGTGGACGGATGTCTTCCAAGGCGAAGGCTGGAGAAAACTGTGAGCGGGTTTTGACAAGGTTGATGTCAAAACCAAACCGTAACGTAAGGCGATTGTGATATAAACCGTTTCGGTGCCAGGCAAAATTGTACAGCGTTTGAAAATTGCCGGTGAGCCGGCTGCCGATTGAGTACGACTTTAGTAACCCCAGGGAAAAGCCGGGAATCCACTTCCTTGGCTCACCGGGATCGGGAAGAGTTTGGATGCGCGGATCATAGGGAGCAAAATTGATTAGTTCACCCTCCGCCCGAAGGTACATCCCGCTTATCAGGGCATAGTCGGTCATTAGTCTGAAACCATAAGCCCTCTGGTCTTGCACCGGCTTCATGTGCTTGTCGTCGATCATTATGCGATAGGTGTACCCAACGCCGGT
>Ga0193731_1000101_pt1 | contig 28784 bp, 25 predicted proteins | sample U1a2metaG_FD_144920 | JGI IMG/M metagenome (GOLD analysis project Ga0193731, IMG submission 144920) | Soil microbial communities from a riparian zone of the East river system, Colorado, United States - U1a2 | ecosystem: Environmental > Terrestrial > Soil > Riparian zone | place: USA: East River...
GATGCCGGCCGTGTGTGTGAGCAGATCGCGCAGCGTGATGGCACGTTTGGACTTCACCACATCATATCCACCGCCCGATTTTGGCACGGCGACGGTGGTCTCCATAAACTCGGGCAAATATTTTCCCGCCGGATCGGCTATTGATAATTTGCCCTCCTCTTGCAGGATCATAATGCCCACACTTATTAATGCTTTCGATTGGGAAGCAATGCGGAAGATCACATCGTTTTGCATCGGCGCATTTGCTTCCAAATCCCGTTTTCCAAATGCGTTGAAGTAGGCTACTTTGCCGTGACGAGCCACAAGCACAACACTGCCGGCCATTTTTTTATCTGCTGCGTAAGCCTCAAACACGGAGGTCAGGCGTTGCAGCCGATCAGGGGACAGCCCTACATCTTCCGGTTTGCCTACTGGAAGTTCTTGCGCTTGTAGCGAGGCTACAAGAGCGAATGAAATTGCAAGGAGCGCAATTTTTTTAAGGAAAAGCCTGGTCATAAGGGTAAGAGTTTAGTTGCCTTAGCCAAATATAACCAGTTTTGCAGTGCGTTTTAATTTTCGCAGGGCTAGAAGATGAATTATAACTAGCTTAATTTTGCAGGACAAAGTAACGCAATGACGGAAAGAGAACTGAAGAAATTGGAGGCCACGATCCGAACCAAAATGGAGGATATAAAAAGACAACGCGTAAGCCTGAAAGACTCCGGTATCGGTGGGTTAATGAATTCATTAAAGAAAGTGGACGAGGCACTTTACGAAAAAATCCTTCCGGAATATAAAATAATGGCCTCGAACTATAACATTTTCAAATAGGAGGGGACACTAAATCGGCTACCCCCTATCAACACGCTTGATCCCTAAGTATGCACTCAAAATATTGGCAGATTGTCAGGGACGATTCCACCAGGACATTTGAAGTCTGTGGTCAGGATTCGAATACCAATTACTTTACCAATGGCATTCATGGAATGCAAAAAGCAGGAATGACGGTGACGGGCATGACCCCACCGGTGGGTGGGAAGTTTGCAAATAAAGAAGTTATAAAGATTATTGGGTACACAAAAGAGGAAGGGCTGTATAAAAGACTTTTGAAAGAATACAAAGAGTTGTCGTGGAAGCTTTTTGACCAGGGGGAGGAGTGAAGGCTGGATGTTCGCGAACTGAAACGGTGAGCAGGCTTGTTGGTGTCTCCGCCCGCGTCCTACGCGAACACCAACAAGGGCGAGAGGTTTCCCGCAGATCTCGCAGATCAACGCAGATATGCATTCAATCAGAAGTTTTCCTGGCGACCAAGGCACACCTGCATCTGCGAAATCTGCGGGAGATTGTACCTTTCGACAGAAAACCTCACTCATTTTTTTGAATACTGCCAGCGAAACCCTTTCCACTGAGTGTATCTTCCCTTTGCAACACCAATAATTTCCTTTTCGCCAAAACCTGTTTTCATGGATGCCTCCTTAATGCTCTTATATTTTGCTATGAATCTCCCCTTCAAATCATACTGCTCCACAGGCTTTCGTCTTGAATAATTTTTTTTCCATTTCGAACGGTCGATCGTTTTGAGAAAGGTGAAATCCACTCGTCCCCTGGCGATAGCCCTTACTTGTTTTTCGGACTTGGTCACGAGCCCAAGGTTTTTCACACGGCAATCGAAACCATCTCCATTTTTATTTACCACATAAAGGCCGTCCTTCTGATAATTGATTTTCTTTATAAATGTTGAATAAATGATCCTTCGTGTATTGAAATAATATTGAACATTCTCCAGGGCAAGGGTCACGCGCAAGTCAATCATAGGCTCTCCCGTTACAATATTCCGGTTTCGTGCAACGGACTGACTTAATAGTTGCCCCTTAACAAATTGAGTCCCTAAACGAGGATGTGGGATTACCCTGTCAAGTGATTTCACTCTTCCGAAATTGGATACTTTATAATATCCCTCAAAACCAGCAATGTCTTTCCATATTTCGCCCTTTATGTTGATCAATGATTTATTTTGATATGGATAATTTTTGAGGTGCATTGATCTCAAACAAAAATTTCCTTAAATTAATCTGTTACTCAGAATAAAAAATAAATATCAGGTTTTAAACTGAATTCAGCAAAAACGTATTCGCTTATTGATTGCCACGGTGTTTTCGTGGGGTTAAATCAACGGGCAAATATGAAAAACGTGTTTACCTACAGGTCCTCAATCTCATCCGGATATCCAATCCCCTTCCAATCGGAACGGACACAAAGGAACACATTCCAGTAGGCATAGTAGAGCTTGCCTGGTCAGCCCTGACCAGTCTTAATCCGTTCAATGATTTTTATCATGATGCAATCACTGATTCCATCATTGACAATGAAATGACCTCTCCGCAATTTTGAACCATCTACCCGCATTAGTTAACAAAAGTGTTTAGGTAATATTTATCGGTCAGTACAACACCTCAACGAATATTATTCGGAGTAATCGGAAAATGCCATTTAAGGTTACTTACGTAAAAAAATAACCTCTTCGGGAGAGGGACAATCAAAAACCAACACCCTGGAGTATGAACGAGCCCACGTTGTGGATGTCTTTCAAAACGGGAAGCATCGACGCCTTTTCAGGCATATACCGGAAGTATGGCAATACCCTTTGCGCATACGGCATGAGACTGACTTCGGATAAAAAATTTGCTGAAGACGCTGTGCATGACCTCTTTATTGAACTGTGGGAAAAAAGAGAAAGGCTTGGTGAAGTTTATTCTCTTAAATATTACCTTCTAAAATGCCTTCATCGAAAGATCATTAAATCAAAATCAACAAAACCCTCCCTCCCCCTGGATGAGAAAAGGCATACTGAACCCGTGCCTTCCATTGAGGAAGTAATTCTTCACGAAGAGGAAGAGCATATTAAAAAAAAATATATACATCGTGGCATCGATACCCTTTCAAAAAGGGAACAAGAGGCAATTTATCTTAAATATTATCGCGACTTCACGACGGAAAAAATGGCTACCACCCTGTCGCGCAGTACGAAGGGCACGTATAATTTAATTTCACGGAGTATCGTTTCATTGCGCGAGCATCTTCGTGTTCCTTTAAAGCAGGATAGTAAGTTTAGAGACCATTAAAACGTGTTGCCGGCCGGCTCACCACCACGACCAGAATTCAACGCGAAAGTATCGCACGAAGCGGTGCGTTGCCAAGTCAATGAGCCTGTTCTCACCACAGAAAATTTTAGCATTGCCAGTCATTTCAGGCTTGAGTAGACCGGCGGCATTATCGAGTTGCGTTGTTACCAAAATCGTTCGATCGGGTTGCCAATCAGTTGGCTTACTGGCTACCGGTGCTATATCTTTTACCATACCCTCAAAGGTTATGCCCGGATAAGCTCGCGCTTTGAGCACAATCTTTTGCCCAATGCTTACTTCGCTTATCTCTTTTTCCGGGACTGCAATCTCTGCCATAACATCTTTCATTTCATAAACTTCTGTTATCAGATCCCCCTTCTTCACATTCTCTCCCACTTTCTCTTTTAGTTTGTGTGTAGTCACAACTCCTGTTATCGGACTTACGACCTGAAGAGAATGTATTTGATCCACTAGGTAGGTTTTATGAGCCTCAAGCCTGCGCACATCAGCCTCCAGTGCTTCAATCTCTTCAGGCCTGCTCCCTGACAAAAGTAACTTCAGCCGCTGTCGTGCTTCCTGCAATTCCTTTTGGCGAGTGACGGCCCCTTCCTGACTTTTCTCAAGCTCTTCTATGGAAATTAATTTTTGTTCGTATTGTAGTTTATCGCGCAACTGATAGCCATCCGCAAACTTCGCGAGTTCTTCTGCCTTCGCAACTTGTGTTTTGGCCAATTCAATTTCTTCTTTCCTTGGTCAAAACTTCAATAATTTGAGCTGTGCCTGCTTCGCTTCCATCTCCGCAGAAGTCTTTCTTAATTCAGCGGTATAATCCCGATCGGAAAGCCGCGCAATGACCGCTCCCTTCTCAATTAAATCTCCTTCACCAACATAGATCTGATCAATGATGCCCTCCACTTCTGCGCGCACATCAGCATTGTGCAATGGCATAACTGTAAAGGGTCCTGACACTTTCATCTCCATGTGGAACAAGGTCAGAATGGAAAGTCCTGCAATTGTTCCCAAACAAAACTTAATATAACCCGGCACTATAATTCTTGTTCTCACTATAGACTTACGAATGGACAGGATTGGCATAACTATTTTTTTAAGCGTGTTTCGAAAGATAAATCCAATGGTTAAAACAGAAAGAATAAAACCCCAGCCTTGATAGTTGGCGACCATCATCCCGCCAAACCAGGATATGATTTTGAAAAGAATCCAATAAATGTAAACCCCTGAAAATAGAGCGTAAGTGAATAGAATTAAACCCTCACGTTGGCGAACGTCAATGTGTTGGCCAGCGCCCCATACCCTTTTGATTTGGTTTCCTAAATAACCTGAAGCTTTTTGACGGAGGTTTGGAATGCCCAACCAGTCGCTCAATAAATAGTAGCCATCGAGTTTAATCAAGGGGTTCATGTTGAAAAACATTTTGAACGCTGATGTGGCTGTTACGACAAGGGCAAAATGATTCAATGCAGTGCTTGTATCAGTCAAACGCCAGGTAAGGGTAGCCAGAGCCCAGAGAAATATTTCAAAGTACGCTCCTGCAAACGTAACCCACAGCCGCTTTGATTTTTCGGGGAAAAGCCACGCATCACTGACATTGCAAAAAAATGCAGGTTGAAAATAGATTAAGAGAAAGCCTATCTCCCGGACATGCCCTCCAAAATATTTGCACGTAAGACCATGGGCAGATTCATGTAGCGCAATAACGCCTAACATGACAAACCAGGCTAGTAGCAACGATTCAAACCGCAACAAGAAAGTGAACTGTCGGATGATCTCAGACCAATGAATGATCGTAACACCGGTAGCGCAAACAACAAGCAACGCAGAGGATAGTAAGAAATACGGAGTGAAGAGGAACTGGATTCGCGGAATAACCCAATCAAAAAGTCTATCCGGATCGAACAGCTTAAAGCGCAAATAGAACAGATCACCTTTGATTTTGTTCCTGGGTGGAGCTGATATCCTGATCTCACCATCGGATAAAAGCCCGATGCGATGAAGGCGGTTGGTAAATTGATCAAGGTTTTCCGCTGATAGTGCTACCCCAAAACGTTCTTCAACGTTTCGTAAAACTATTTCAGCCGGAGTTGATCCATTGAATTGTTGCGCTATAAAATGTTCAATCTCTTTAAACCGGAAGAAACGGTCTGAAACCGGGTCTTTAATTACAAACATGTTGCCCTCTGCACTCGCTTGCCGGCTAATGACCAGGTCGCTGCGTAACTTCAAAAGAGCAGTTTGCATACGGAATAACTAATGTAAATCGTTCACCACAAGGTTTGCAAAAGTGTTACTACGGCAATCAATGGCAATAGCGAATCGTGGGTTTAGGCCCACGAATCGCTATTTTGAAGTTGGATCAGAATAGTAATTAATGACCCCCTGTTGAAACCTGGCCACCCGTGCCTTCATTGCCCGGATTGTTCGTGTTGTTGAGCGGTGGATTATTATTACCCGGATTACCATTTCCCAATCCGTCCGGAGCAATGCGCTCCTCAAGCTCCTCTACATTCAGAAGAACTTGTTCTTGATTTGTTTTCTCTTTCATGATGTTTTTAATTTTTGTTTTTTAAATCTTACTTCCGCTAATTTTAATTGCCATGCGAGTCGGCAGTGTTGCTTGAGGGCTGTGGCTTAGAGCCATTCGACACCTCGTTGCCCGGGTTTCCGTTGCTTTCGCCCGGAACGCCATTGATGCTATCGGGAGCGATACGTTCTTCTAATTCTTCCACATTGAGAAGAACTTGTTCTTCAATTTTTTGATTTTTCATAACTGTGAATTTTGAGTTTGACAAAAATTTAAAAAAGCAGTCCAACTATATGTTTCTGTTCTTTTTATAACGACTTGCTGATCTGTTCGCAGCGACCCAGCAGAATTTCGTCACTGAGTTTGGCGGGTGGAGTTGCGCCATCCATGAACTGTGTCCAAATCCAGGGATTGCCACCTACGCCGCCAAGAACAGGCTGCTTAGGAAATGAAAATGAAAGTCCATCGGGAATTACCGTCACGCTGCTGGCCGATATGACATCTGTTTCGTGTGGTCCACCCACCTTATTATCGTTGTTGCGGAAAATAATTTTCGCGCTCAAGCCGCTTATCGAGAGATTAGCATCAAATGTGATGTTTGGACCTGGACTATTTGAGCATCCTGTTACATTATATTGAGTATTGGCCACCGCGCTGGCAGAGACATTCTGAGCAAACTTGAATGCGTAGCCTTGGACACACCGGCCAATAAAGATTTCATTACTCACGGCATTGCCATTCGCATCAATAAACTGCACCCAGATAAAAGGATTACCGCCGGAGCCGCCCAAAACGGGCTGTTTAGGAATCGTTATCTTCTGCCCGAATGGTTCAAGATCGACATCTACACTCGCATCGGCAGTGTACGTGTGCGTGCCGTCCCAATTGTTGCGAAAAATCGTGCGGACGCCAAACCCTGCTGTTGCTGCGGCTCCCTCGAATGTAATGTTGGCGCCCGGGTTGTTGCTGCAATCATACGTCGTTAGTACGGCGGACACGGACACGGGTATAATAAGATTTGTATTGTTCGTATGCGGCAGAGACGATGGAGAGGCGGTTGAGGATGATGTTGTCGAAGAGGAGGATGTCGGCGAAAGGGTCGGATCCGTTCTTGGGCTAACGGACAAGAAGGGATCCTGACACGCTGCTCCCATCAATACCAGTAATGTGGCGGCAACCTTGATTGTTCTGACGTAAGATTGTTTCGCATTTTGCTTTGCCGGATGTTCACACTTTGAAACAGTCGGGCTGTTCGGTTGATTTTTCATTTGGTAGTTTTTAGTTTTATTTAATGATTCGCTTAACCTAGGTAAGAGGACTTCGCGGCTGTCATTTCCCTATTTTTCCCGAATTATTTTATTATGATTTTTGTCATTGTTTTAATAATGAGTTTTGGGTTTCCTTCGGGTCGTTTTCTTCAATCTATTCACTTCGAATGTCTTTTTGTTAGTCAAAGAATTGATTTTGAGCACGTTGAAAATAGGGCTCCGTTCCTGTTCCCGGTATCTTTGCGGTAGATATGGCAAAAATATTCATCACCGGCTCAGCAGACGGGCTGGGACACCTGGCAGCAAAGTTGCTGGTCGCTCAGGGGCACCACGTTGTCTTGCATGCACGCAATGCGGAACGGGGGCGGCAAGCGCTGGGCAAAGTGCCGGGCGCGGAAAATGTTTTGACAGCGGACCTGGCCAGTATCGAAGAGACTAAAAAGCTGGCCGAAGAAGGTAACGCACTAGGCGGCTTCGACGCAGTTATACATAATGCAGGGGTCTACGACAAGGCGTTAAGCCGCACGGGTACCAGGGACGCTCAACAGATGATGTTTACTGTAAATACCCTGGCGCCGTATATTCTAACGTGCCTGATTCAAAAGCCTAAGCGCCTTATCTACATCAGTTCGGGTATGCATTTCCAGGGTGATCCGGGCCTGAAGAACCTGAACACCGGTACAGGCACCCGGAGTGGCTATACCTATTCCGATACCAAGCTGCATGACGTAATACTGTGTATGGCCATAGCGCGCAAATGGCCAGAGGTGTATGCGAACGCAGTCGATCCCGGCTGGGTCCCGACAAAAATGGGCCCCGGTGCATCCGACAACCTGGAAAAAGGTTTCCAGACACAAGCCTGGCTCGCTGTCAGTAATGATGAACAAGCCAAAATAAGCGGCCGCTATTTTTACCACCAGAAGCAGAAACAGTACTTACCTCAGGCGGGCGATGTTACTCTTCAGGAGAAATTTCTTGCCCTGTGTGAACGCATCAGTGGCGTCCGTTTTCCGAAAATTGTCTGAACTGTGATTCCTGTGATTTGATTGATGGCCATGATTTTTTTCAAATAAAATATATAAGTATAGTCACACGGTTCAGACAATTGGGTTGTTCGCTGACCCTTCCTCTTTTATAGTGACCCGACCCTTCTATTTGCCTGGGTTTAATTCGGCGGTGAACATGGCAAAGAAGTATGTCCTGAAAGCCAGTCTCCAGCATACTGACAATTTTTACGCGTACTGTCATTTTGGAACCCTGACAAATTATATAAATGACATTTTTGCCGTTGACCGGCAAATTAAAAGTTGTTGGTATACTATTTGGAAGCGATGTTTTTGAAACAAATAAATAATTCTAAAACCCATAAAAAAAGGAGGTAGGTATGCGTAGTCAACAATTCATTCCTATTGTGCTACTGGGCCTTGCAGGGTTGAGTAGCTGCAGTGTATCAAGGGTAAGCACCGATGCAGATCCCCGTGCAAACCTGAACCGGTATCGCACGTTTAAATTTATCGATGGAGAGGACAACACCGGACCGAACCCTCTTTACCACAGCACATTGCTTGACAACTCCATTCATGCGGAAATTGCCATGCAACTGGAGAAAAGAGGGATACAGGAAGAGCTGACCAAACCCGATATGCTGATAGCCTATCACACGTACACTGAAAAAAAGCGAAGCGCTACGAACAGTTATTACCCGATGATGTATGGAGGGTGGGGCTGGCGGTTTTACCCCTATGGCTATGCCTATCCTTTTGGTTATTGGAGTGGGTATAGTAGAATCGATGATTACACCGAAGGAACATTAATCATCGATGCCGTTGATGCAAAATCCAATCAATTGATCTGGAGAGGATCCATTTCAGATGCGGTCAATGATCCGACTGATTTACACAAGAAGGCAGTAAAAGCGGTGGATATCATTTTTAAGAAATTTCCGGTTAAACAGAGTGAATCATCCATAAAATGGAACAATTCGAAACCGATAGCCAGAAGGAATAGTAAATAAGATTGTTAAAATTCAAGCAAGGGACCATCCTGAAATAAAAGGGTGGTCCCTTTTTTCGTCTCCGGGGGCTTTGGAGGCAGTGATTCCATTACAAATAAAGTGGCTAAAATCAATAATAATTGTCAGGGTATACAATGAGGTAATGCGTCTTCTGATATACTATGCCCCTGCGGCATTGAAGGGATGGGGCCTAAACCTAGGTAGAATAAGGTAAGGAGATGATCAAAATCCTTACCCGTAATCTCATTATGAAACCCAAACCTAACCCTCTATGCACAAAATTTTATCGCACCTCAAACGGATCCCTCGGTGTATTCCGATGGGATTATGGCTGGCAGTCCTATGCAGCGGCACTTTATGGGCTACGGATCGTAAATCCGATGCTGTTGAAACGGCCGTTAGCGGCAAAGTAACTTCTTCTGATAACGGACTGGGATTGCCGGGAGTAAATATTATAGTAAAAGGTACCACATTGGGTACGGTAAGTGACAGCGATGGCAATTATTCAATCAATGTGTCCTCCCCTGAGTCCGTATTGGTCTTTAGCGCCATAGGCTTTACCACGAAGGAGGTAACGGTGGGATCACAGTCGGTAATTAACATTACCCTGGAGTTTGATGTCATTGCCTTATCCGAGGTAGTCGTAGTGGGCTATGGTACACAGGAAAAGCGCGATATCACCGCTTCCATTTCATCCATCAATGCGGAGGCTATTTCCAAAATAGCGAATACCAATACATTGGAAGGAATGAAAGGGCAGATCGCCGGGGTGGATGTCCTTCAGTCAAGCGGCCGGCCGGGTACTTCTCCGGCCATAACGATTCGCGGACGCAGATCCATCAATGCATCCAATGATCCGTTGTTTGTTATTGATGGTGTGCCGATGACATCAGGCACGAGTGTTCTGACCGATTCCGAAAATTCAGGCAGGAATTTGCCCCCTGGAACGGCCACTACTTCCGGGAGTAATCCGCTAAATGATTTCAACCCGGCAGATATCCAGTCCATCGAGGTATTGAAGGATGCCGCAGCAACGGCTATTTACGGATCAAGGGGAGCGAACGGAGTTGTGCTGATCACTACCAAGCGTGGAAAAACAGGCAAAACCTCCGTGTCCTATACGGGGTATTATGGAGTGACGCAAGCCTTTAAAACGCTTCCCATGATGAACGGTGAAGAGTTCGCAAACTTAAAAAGGGAGGCCAGCCGGCTGAGTCCTTTAGGTGTTTCGGGGAGAACGGCCTGGGAGGGGACCATTCCGGCCGACAACATTGTTTTTATTGACCCGGTGGAACTCAACTCGGTCACCAACGGCCTTTCAACCGATTGGCAAAAATTAATTTTTCACAATGGAAGCCAGGTCAATCACCAGGTGAGTGCGAATGGCGGAAATGAAAAGACTCAGTTCAATATGTCATTAGGCTATTTCAAGCAGGGAGGTACCATCGATGGCATGGACTTTACGAAAATTACGGCGCGCATAAATCTGGATCACCAGATTAGCAAACGTTTCAAAGTGGGAATGTCCAACCAGTTGACTCACTCGATACGAAATAATGGCTCGAATAGTGTCCTGTCGGAGGCAGTGAATCAGACTCCTCTTGGGTTGCCGTATGATGCAGCAGGAGCAATTATTTTCTTACCGATCTCGGATGGCATTCGCTCAAACCCATTAAGTGAATTGGTTCCGGGCAAGCGAATTGATGAAGAAAAGGTCGACCGGATTTTTTCCTCTTTTTACCTGGAGGCCGGAATTATCAAAGGCCTTAAGTATAAGTTGTTGGTGGGAACGGATTTGCGATACAATACCAGGGGTATCTTTGAGGGCCGGTTTACGAACCCACGAAGAAATGGAGACCCGGGTGCCCAGTACCAAAACGAGGCAAACCTTGGCTATACCATTGAAAATCTTCTTACGTACAATAAGGTGATCCATGCCAGCCACAATTTTGATTTTACCTTTCTGCAAAGTATTCAGGAAAATAATTTTGAAAACCAATCTACTTCCGTATCCGGTCTTCCTTATGAATCACAGAAATGGTACAACCTTACCTCAGCCACTACGGTCAACGCTGTCAGAAGCCGCTATGAACATTGGTCCCTCGCCTCTTTCATGGGGCGTTTTACCTATTCCTACCTTGGAAAATACTTATTCCAGGCTACCCTGAGGGCCGACGGTTCTTCACGACTGGCACCAGGTCATAAATGGACCAATTTTCCGGGACTATCCGCAGGATGGAGAATCAGCAACGAGACATTTATGTCGGGGCAGAAAGTCGTGAGCGATCTGAAACTGCGGGCGTCGTATGGTGTCGTGGGCAACACATCCATAGATCCTTATAAGACACAAGGTGTTTTATCAAAAACAGTGTATTCATGGGATGAGGCAAATGCGGCCGGGTTCGGCCTTTCGGAAATCCCTAATCCAAACCTCGGGTGGGAAAAATCCGCCACCATAGATATGGGCCTGGACTTTGGATTGTTCGACGGAAGGCTGAGCGGCACCCTTGATTTCTATCAAACCAATACAACGGACCTCCTGTTAAAACGCAATCTGCCACCGAATACGGGATATGACCTTATCCTGTCTAACATCGGAGCAACGCGCACGACCGGTTTTGAAGTTACAATCAATGCCAATATCATCCGGTCTGTCCGTGGATTTAAATGGGATGTTGATTTGAATGTTGCGCATTATAAAGAAGAGATCGTGGACCTGGCACAGCGCGACGCAAACGGAAATAAGACAGACGATCCGGGCAACGCCTGGTTCATCGGACAACCCATACGCGTATTCTATGACTATAAAAAGACAGGCATTTGGCAAAAGAATGAAGTAGACCAGGCCAATACGATGATGGGTGCGTATCCCGGCGAGATCAAGCTTCAGGATACGGATGGGGATGGCGTAATCACTCCAAAAGACCGGGTCATCCTTGGCAACGATATTCCCTCTGCGTACGGTGGAATAAACAACAGGGTGTCTTATAAAGGATTTGATTTTTCGTTTTTCCTGTATTACCGCCTTGGCTATACGCTGAACAGCGCGTTCCACGCCGATCAGGCTACCATGCAAGCCCGGTACAACAACCTGAAGGTGGACTACTGGACTTTCGATAACCCAAGCAATGATTATCCACGGCCGAACAAAAACCAGGAAAATCCCGCCTTTGTTTCAACATTGCGCTATAAGGATGGAGGATTTGTCAAAGTAAGGACCATTACCCTGGGCTATAATTTCCCCAACAGCATCATCAATAAACTGGGGCTTTCTAATTTCAGGGTGTATGTTTCCGCCCAGAATCCACTGGCATGGTCACGTTACAAAACCTTTGATCCTGAAAATGTCGGTTCGATTGGAGCCGGCACCGTGCCTTCCAATAAACTTTTTTTGGGTGGTATTAATCTGACCTTCTAAGCTTTTAAGACTAAAAACATGAAAACAATATCAAACTTTATAGTGATGGCCATCGTGGCCTTTGCTATTCCGTCCTGCGATAAATTTCTTGAGGAGAAATTGGTTTCCGATGTTTCCGGTGCCGGATATTATACGACCGCAGCAGGATTGGATGACGCTGTGGATGCTACGTATTATTATTTGAAATATGTTTACAGTAACGAACGAGCCTATACGCTGACGGTATTTGGAACGGATACGTATACCAATGGTTCGGACGGTAACTTCAAAGGATTCAACTACTACGACAACACGTTAAATTCAGCCAGTGATGTGAACCGGGAGATGTGGCAATATTTGTATCGCGGTATTAACCAGGCTAACGCCGTCATCAACCGATCACAAAATGTAAAGGACATCAGCCCTGCGAACCTGACCTTGCGTCTTGCCGAAGTTCGTTTTTTACGCGCTCTTTATTATTTTAACCTGGTTCGGCAATGGGGTGACGTGCCACTTTCGTTGGAAGAAACAATCGGGGCGCAAGTTGCGGCCGTTAAGTCCTCGCAAGCCGATGTTTATGAAAAAGGCATTGTCCCCGACCTTGAATTTGCCATCGCTAATTTACCCAACACACAAAGTGACTACGGCAGAGCAACCAAAGCGGCCGCAGAACATTTATTAGGGTTGGCGTTGCTGACAAGAGGCTATCAGACCTATGCCAAACCGGATGATTTTTCAAGGGGGGAAACCTATTTTGGAAATGTCATCAATAACTATGGGTTCAGTCTGACCAGCGATATGGGCAAGTTGTGGGACCAGGATAATCAACGGAACAAAGAAATTATTTTTGCGGTACAAAATTCCACCAATGCTCTCCTGAACGGAGGCCCTGACGCACCACCCGGTGAAGGAAACCGTGGTCACCTCTTTTTTCTGATGGAGTATGACATTCAGCCTGGAATGATCCGGGATATCGCCAATGGCCGTCCCTTTAAACGTTTCCGGCCTACCCCGTACTTGCTGAATCTTTGGGGAGCAAACAGGGATAACGACGATCGTTTTGATCAAACCTATAAGCAAGCCTGGATCAGCAACAATCCCTTATCCATTCCAAAATGGACCCAGGCAAATGTTGATGCCGGTGCGAAAAATAAAGATGGTTCACCTGCAGTCGTGGGCCAGCTTAAATATGCTGTCGGTGATACCGCCATTTTCATTCCCGGTCCCGGAAAAGATACCGATTGGCCTGCCGCCAGAAAGCTTCAAACGCGCTATCGTGTATATACCACGGATGAATATACGGAACGAATATTTTCACATATTAAGAAGTTTATGGATCCGAGAAGACCGGCGATCCAATGGACGGAAGGCTCCAGAGATTGGTTTATTATGCGATTGGGGGACACCTATTTGTTGCGTGCAGAAGCTCGCTTTAAAATGGGCAATACCAGTGGCGCTGCGGATGATATTAATGTGGTAAGAACCAGGGCGGCAAAGCCCGGCAAGGCGGCTACTATGCAAATCACCCCGGGCGAGGTGACGATGGATTTCATCCTGGATGAAAGAGCCAGGGAAGTTGATGCCGAGCAATGCAGATGGTATGATTTGGTTAGGACGGGGACTTTGGTGAGCAGGGTAAAATTGTATAATCCGCTGGGCGCTGTGAACATTGATCAACATCATATCCGCAGACCGTATCCGCAAATTCAACTCGACCGGACGTACCCCGTCGGTAGCTTTGAGCAGAACTGTGGCTATCCCGGTGGACCCACCTGTAATTGAGATCTGACCTGCCGCTAGGTCAAAAATCAAAAATCAACAATCAACAATGCGTTTGGGGGATTTCTGATTGTTTATTGCTGATTTGTGATTGCTGATTGTATGGAACAATCCACGCGTCGGACTTTTGATTGTTTATTGTTGATTTGTGATTGCTGATTTTGCAGCGCTGGAATCAAACATCAACAATAAACAATGTGTTTGGGGGATCTCTGATTGTTTATTGCTGATTTGTGATTGCTGATTTTATGGAACAATCCACGTGTCGGATTTTTGATTGTTTATTGTTGATTTGTGATTGCTGATTTTGCGGCGCTGGAATCAAACATCAACAATAAACAATGCGTTTGAGGGATTTCTGATCGTTTATTGCTGATTTGTGATTGCTGACCAATCGGTGATGACGATCATCTAAATGGAAAACAACCATCATGGTTTTCGCTTGTAAAAATCGCTATGCTCGCATAAAAGCGAGAACAATCGATTGCACAAATGAATACGCCCGTTCAGCCCTCTTTTCAGCCCTTTCCAACTGCACAGGAGAGTGAATCCGGGAGCCTTGACGCTCTTTTTCTTCAGGTTGAGGGGGACGATTATCGGGCATTTGAGGCGATTTTCAAGCGGACCTATCCCTCCCTATGTGCCTATGCCAACCGCATTGTAAAAGACCGTGAATTGGTGGAGGAACTCGTAGACGATGTCTTTTGCAACGTATGGCGAAACAGAAAGAGGATCCAGATCAAGGCTTCTTTTCGATCTTACCTCATTGCTTCTGTCCGCAACAAGTCGTTCGACTGCCTGAGAAAAATAAAAAACAGGAGGAATTCGGCCCTGGATACGGTATCAGAAGTAGCCAATGGACAATCCATTGCATTGGAGGAGATCATTTTCGAGGAATTGAACCAGCAAATAGAAGGTGCCATTCAAGCGCTGCCGAGGCAATGCCGGACTATTTTTCAGATGAGCCGTAATGAGAATCTCCGGTACAAGGAGATTGCAGCAATTTTGCAGATCAGTATTAAGACCGTAGATACTCAAATGGGGAGGGCGTTAAAGCACCTTAGAAAAGCCGTGCTCCCAGGCTGATTTTTGAGTTTTAATTCGTTCCGGGCCCTTGCCTGTAAGGGATATCCCGGCTTTTACCGTCCTTTACATGATGGTGGTGAGAGCATATCCGGCGGATACCTTTTCCTTAATGGCCCGTTGCCTTGCAGGCGAGTCCAGTGCAGAGGATGCCGTCAGGTTGGCTGATTTACTCTCTTCCCACCCAAGTCTGAAAGAGGAATACAAGGGTTTTCAACGCTTATTCAATACTCATTTCAGATCGAGAGAGGCTTCCCTTGAGGAAGATCCTCAACCAGGGCTTGATCGTGTCCGTCGCAAGCTGAAAGAAGAAGGGTTGATCTGAGCTGGTATTTTGTATTTTGACCGAGACAATTGACGATGAACAAGCCCATCCGGAAATCTCATTTTTCAATCGCGGGCTTAATCCCCAGCTTGTTTTTTTGTTTGGCTGCCTTTGCTAATAATACTACCCCTACCGCAAAGAATGAAGCTGAAGACGTCTCACTAACGATTACGTCTTTAACACCGTATAATACTAAAGTCGGTGACACCGTGGTAATCGAGGGTACGGGCTTTGATTTTACTACTGTTATGAACAATAAAGTCTCCTTCAATAACTCTTGGTATAGTTCTCCCAGCGTTGTTGAATACGATAGTATTGAAGCTGAGATTATTGCCGTCACCAGCACTTCCATCACCGTAACGGTACCCTCGGGGGCAGCGAATGGAAACATTTCCGTATCGGTTAGCGGCCAATATGCGACTTCAAGTGGTGTCTACTACGCCGTTGTACCAACGATAACCAACTTCCTCCCGAGCAGTGGATTTATTGGCGACACGATTACTATTACCGGCACGGGGTTTGACTCGTGGCATCCCTGGACCAATAACATTTGGTTTACAAATGGAAATAATACTTACTCCATTGGTGCGACAACAACTTCGCTTAGGGTAATTGTGCCGGGAGGTTCAACTACCGGCCCCATCACTGTCTTTACCAATGCTCAAAAAACGACAAGCTCATTTAATTTCAGCGTAATGCCGAGGGTAACCTCTTTAGAAGAAAATCAAGGGCAAGTCGGTGCAAGTGTAACGCTCGATGGCACCGGATTTGATCCAACACAAAAAGGAAACTATCAATTGACATTTAACAGTATTCCGGCAATAATAACATCCGTCTCTTCAATATCCATTGAAACGAGCGTGCCGCCGCATGCATCCTCGGGCCCCATTGTATTAACGTTCAATGGAACCATCGTTAAAGGATCCGGACGTTCTTTTGTTGTAAATCCAACACCACCCGAAATTTATAAGTACAGTGTTAACTCCGGAACCGTTGGAACTCCCGTGACCATTACCGGAGCCGGATTCGATCAGTTTGACTCTCCGCCAGAAGTAGACTTCAATGGGGTAACGGCTGCGATAGGTAGTTACGATTACAACGCAATTTATACATCGGTACCCCTGGGCGCTGCAAGTGGACCTATTTCAGTAACCGTTGCAGGCCATTCTACCATCGGTTCCGATTTAACCTTCAGGGTGCTGGAAACGATAACCGGCATGTTGCCTACCCATGCCAAAGTGGGTGATACGGTGGTGGTCAAAGGGACTGGCTTTTACCCTTACAACCCAACCAATTATTACTCTGTTCAATTTCCAAATGCGTCAGTCAACGTGATTTCCGTTACGGACACCACGATTGAATTTGTAGTACCTCCGATGGCCACGTCCTGTGTTCCGGTTATTCATTCAATTTATTTTTTAGGGGTTTCCATTACCCTCCCCTATCTCGGAATCATCCCTACCATAACGAGTATCAGCCCCGATACGGTGATCACCGGCCGCAATCAAATATTGACCATCACCGGGACGGGCTTTGGCACATACCTTCAAAGATCTGAAATCATCTTCAGTCAAAATATCAGGCAAATGAGTTTTCGAACCAAAACATTTACGCAAATAGAAACATCGGTACCGGTTACGGCAACAACCGGGCCGCTTATTGTGGTCATTGACAGCTTATCTGCCACAACCCCATTTGATCTGGTGGTCTTGCCAGACACCTTTCCTTACAAACCAACTCCCCCCGTCCTGTTTTATACTTCTGTTTCTACAACTTCGTTCACCTACAACTGGACCCGTCCTTACCGGGCGCTGGGGTATTTGCTGGATGTTTCAACCAACAATTTTGCAACGTTACTACCGGGATATAATTCATTCTTCACCACGGATACAGTGAGGTCAATCACGGGTTTATTGGACGGAACAAATTATCAATTGAGAATCCGGGCCTACTCTGACACGGACACGTCCGGCTATTCTTTTGCAACGACTATTACCCTTCCATTACCACCCATAGCGGCCCCTCCCTACAAAATACCTCCAAACGATTTCGTTGCCAGCTGGTCACCCTCCAGGGGTGCGGAAGGGTACCGGCTGGAAGTGTCAGACAATAATTTCGAATCCTTTATCTGGGGGATTATATATGATACCCATGTCCTGGTATTGGTATCTTCAGCCGAGATGGCGCCATCTTTTCAATATAGAGTGATGGCTTTTAATTCTTCCGGGTATTCCCAATACTCCAATACCGCTGTCCTGATCGTTACAGAAGTATCGCCGACCGCGAATAGTCCTACGCTTTATCCCAATCCAACGAACGATTTTATCAATCTGGCAGGTTTGAATGCGGCAATTTTAGAACCTTCCCTTATTGATGCCATGGGGAGAAGTACAACGGTGAGTTTGCAAAAGGTCGGCGATGATCAAATCAAGCTGGATGTTCGCGCGCTGTCCGGTGGATTGTATGTGCTGCGTCTCGTTACTGATCGGGGAGCGATCGAATTACGATTCATTAAACAATAGAGTTCAGATTGAAATTTTTGTGACCGGGATTACGATGAGTAAGCGGCGGTTAATGCTTTGTGCTCACATGCTTGTTGGTGTCTCCGCCCACGTCTTACGCGAACACCAACAAGGGCGACGGGTGTTGAGAGGGCGAAATTCATATCAATTCATGCCAAGGGAAGTTTTACTGATGAAATAGTTTATGACAGGTTGGACTTTTCAGATAGATTTTTGAGCTGTAATGTAAGGCCTCCCGTTCCCGCTGCTGTTACCTTTGGTTAGCTTCTCCTCCCTTACAGAGAGTGGAGACCTGAACTCATTTTATTAAACATTTAACCAATTGTTTTATGAAAAACGAGATTTTTGCGCTGCGTTTGAACATGCGTCACTATGTTCTCATGGTATGGCTTTGCTTCATGTTCAGTTGCCAAAAAACGGGAGAGGGCCCATCCATTGATCCTCCTAACGAAAACGGCGATGTTGCAATTGGTTGGTACAAACTTCAATTGAAAATCATTTTGAATGCTACCCCAGCTATTTCACCACCAATGGTTTCAAGAATATTCGGATACGTAGGTATCGGTTTATATGAGTCAGCACGGTGCGGACTAACAAACTCGGTGAGTTTGAGTACCTACCTATATCAAATGCCTGCTATGCCAGCCATCGAGAAAAAACGTTGCTCCGGGTCGATTAGTGCAAATGCAGCGCTCGCCAACCTTGTCAAAGCGATGTATCCGAATCTCACAGCTCAAAACATAACCAGTATTGATTCCCTTGAACAGGTATATAACGACAAGCTCAAACCAAACATAGAATCGGCTGTGTTTGACCGGTCACAAGCCTACGGTCATGCCGTCGCCGAAGCTGTTTTCAGTTGGTCAAAGACGGATAATGATAATCAGTCAAATGTCGGTTATGTACCTCCCGTATTTGATGGCGCGTGGATTCCCACTCCTCCGGCATTTGCCCCTCCGCTGGCCCCCTACCTTGGAAGCGATAGGCCATTTCTACAAAATGACGCGCTGGCCCCGGCCGTTGCTTTTCCCTACAGCGAAACTCCCGGTTCGGATTTTTATGAAATGGTAAAGGATGTATATGATGTTTCGCTCGCCTTGACCACGGAACAAAAATCCATTGCCTCCTTCTGGAACGATGTCGGAATCAAGAAAGGGTACACCCCCCCGGGGCACTCCATTTCGATACTTAACCAGATATTGGAACAAAACCAGGCAAGTCTTTCGCTTGCTTCCGAAGCGTATGCTAAAATAGGTATTGCTTTGAGAGATGCGGTTATTTTAGTCTGGAGATCGAAATTCACCTATAATTTAATACGGCCGGTGTCTTATATCCGCAAGGTTATTGACCCCAACTGGCTTCCCTTCCTTATAACTCCTGCCCATCCCGAATACCCTGCAGCTCATGCTTTTGTTACCTCTGCTGCCATGCAGACACTCACCGGTTTGTTTGGCGATAATTATCCAGTCGTAGATAACACGTACAATTTCCTGGGGTTTTCGCCGAGGAGTTTTGGTTCATTGAATGATATCGGTACAGAGTCCGGCATGTCTCGCAGGTTTGGAGGCATCCACTACCTTCCGTCTATTCGGACGGGACTTAAAATGGGAAGAGAATTGGGTGTAAGGGTGGCTAACCTTCAATTAATAAAGCACGAAAAAGATGATTGAATACGGTGTCGCTACAATCTAACTCCATCACGGAACATAGCCCTCGGGGTCGAGGGCTTACTTCTTCACACCCTTTGAGCCCACGGAATAGTTATTGCCTGCTTACGAAATTGCAAAGGGGAAACACCGAAATGGTCTTTAAACACGCGACTAAAATGAGTACTACTTTCAAAGCCGCTCTCAAAACAAACATCGGCAACCGGCTTATCCGTAGTGATCAATAATGTTTTCGCGTTACTTATTCTTTTTTCCAAAAGCCAGTGTCCAGGGGAAGCTTTATAAACCATCTGGAAATCGCGCTTAAAAGAAGACAGGCTTCTGTTGCACAATTTGGCAAAATCATCAAGCTGCAGATTGAAAAGGCAATTGGCAGACATGATTTTCTGTAGATTGTCGGTATGCAAGGGTAACAAGGTTTGAAGGTAGGAGGCGAGCTCCTTGTTTACAGGGTTGCCAATGATAATAAATAATAATTCACGGAATTTAAGTTCCATAAGTTGTTCCGGCGGTTCTCTTTCCGCGCTGAAATAGGGAAGCATGGATTCATAGAAATTGATCATTGCATTATTCAACTCAATTGGAATAACGAGGTCTTCCGTGGAAGGCGGAAGTTCTCCGTGCGACAACAAGGATGTGTTCTCACGCAGAAACGACTGCAGGTAACTATCCGGCACAAAGAATGACATAATGCAAAGGGTGTCATCAAAGTATTTCTCCATAATGCACGCCCCTTTTTTAATAAATACGGCCTTGCCTGGCGTAAGCGTCCAGGAATTTCCGGGGGTATGAATGGTTTGTTTTCCCGTAACGTTGTGCATGAAATAATTATGTTGCCACCACTTATCCATGATTTTTTTCTCTGACGGGCAGTCGTACTTTGCAAACAACAAGTCTTTGTAAGCAAGCTGGTGAAAAATCTCAGGTTGAGATTGTACCTTTTCGTAATAGTTGACCATGACGATGAATTTTTATTTGCAAACCGGCGGGCCACGGAATAATTGACGTTGTTGGGGACTCCTTTTTCGTTTTCTTTTCAGGATGAAATTTAGGCGTAGTTCAAAATCGGTGCTGAAAAAACGGGCTATCCCAGTGTAATTCCTTCTGCTAAAAATGGCTGTTGGTAGTGTCGTTTGCCCGTTGCTTTATACAGGGCATTGGCAAGCGCACCGATTACGGGTGGAAACGGTGGCTCACCCAATCCTGTTGGATCAATCTCGTTTTGCACAAAATGTACGTCGATTGCTTTTGGCGCCTCACGATGACGGATCATCCGGTATTTGTCGAAGTTTTTTTGATCAGGGACCCCGTCCACGAACGTCAAGCCGCTGTACAAAGATTGGCCAATGCCGTCAACTGATCCACCCTCCACCAGGTTCGTTGCAGCAAGTGGATTAACAACAATACCACAGTCGACCGCGCAATGTACTTTTTGAACCCGGGGCTTTCCATTTTCCATCGCCAAATCAATCACGTGAGCCACATAACTGTTGTGACAAAAATAGGCGGACACACCCCTGTACACATTCGGTATTTCTTCGCCCCAGTTTGACTTACTCTTTACTAATTCCAACACACCGGCATAACGATCGACTTCATAATCATTATTCTGGCCCACCGGGTGCTTCCTGACGCGGTCCAGTAGCTCAAGCCGGAACGCAATGGGGTCTTTCCCTGCGGCCTCTGCCACTTCATCGAGGAAAGCCTGTTCTGCTCCGGCGATGAAGTTTGACCTCGGCGCCCTGAATGCTCCGATGCTGATATTCGATGGGATTGACCATTCCTCTGCGAGGTAATTCTCTACCGAGCCTGCAGGGAAACGGTTGGCGAACAGTGGACTTTCAGGTATACCCCCCGCCCGCACATGAAACGCGATGAGGTTGTTGTTCGCATCTAACGCCGCGCGATACAATGCGTGATAGGATGGACGGTAGGTACCGAACGTCATATCATCTTCACGTGTATAAATCAGCTTAACAGGCGCCTTCATTTTTTGTGAAATAACAGCGACTTCGACCAGGAAGTGTCCGTACAATCGCCTGCCGAACCCTCCGCCCATGCGTGTCATTTTGATATCGACCTTTTCCAGCGGTAACCCGAGACGGGCGGCCACGCTTTTCTCCATATACTCCGGCGTCTGTACCGGCCCCGCCAACTCAGCCTTGTCTTCCGTAACATGAGCAAAAAAATTCATCGGCTCCATTGTGTTGTGAGCCAGAAAAGGAGCTGAATAAGATCGTTCAATCACCTTGGCTGCTTTTTTGAAAGCGGCACCCGGGTCGCCGTCTTTGCGAACGACCTTCCCGGACTTTGCCGATAAACTGGCCATTGCCTGGGCATGCTTGCTTGTACTCTCCAGCCCGGAGGGAACTTTTACTGTTGATTTATTCCCAGTGATGTAGTGAGCAAATGTTTCATTATAATCACCAAAGGGCTCCCATTCTAACTTCAATGCCTTGCGGGCATTCATCACCTCCCACGTGGTGCTACCGACTATCACGACCAGCTCGTTGAAGGCGGTGACATCAAACATGTGTTTTGAGTAATCTTCCTGGTAGGTTTTGATGGTGAAAACATCTTTGATCCCGGGCATCACCCTGGCTGCCGAGTCGTCTACACTTTTTAGTTTCAAGCCAAATGCCGGAGGATGGGCAATCATGGCAATCAGCATCCCCTCTTTCCGATAATCTAAACCGAATAGCGGTTGGCCTGTGACGATCTTTAAACCGTCTACATTCTTTCGGGGGGTACCAATAATTTTGAAGTCTTTAACATCCTTCAGTTTCACTTCTTTTGGGACAGGAATTTTGGCTGCGGCCGAGGCTAACTCTCCATAGCCCGCAGACTTGCCGCTGGGTTTATGGTACACGGTGCCAAGCTCCGTTGTAATTTCATTCACCGGTACTTTCCAGGTTGCCGCTGCTGCCTCGCGAAGCATGTGACGCGCCGTTGCGCCTGCCATCCTAAGTCCCGGCCAACTTTGACGGATAGACTGACTGCCGCCGGCGAGTTGCCTTGTAAAGATTTCAGTGTTGAGCGGGGCTTGTTCTACTATAACGTTCTTCCAGTCCACGTCTACTTCCTCTGCGACAATCATGGGCATGGACGTTTTCACATTCTGCCCGATTTCAGGATTTGGCGACATAATGGTGACGACACCATTTTCCCCGATCTTCAGATAACCACTCAATTCAAACCACTCCTTGGGCAGGGTCAGGGCATCTTTCGGATTGGATTCGCATCCAAGCCAACTAAAGCTGAGCATAAATCCTCCACCGGCCAGTGCTGAGATTTTCAGAAAAGACCGTCTGTCAATTGATGTTTTCAAAAGTGTCATTTTCTTACGTGTCTAGTAGTTTGATGCCGTTTTGATTGCTTGTTTGATCCTCACATAGGTGGCGCAGCGGCAAATATTCCCGTTCATGGCAGCTTCGATTTCTTCATCGCTGGGTTTGGGATTGGATTTCAGCAGTGCCGCCGCACTCATGATTTGACCGGCCTGACAATAACCACATTGGGGTACGTCTATTTCCAGCCAGGCTTTCTGGACAGGGTGGTCGCCCTTTTCGGATAGCCCTTCAATGGTGGTAATCTCTTTGTCCACCACGGAGGAGACCGGTAACACACAGGAGCGCGTTGCAACATCGTCAAGATGAATGGTGCACGCACCGCACATCGCCATACCGCAACCGAATTTTGTACCCTGAAGGTTGAGATGATCTCTCAGCACCCACAGCAGGGGTGTGGTAGGGTCTACATCGATCTGTTGCTTTTTACCGTTGATTTTGAGATTGAAGATCGGCATGATAGTTATGTTGAAATTTGACAATAATAGGGTGTCAGAATGAGCCCCGATTGATAAGGGAAATTAGTACAATCCAACCAATAGCGTTTACGAATTTCAGACAAAAAGTTGTAAAAGTCCAACGCCTCGCTGCTTTTCTTTGAGCATGGATCAGGAACTTGAAAACACCTTTCTAAGGGCGTTGGAACACAATCAGCAGAAATTGCGCGAGGCTAAAAATCGCAGTTCAGACTATTTATTATCTTAGGACCCCCAATACATTCTATGCTAAACCCTCTTTCGTTCAATGAAAAACTGGCTGTTGCCGGTTTGGCATTGGCTTGCTTCTTATTGCATTTCATTACCAACCTGAACGGAGCGTACGGGTTTTTCAGGGATGAACTCTATTATATAGCGTGCAGTGACCATCTTGCCTGGGGCTATGTGGATCAGCCGCCTTTTTCACTGTATTTGCTGAAGGCAAGCCGGATGGTGTTCGGCGATAATCTTCCTGCTATCCGGTTTTTCCCCGCAGTAGCGCACGCGGGAACCCTGGTGCTCACCGCACTCATTGTAAAGAACATGGGAGGGAAGCTCTTTGCCATTTGCCTCGCATGCCTGGCCGTCTTTCTCTCGCCTATTCACATCGCCATGGGCGCATACTATTCCATGAACGCCATCGATATTTTAGTATGGGCAGCGTCCATTCTTCTCCTTCTCAACATCATCAACACGCAGAAAAATAGTTACTGGATCGTGTTGGGAATCGTATTGGGCATTGGCTTGCTCAACAAGATCAGTGTGTTGTTTTTGGGAGCAGGAATAGCGGTGGGTCTCTTACTGACACAACGCAAATTGTTTTCTTCCCGTTGGCCCTACCTGGCAGGTATTCTCGCCTTTGCATTGTTTCTTCCTTACCTCTACTGGAATCTGACACACGATCTGGCACACCTGGAATTTATTCATAATGCCTCAACCGGAAAATATGCAGGTCGAAGTCACCTGGATTTCATGCTGGAGATGTTGCTCCAACTTAATCCGTTTAGTGCGCCGCTATGGATAGCAGGATTGCTCGCATTATTTTTTTATCGCCCTCTTAAAGAATACAGACTTATCGGATGGATTTACATCACCGTTTTTCTTATTCTGCTGATCAACCGAACGAGCAAAGGGGAGTACATGGCGCCGGTGTATGTCTGTCTTTTTGCAGCAGCAGGGGTATGGGCGGAGCAGAAATGGATTTTGCCATCGGGTAGATGGCTCCGCTACGTTTATCCGGCCTTGCTGGTCGGAAGTGCCCTGCTTTTGTTGCCACTGGTTATCCCCGTGCTTCCTGTGGAAAAGTATATTTCTTATTCGAGAGAGATTGGCATAAAGCCAGGCTCCAGCGAGAAAAAAGAACTGGCGGAACTCCCTCAGTTCTATGCCGATATGTTTGGCTGGAAGGAAAAGGCCCGCGATGTGGCGAAGGTTTATGAAACGTTGAGTGAAGAAGACAAAATTAAATGTGCAATTTACTCGAATAATTACGGCCGATGCGGGGCGATTGATTTCTACGGTAAGGAATTCGGATTGCCGAAGTCCATCGGGTCGCACAATAATTATTGGCTCTGGGGCCCGCGAAATTATACGGGAGAAGTGACAATCATTTTAGGAGGAACAATGGAAGATCACCGGGAGGATTTTGTCTCTTGCGAACTGGCGGGAGTATCTACCTGTACCTATTGTATGCCGTATGAGAATAATGTTGGTATTTTTTTGTGCCGTGGTCTCAAGGTTCCGTGGAAGGATATCTGGAAGGAAGTGAAGCATTATGAATGAAATACGTTCACAATGCCTAGTTTTATGACCTAAATCATTCGTTATGGCAGTTCATCAATGGAAGAAGGAAATACAGCCGCTGTTAAAGAAGTACAAGGGCAAGCAACATCCCCTGGACTATCATAGCCCCTATCAGCTCCTCGTCATGGTGGTTCTTTCTGCTCAGGATTCGGACCGGAATATCAACAAACTGGCTCCCGCGTTATTTGAAGCGTTCCCGGACATGAGTTCACTTTCCAAAGCGGACGCCGAATCACTTTATCCCTTTGTACAGAAGATCCGGAATTTCCACAACAAGACGAAGTGGCTGCTGGAGTTGTCATCCATGGTCAAAACAGACAAGAACATCCCCACCACCCTCGAAGCGTTAACACAACTGCCCGGCATCGGAAGAAAATCAGCCAATGTGATTTTGCGCGAAGCGGGATTGCCCGCGGAAGGGATTATTGTCGACCTTCATGTTGTGCGGGTAGCTCCGCGGCTTGGAATCGCCCAGGGAACCGACCCTAAAAAACTTGAAAAGCAAATGATGGAATTGCTGGATCCGAAAGAGTGGGGTGAAGCCGGCATGGCCATTTCGTTTTTGGGAAGAGAAACCTGTCGCCCCACAAACCCCAAGTGCCCCGATTGTGTGATGAATACGGTATGTGATTACTATAAAGTCAATAACAGCTAACCCCCTCCAACCTTCACCCGGGCGATCCTCTCATTTCTTCTTCACTACCAGCACGAATCCCCCGCCGCTGGACACAATGAAGTCGACCTTCGTATTTTTTGTGAAATATCAAAATGACCGTACTTTATAGACTATTTATTAATAAATTCAAGACTCTAAATGCATCAGCATGGACAACAGATGTTTTGTAATTCTGCCGCAAGGCGAACCCAGCGGGTATGCTCAGGGGCACTTCAATAGAGTTTATGATTATGTTATCGTTCCGGCTTGCCGGGTGGCAGGTTTCTGGCCAACACGGGCTGACCAGGCGACGTATGATCATCCATTGGCCGTAATTAAAGATATAATAGACTGCCAGGTAGTCCTTTGTGACGTGAGCACATCCAATTCCAATGCTCTTTATGGTCTGGCCATACGGCAAGCTTTGGATCTGCCGGTTACACTGGTTAAAGACATGAAATCGATCGTGATGTTCGACGCGGCTAAATTTGGCCTGGTGGAATACGATGAGTCGCTGCGAATCGACACCGTTCAAAAAGCCATTGAAATCCTGGGGGAAGCCCTGAGAAAGGCAGGGGAAGCAAAAAAGGAGAGACATGAGCTACTCAATCGCCTGGGAATCGGACTTCCGGAATTTACTGCCCAACCCACAATGGTCGACACAATTCTGCCTCTCAACCCGGTCACGTCATCGGATGAAACGGCCGGTCCGGAAAAAGATACCGGGGCTGCCGAAGACCGCTTGCCAATAATCTCACCCCTTCCGGACTATGTTGGCGACCCATTTACGGAGCAACAAATTAGCAAACTGAAAGCAGGCGATGCGCTTTTCCACCTGAGGCATGGCAAGGGGAAGGTGAACTTTGTCAAAAAAATGGGAAAGGATGAGCTTGCGAGCATTCAGTTTGAGTCGGGGCCAAAGTTACTGGTATTGTTTGCTTCCGATTTTTTCAGGAAGATCAATAAGTAATTTAGTCATCACGCATACCTTATCTTACCATACTTACCGGCGTGAAAGTCCCTGTAGGCGTCGGCAATTTCGAGTTCGCTGTTCATTACAAAAGGACCCTGTGCGACAATGGGCTCAGCATATTTTTCCCCGCCAAATAAAATAATGTCAATGCCGTCCCTGGAGGGATTACTGAATTCAATTGTTCCCTCCTTTCTGTCAAATTCAATGAACTCGCCCTTCTTAAATTCGGCGTCGTTAATCGTTGCATTGTGGAGGGGAAGAAAGACAGCGTACTCCAATTCATCCTTGGTTGCGATTGAAAATTGCTTTCCAGCCTCCAGGTGAATGTGATATAAAAACTGTTCTGAGTAATTCGGAATTTTAGAAGCCAGCTTTTCGTACTCACCCACAATTACTTTGATCCATCCTTTGTCCTCGGCTAGCGTTTGCTGAGGAATTTCCTTCGCCTGCACCGGAAGATATTCCGGCAGTTCGGCCTTATTCTTTGCCGGAAGGTTGACCCAAAACTGCATAGCGTGCGTCAGCCGGTCGTTGGTTTGGGAATCTACATTTATCGCTTCATCATGAATGATTCCGTTGCCGGCTTTCATCCATTGTGCTCCGCCCGAATTTACTTTGGAATGATTTCCTCTGCTGTCAAAATGATCGGCTTCACCGTTAAGAATGTACGTCAAGGTTGCAATGCCTCTGTGAGGATGGGCACCGCTCCCATTTACTTTTTTAATAGGTTCGCCGGGCGAATGTTTGGCGGGCATAAGATGGTCAAGGAATACAAACGGACCCACTGCGTCGGCGTAGCGGTTTGGTAAAATGCGGTTGATGACGTATTCGCCGATGTCGGCCCGGCGTCCTTGTGTTGAGAAACTGGTTTGCTTTTTCATGTTTTAATTATTTAATTCACAATGCAAAGATGCATCATGGGAGGGGCGGGGAGAGATGATAAATAATAGGAAAATCCGTTGACAAATGTCAATGGATCCAGGCGGGGAGGACAGTTCGGGTGGCCTACTTATGCATCATTTGTTTGCGTATACGACTAAGGGTTTCCTTCGTCATGCCGAGATAGGAAGCAATGATATGCTGCGGAAAACGCTGTAAGAATTCTGGATGTGTTTCCACAAAGTGAGCGAGACGTTTTTCGGCTGGCAAACTAACGAAGTCATTCAATCTTTTTTGCGTTGCAATAGCATGCCTTTCGTCTAATTTCAGCGACAATTCATCCAATGCGGGAACGGCATGATATAAATTCAATTGATCCGCCCGGGTGATGAGCAATGCCTCGGTGTCTTCCCAGGCATCGATATTGTAAATCGAAGGAGTGAGCATCACAAAGCTTTCCCGGTCACCCACCCACCAGTTTTCAATGGACAGCCCTACAATATGCTCGGCGCCTTTATCATCGATGCTATATTGTCTCATAGCACCCTTGACCACAAATGCAGCGTATTTGCACACTTCTCCTTCCTGGAGAAAGTATTGTTTCTTTCTGATTTTCTTCGGCACAAACGCTTTTTTGACCAACTCCATTTCGGTCGTTCCGAGGGGTGATCTGATATAGCTGTTGATGTAGGTAAACAGTGCTTCGTGCATGATGACAATTTAGGACCTCCGCGCCTCCTATGCGGTGAAAAATTCTAAACCGCGGAGACGCAGAGGCGCAAAGTAGGCGCAGAGGCAAGAAATAATTTGGTTTGATCTTTCAAACGATACCTTTTTAGTCAGCCCCATGGGCGAGGGGTGAGGAGAAAATCGTTCGTGACGGCCAGCTTTAAGTACCAACGCCGCTACCTTGGGTCTTCATCTGTAATCTCCGATGATAAGCCCCGTAAGACAAT
>Ga0193731_1000108_pt1 | contig 27985 bp, 25 predicted proteins | sample U1a2metaG_FD_144920 | JGI IMG/M metagenome (GOLD analysis project Ga0193731, IMG submission 144920) | Soil microbial communities from a riparian zone of the East river system, Colorado, United States - U1a2 | ecosystem: Environmental > Terrestrial > Soil > Riparian zone | place: USA: East River...
GCGAACAACAGGCCCCGTACTATCAGCTTTTGCTCGGCGGCAAAGTGAATGCCGACGGCGTGCGCTTCGCGCGCCAGATCATGGCTGTACCTGCCCGGCCCATTCCCGCGATTATTCGAGAGCTCCTGAGTTTCTATCAGCAGGACCGCCAGGCTGCCGAGACATTTACCGCGTGGGTCTCGCGCACGCCAGACAAGACCATCAAAGAGCGGCTGCTCTCCTTGGCGGAGGTGACGGCCACCTCCGAGGATATCTTCGTGGACTGGGGAGACACAGAGATTTATTCCCTGAAGCTGGGCCGCGGCGAGTGCGTGGCATGATGGGCAAGGTTTATCTCATTGGTGCGGGACCGGGTGATCCCGAACTACTCACCTTGAAAGCGGCACGCCTGCTCGCTCGTGCCGACGTTGTCCTTCACGATGCTCTGGTCAGCGATGCTGTTTTGGCGGTGATTTCGTCCGCTGCCGAGATCATTAACGTGGGCAAGCGCGCTGGCCACAAACTCCTTACCCAAGATGAAATCAACGCGCTCCTGGTTTCGTATGGGCGGACGCGCCCGGGAGTTGTCCGGCTGAAAGGCGGCGATCCAACGATTTTTGGGCGCGCTGGAGAAGAAATCGAAGCCCTTCGTAAAGCCGGAATTGAATATGAAATCGTTCCGGGCATCAGCGCCGCACTCGGAGCCGCGGCGGCCGCGGGAATCTCGCTCACCGATCGCCGGGTGGCCTCGCAAATTCTGCTTACTACGTTCTCGCGCGGAATCGACGGCGGCTCGATGGATTGGGGTTGCGTCACGAGCACAACCACGCTGGTTCTGTACATGCCCGGCGCAGATTATGCCGAGGTTTCAGAGCGACTGCTCGGAGGCGGGCTTCCGGGGGACCTGCCATGCGTGATCGTCTCTCGGGCAACTGGTTTTCAACAGCAAGTGCGCTGGTCCAATGTCGCCAGACTGGCCAGCGAACAAAAACTCGCGGCTCCGGCCCTGTTGATTGTCGGCCGCGTGGCGTCACGCGACGTCGCGGAAATCAGTGCGCAGTTCTGGGGCACGAATCGGAAAGATCCGGATTTGCAACAAACATCGGTGAGCTAAATCGTCAGGAGCATATCCATGAGCGCAGAAGTGGAAGCAGGGAAGACTGGAAGCCGCTGGAAGTTGTCGCTGGACACCTGGGCAGTGCTGGTGGCCTTTCTTTTGGCGTTGCTGGTCCGCACCGGAGTATTCAAGCACATCCCTTGGTGAAGATTCCTGGAAAAATGGAGATAACGAAACATGGCTGATGTAATCACGGTTCCTCAGGTTCAGCCGGTGCAGCCGGCGCTGCGATTTCTGCGCGTCATCCCCGGAGTTCTGCTGCTTGCCGCCGTCGGCTATGCGGGCAAACTGCTAGAACAAAACGTCGGCTCCTACGCCAAGGTACATCACTGGACGTTTCCGAATATTGAATATGTGCTGTGGGCCATCATTCTGGGGCTGGTGATCTCCAACACCGTGGGCGTCCCGGAAATTTTCCGCACGGGCGTGGCCACCTACGAATTCTGGCTCAAAGCCGGCATCGTTTTGCTCGGGGCGCGCTTTCTGCTCGGCGACATTTTGAAACTCGGCGGCGTGAGCCTCGTTCTCGTGGCCATTGAAATCGCCGGTTCTCTCGCGTTCATGACCTTTCTCGGCCGCCTGTTCAAGCTCAAGCCCAAACTCACGACGCTTCTTGCCGTTGGCTCGGCGGTCTGCGGCGTGAGTGCCATCATCGCCACAAAGGGGGCCATTGAAGCCGACGACGAAGATTCTTCCTTTTCCATCGCGGCGATTCTCGCCCTCGGCGCCCTGGCTCTTTTTACGTTTCCGGTAATCGGGCACTTCCTCCATCTGAGCGACCGCGTGTACGGCTTGTGGGCCGGCCTCGGCGTGGACAATACAGCGGAGGCTACCGCCGCGGGGACGCTGTACTCCGACGCTGCCGGAAAACTCGCCGTGCTCGTCAAGTCCACGCGCAACGCCATGATCGGATTCGTCGTGCTCGGCTACGCCATTTACTGGGCCAGCAAAGGGCAGGCGCAGGCAGTAGGGAACAAGGCGGCATTCCTGTGGCAGAAATTTCCGAAGTTTGTTTTAGGCTTCCTGTTGATTTCGGTCCTTGCGACCTATCACTTCTTTAGCAAGGAGCAGGTCGGAGCGCTCGCCAATCTTTCGCGCTGGGCGTTTCTGCTCACTTTTGCGGGGGTCGGCCTGCGCACCAATTTCAGCGATATGCGCAAGCAGGGGCTCCGGCCGTTCGCGGTCGGCGCCATCGGCGAGGTGGTGATCGCGGGATTTACGCTGGCTTTGGTATACGGCGCGGGGAAGATCTTTGGTTGGTAAGGAAAATTGACAGCGGTCGGTTACTTATAGTCCGAGCACCGCCACTAGTTCCCGCACCGACGATGAGGATTTCTGCAACGCGGCATTTTCTTCGGCCGTAAGTCTGATCTGAATGATTTCCTCGACGCCCTTGGCGCCCAGCTTCACGGGCACGCCGACGAACAGTCCTTTGATTCCGTACTCCCCGTCGAGGTAGACGGCGCAGGGCAGAATCTTTTTCTTATCCTTGAGAATGGCTTCCACCATCTCCACTGCTGCGGCAGAAGGCGCGTAGTAAGCCGAGCCGGTCTTCAGTAAATTGACGATCTCAGCGCCACCCTTGCGCGTACGCTCCACGATGGCGTCAATGCGCTCCGTGGGCAACAGATCGGGGAGGGGAATTCCCGCCACCGTGGAATACCGCGGCAGCGGCACCATGTCGTCGCCATGACCGCCGAGCACAAAGGAGTGTACGTTTTCCACGCTGACCTTGCATTCCATTGCCACAAACGTGCTCATGCGCGCTGAGTCCAACACTCCCGCCATGCCGAGCACGCGGTGCTTCGGGAAACCGCTGACCTTGAGCGCTGCCTGCGCCATGGCATCCAGCGGATTCGTCACCACGATGATGATGCAATTCGGCGAATGCTTCACGATCTGCTCGACGACGGCCTTCACCACGTCGTAGTTGGCCTTCAGCAAATCGTCGCGGCTCATTCCCGGCTTGCGCGGAAACCCCGCAGTGATCACGACCACGTCGCTTCCTGCCGTCGCGGAATAATCGCCGGTCGCCGTGGAAACGCCGGTTGCACGCGAATCCGTCCGCGTGATCGGCCCGGACTCCATCATGTCCAGCGCTTTGCCAGCGGGCGGTCCATCCAAAATGTCTGTCAGCACAACGTCGGCCAGTTCCAGATCCACAATTCGCTGCGCCGTGGTCGATCCCACAAAACCGCCTCCCACTACCGTCACCTTTTTTCTGCTCATGCCGCTCCTTAGTCTTCAATAAAATTCTTGTCCGATAATGCTCTGCGCTCTCTGCGCCTCTGCGTTAGAATATTTTTTTAACTAGCGAGCCACAGCAGCCTCCTTCATATTCTCAATAATTGCTGATGCAAACGCCGACGTGCCCACCTTGGCCGCGCCAGGCATGAGCCGCTCGAGATCGTAGGTTACCCGCTTCTGCTGAATCGTGCGCGCAACGCCGTCCTCGATTAGCGTGGCCGCTTCCTTCCAGCCCAGGAACTCAAACATCATCGCGCCCGAGAGCATCACGGAACTTGGATTGATCACATCCTTGTCCGCATACTTCGGCGCCGTGCCGTGAGTCGCTTCAAAAACGCCAAATCCATCTCCAATATTTGATCCCGGCGCCATGCCCAGCCCGCCCACCTGCGCCGCGCACGCATCCGACAAATAATCCCCATTCAAATTGGAAGTCGCCAGGACGCTGTATTCATCCGGCCGCAACAGCACCTGCTGAAAGACGGAATCCGCGATGCGGTCGTTGATCATCAGCTTCTGCTTCCAGTTTCCCTTGCCGTGAGTGACGTAAATCGCGTCGATCGTCTGCTTCACTTCGCCGTAGACCGTCTTCTTGAACGCGTCCGTGGCCTGCTCGAGTCCCGGCTCGATGAGCGCCGCATTCTGTTCCACCGTAAGCGCCGCATTCTTGTCGAGGTTGTCGATAATCCAGCTCTCGCGTTCGGTGATCGTCTGCGCGCGAAACTCTTCGCGCGCCAAGTCGTAGCCCCAGTCGCGAAATGCGCCCTCGGTAAACTTTTGGATGTTGCCCTTGTGCACCAGCGTCACGCTCTTGCGCTTGTTCGCCAGCGCGTACTTGATGGCCCGCCGCACCAGCCGTTTCGTTCCCGTGGGGGAAATCGGCTTGATACCCACGCCGGAATCCCAGCGAATCTGCTTCTTCCCATCCTTCAACATCTCGTTGTTCAAGAATTCCAGCAGCTTCTTCGCTTCGGGCGAGCCGGATTTCCACTCGATCCCGATGTACACATCCTCGGTATTCTCCCGGAAGATGAATACATTCATTTTTTCCGGCTCGCGCACCGGCGAAGGAACGCCCGTAAAATAGCGGACCGGCCGCTCGCAAGAATAGAGATCCAGAATCTGCCGCAGCGCCACGTTCAGCGAACGAATACCTCCGCCCACAGGAGTCGTCAGCGGCCCCTTGATGGCCACTCGAAAATCACGGATAGCGTCGACGGTATCACCCGGCAGCCACTCCTTGAAGGCATTGAAGGCCTTCTCGCCGGCGAAGACTTCGAACCACGCCACCCGCCGCTTCCCGCCATACGCGTGCTCCACCGCCGCGTCGAACACTCGCCTTGATGCTTTCCAGATGTCGCGCCCCGTTCCATCCCCTTCGATGAACGGAATAATCGGCGTGTCCGGCACTTGCAGTTCGCCGCCGTTGTAACCGATCGGCTTGCCTTCGGAGGGAATGGCCTTCCCGTTATACGAAGTCTTCATGAAGACGGCTCCTTGGTATAAGTTCGACTGCTCTACTGGCGCACGAGGAAAGATTGCGCCGCGACACAACCGCCGTACAACGCGGCAGGCTCGGGTGAATTGGAGAAGATATCACACTCGCGCAACCCTGGAGTATAATCGCGCGCGATTCTCGCTTCATAAAACAGGAGAAAAAATCATGATGATGGACTGGAATCAATACCATAAGGAAGTCGGCGCCCGCATCGGAGACCTGATGAAGGTCTCGCCCGACACGGTTCGCGGCTACCAAACGCTCAGCGCTGCCAATTCCAAGACGAGCAAGCTCGGCGAAAAAACGCGGCAGCTCATTTCGCTGGCCGTAGCGGTGACAACTCGCTGCGACGGCTGCATCGTTGTGCACACTGACGCAGCGCTGAAAGCCGGCGCCACAAAGGAAGAAATCAGCGAAGCGCTCGGAGTCGCTGTCGCGATGAACGCAGGCGCCGCGCTGGTCTATTCCTCGCGTGTGCTGGATGCCGTCGATGCAAAATCCGCTGCCACCCACGCCGGCTAGCTCGATCTAGTCGTAATACTCTTGCCCGAGGTGGGTGATGAGCTCCTCGCCCTTCATCCAGCGAAGCGTGTTCTTCAGCTTCATGGACTGAATGAAGAGATCGTGCTCGGGGTACAGCCCCAGCGCAGTCATCGGCGACTTGAAGTAAAAACTGAGCCACTCCTGGATGCCGCGCATTCCCGAGCGCTGCGCCAGGTCCAGGAACAGGACGAGATCGAGCACAAGCGGCGCGGCCAGAATGGAATCGCGGCAGAGGAAGTCCACCTTGATCTGCATCGGATACCCGAGCCAGCCGAAAATGTCGATGTTGTCCCAGCCTTCTTTGTTGTCGCCGCGCGGCGGATAGTAGTTGATGCGCACCTTGTGGCACATCTTGCCGTACAACTGCGGGTACAACTGCGGCTGGAGAATATATTCCAGCACGCTGAGCTTGGACTCTTCCTTGGTCTTGAATGAGCCAGGGTCCTCCAGAACTTCGCCGTCGCGGTTCCCGAGAATGTTTGTGGAGAACCAGCCTTCCAGCCCCAGCATGCGCGCCTTGAAGCCCGGTGCGAGGATGGTCTTCATCAGCGTCTGACCCGTCTTGAAATCTTTTCCGCAGATAGCCACGTTGTGGCCGTGCGCGAGCTTCTGAATCGCGGGGATATCTACGGTCAGGTTGGGCGCGCCGTTGGCAAACGGCACGCCACTGGTCACCGAGGCCCAGGCGTACAGCATGGAGGGCGCTATCGCCGGGTGATTGGACTTCATCGCCTCGATGAACTTTTCCGGAGTGGAGTGCACGTCTTCCGGCTTGACGAAGGATTCGGTTGAACCGCACCAGCAGGTCACCAGCCGCGAAGCGCGCGAAGTCTTGCGGACGTTGGCGATGTCTTCCTTGATCTGCAGAGCCAGTTCGTACTTGTTCTTGCCTTTCTTGATGTTCGGTCCATCGATCAGCTTCACGAAATCGTGATCGAACGCGGCCTTCATGGGCTTGATGGTGGAGAGAAAGGGCTTCACCTTTTCCAGGTCCTGAGGATTCAGGACGCCCGCATTCGCCGCGGACTGGTAAGCGTTGTCCTTGAAAATGTCCCACCCGCCAAAGCTGAGGTCCTTCAGCTCGGCAAGAGGAACGAATTTCCTTATGAGCGGCGAGCGTGCGTCGGTGCGCTTGCCCAGCCGAATGGTGCCCATCTGCGTGAGCGATCCCACAGGCTGCGCCTTGCCTTTGCGGACGAGCTCGACTCCGGCCATGAAGGTCGTGCTGACAGCCCCCAGGCCCGGAAGCAGCACGCCGAGTTTTCCCTTGGCAGGCGCTATTTTGGAAGGCTTTTCCATGCCGCTCCTTTTATTGAACGATCACAATACGACCGACAGGAAAAATGAAGCTAGAAAAAGAATTGCCGCAGCGGAAGCGTGCCGCGTCCCCAAACAAACTAGTAATGATGAGGGAAGACCTCAGGATTTGCAAATCGGAGCGGGAAAATTTCAGTCCGCTACCGGCTTTGAAGCGGTGGCATGACTCGCAAGAAAGCCATCCGCCTGATGTAGACATTCAGGACAATCCCGCCTCGATTAGTTATTACCAGGTGCCGCCACCAGAGTTAAAGTTAGATAAGTGATGCACAGGGTTTGCGCCCTGGAGGAGCCTCGAATGAAGCTTGTGAATCGATGTGTTCTGTTCGTCATCGCCTTGGTCATCTTCGCTATTGGCGCCACTCTTTTTACTGCTGGAGTGGGCGCCCAGGAGGAAGGATGGAAGATCCTGCGCGCTGACTACGGTTTCAAGAATCAGCGGAGTGACGTCAGCGATATTCTAAAAGACCTCATCGAGCGCGGCGGCGTGAATGGCAGAGTAGCGGTGAATAATCAAACCATGGGCGGGGATCCTGCCGTCGGGAGAGACAAGTCGCTGCGTATCTTCGCCAGAAATCGCAGGAATGAGGAACGCGAATTCAACTACAAAGAGAGCGGCTTCGTTGAAGCCCGTATGTTCACTGTTCGCCGTGATGATCGGGACGATCACCCTGCGAACAATGTCGACCACGATCGGGATGCCCGCCCTGCGCATTACGGCGACCGAGATCGGGATGACTGGAATAGCCTCAAAATCATCGGCGGTTATTACGGCGTGCAGGGAAGGACCGTGAACGTGACGGATGTCCTTCGGAGCAGAATTCGTGAAGGCGTTCTGAGTTTCGTCGTCACCAATAGCGCCTTGGGTGGAGATCCAGCCATCGGCGCGGACAAGATTTTGATCGTTGTTTACCGCCATCAAGGCAAGGAGAGCGCCACGGCCGTGCGTGAAGGGTACAGCCTGACGATACCGTAGCATTAGGCCGCCAAGCCGAACTTCTCGCGCTGCATTCGCAATCAGTCATTTTCGAGTCGTCGTGGTGTCTTTGCGGCACACTCCGCACGTCCAGGGCTGACCGTCCAGCGCCTGAAAATCGTGCGGAGCCGTTAGGATCGCTTTGGAAAGCGGCGAAGCTCGCGGATCAGATAGGCAACCACGGCGAGATTGATCACTAGTGCGAGTCCTTTGCCAACGCTGGCGTTTTTGGCGAGCTCGTACACTTCGAGCGGCAGCAAGGAAGCAGTCGTGACGATCGTAAGATACTCGGCCCAGCGCTTGCCCAGTGCCAGGCCGACGCCTTCAGTCAGAAAAATGGCTGAATAAAAGAACGTGCCTACGCTGAGTTGTTTCAATCTCCGGTCATCCACCATCGACAACTTCGCGAGAAGCAGCTGAATGTAGTGACTGTGCGGATCAACCTGGAAAATGTTGATCCAGTGCTCGACCACGGCATCGACGTCCTTGTGAAGAAGTCTGAGCGCGCCGATGCCCAGTGCGAATAGCGCCAAGCCTTTTAAGAGTTTGAAGGCGGCGATGAGACGCAGGCCACGGTCAGGGTCTCTTCTCTCAGTCATTTTTCACGGTCACGATTGTATATCAAGAAGAAGGCATGCCCCCCGAAGCGGGCGGCCAAACGAGGACGTTTCTTTTCGGCCTGGCTGAAGGATCCGACTCGCCGGTCCGGCGGGTCGCGAAGGATTCCTAGCGCCATCTCTTCAATCGCAGCCAGATCCCGGCAAGGGAACCGAATTTTGCGCCACGGCAAATGAAGACGGGGATCTCGCGCTCTATCGCATAGGGGTTATCGGAGGACTTGCCCACGTATTCGACGTGCTCGAATTCGCGTTCCAGGACTTCCCTGGAATCGTCAAGAACGATCAGACAATTTCCCGAATAGCCGCGCGGGCCCCACAGAAAATAAGTTTGGTGGCCGCTGAGGGCGGGTGGCAGTCCATAGCGGCGGCCAAAGAAATCAATGGCGCCAGCCTGCCCGTAGTTCTGCGCGAAAATACCGCAGCCCGGCCGTTCTTCGGGAGAGAGCCGGTTGTAAGCCTGATTTACGGTGGCAATTATCTCACCCCATCCGAATTCATCGGCGAAATGTTGCGGGAGGATGGCGCGCATGTGGCTATGCTCGCTGCGAGGCACTTTGAAAGGCAGGTGATCCATGTAGGAAATGAATTTATCAATGGGGAGCACCGGCATGACAACCGGTGCAAGCCAGGCTCCTCCTGCGAGAATCAACACTACGAGCGCGGGCTTCAGCCAGACTTGACGCGATCGCGCGATGAAACCCTCGATCACCACCGCTCCGGCTGCCAGGAAGACTGGATAGATTGGCGCGAGATAGTAGTTTTTGCCTTTGAGAACGACGAATACGGTGAACGCGGCTAGATAACACCAGCCGAGGAACCGGTATGGCTTCAGACGGGCGGAGAAAAGAAAAGCGAGCACACCAGTGATCCAGATCGGCGCGAGGATCGGGTGAGCGATGAGAACCTGCTGGGCGAAGAACGCCGCAGGAGAAAGCACAACATCGCGGCCGTCGGCCTTGATGTTGTGCATGAGTTCCACAAAGGGCCAGTGATTCTGAACATTCCAAAGAAGATTCGGAAGAAAAACCAGAAAAGCGAGCGCGCCGCCGAACCAGATCCATTTCCTGGTAAAGACGTGGCGCCGCTCGGTCAGCAAGAGGCCCACAACGATGCTGAACCCAAGTACGGCAATCGAGTATTTCTCTTCAAGACCGATGCCCGCCACGGCCCCGAACCACAGCCAATAGCGGGGGTCGTCGCGCTTGATCGCCAGGATTGCGAAATAAACGCAGCCCATCCACAGCAATGGCTCGAGGCAGTTGGTGGTCATGACGCTGCCGTCGTTGAGATACATGGGCACAGCGATGAACGCCAACGCGGAAAGCACAACCGCGAAACGCCGGCCACCGAGATCTCGAGCGATCATGGCCGTCAAAATAACGGCAGCCGAGGTTGCCAGCGCCGGTATGATTCGAATGCTCCGAAGCGAGTCACCCAGAAGGAGCCGGGAGATCCTTATGAGGAACGGCACGAGGGGAGGTTGATCAACGTAGCCCCAGGCGAGATGGTCCCCGCAGGCCATGTAATCGAATTCATCGCGGAAGAAACCATACTGATTGTTGAAGTAGAGATGCAGCAGCAAATTCGCGATGGCGAGAAATAGGACGAGGAGCATGCCATCCGCGAGGAATGATTGCCTTTGATTGTTGAGAGCGGGCGCTTGCTCAGCGGTGATTTTCATTTGGGTATCTGTAGTTACGCAAGAGTGAGGAAAAGGTTTCGCTCGTTCGATTCCTCTAAGGAAGCGTGAAGGCGATTACGTAGTCGCCTTGCTTCGTGCCCAGTTTGCCGTGGCCGCCCGCGGCGACGACCAGGAACTGCTTGCCTTTGAGGGTGTAGGTCATGGGAGTGGCTTGGCCGCCAGCCGGAAGTTCAAACTTCCAGAGCTCCTTGCCGGTTTCGGAATCGAAGGCGCGGAGATAATTGTCCATGGCAGCGGCAGTGAACACGAGGCCGCCTGCGCTAACCATTGGTCCGCCGAGAGTGATGGTTCCCGTATTCATGCCCGGAATCCAGCTTCCCAGCGGGACGTCCCAGACTTTTTCCCCCGAGAAAAGATCGACGGCGGCGACGGTGCCCCAGGGCGGCGCGTTGCACGGAAGTCCACTCGGCGCGAGAAGCGGCGTTCGAAACATGCCGTACGGTGCGCCGGCCTGCCGCGCAGATTCCCCGTGGAGCCGGTCTGAATCGCTGGCGTTCTTGCGGGCGTCTTCGAACTCTGCGCGGGGAATTAGTTTCACGAAAATGGGAAGGCGGTTGGTGTCCATGAAAAGCAGATGGCTCTGAGGATCGTACGCGGCGCTGCCCCAGTTCACTCCGCCGACGTTGCTGGGGAAGGCCAGCGTGCCCTGCAGACTCGGCGGGGTGAAAATCTCTCCGGATCGCGCGGCCTTGATTTTGTCCGCGCACCATTGCTTCTCCTGCGCATCTTTCCCCCAGGCATCCTCGGGCGACAATCTCTCCGGAACCACGGAAATGGTTGGAGCGGGCTGCGTCGGCCAGGACTCCTCGCCGGCAATATCGCTCTTCGGGACTGGGCGCTCCTCGACGGGCAGGAGCGGCGCTCCCGTCAGCCGGTTCAGGACGAACACTCGCCCCATCTTCGTCGTGATGGCGATCGCCGGCGTCCCGTCTTTCCAAGCGAACAGCGCCGGTTGCGACGCTACGTCATAATCCCAGATGTCGTGATGCACCACCTGAAATCCCCACATGAATTCACCAGTGCTCGCGCGCAAGGCCACCACCGAATTCGCCCACTTGTTGTCGCCCTTTCGGAAGCCCCCGAAATAATCCGGGCTCGCGCTCCCCGTTGGAATGAAAACAATGTCGCGTTCGGCATCCACCGAAATCGTGGACCACGCATTGCCAGCGCCGGTCCGCGGCTCCGTTTTCAGCGTCCAGGGGATGGGATCCCATGTCCAACGGAGTTTCCCGCTTCGCGCGTCGAAAGCGCGAACGATGCCGCGCTCCAGCGTCACCGCCCGGTTGTCCCCGATCGAAGATCCGGTAATCACAAGGTCCTTGAAAATGGCAGGGGCGGACGTGACCTGATAGTCACCGGGGTCGCGCAGTTTGACGCCGCCCGTGAGGTCGAGCGTCCGATCCAAAGTCGGAGCAGGGCTTTCCGGTAGCACCGTCCAAGGCGATCAAACGTGCGTCAAGTGTCCCGACGAAAATCCGCAGGGCGCACGGTTTACCAGCCTTGGCACGCGTTTCTCGCCAGGCAGATACCCCGCGCGAGGTGACTTCCGAAGAGCCGTAGGGCAGCTCAAGCTTGGGGTCAAATTCCCAAAGCTTCGCGCCAGTCTCCGAATTCAATGCGATCACGTGATCGTATGGAGTGCTCAGAAGGAGCTCTCCGTTAGCGAGGATGGGCGTAGCCTCAAACGCAGCTTTCTTGTCGAGTTCTTCATCATGCGGCAGTGCCCCGGTGCGATAGGTCCACGCGGCTTTGAGTTGCGTAACATTTGTGCGGTCGATCTGCGTTGCCGGGGAGTAGCGCGTACCACCGCCATCGTTGCCGTAGTTGGGCCAGCCGGAGTCAGGCTTGGTTTGCGCATGAGAATCGGAGGCCAGCCACAAGAAAAGCAAAACGGAGACAACGGTGAGAAAGATGCGGCGCAGACTTGTGTTCTTCATGGCAAGTAGTAATATCGCGAACCGGCTGCGACGCGCAATAGGTGAGGGATTGAGAGGGATAAATGGGTCAATACGGGGACTACTGCGCAGCTGCCCTACTCTTGAGACGCTTCGGCGGGAAGAGTTCTTACGGAATAACTGCCACTTGGGGGCTCTGATTCAAGCTGAAGGGAGAGAATCAGTGGCGGCGAGTGTTGGAGAAATCGATGGAACTGATAAACGTGACCGCTACCAGAACTACCAGCGCGGCGAGCAGGGCTAGGACTATCACAGCATTCTCCTGAAGAACCAGGAAGGGTAGTGCAAGTCAGACGCCAAAAGGGCACGTCATTTGTTTTCAATGGGTTGCAATGGAACGAGTGTGCAGAGAAGTTGCCAAATACGGACAGATGTACGCTCTCTTTGACAGCAACCGAGCACTGGGACTAGAGTGGACTAACTTGCTCTTGTTTCCCCGTTCGAGGAGCGACACGCCTTAGCTCTTGCTCAGCCGGATCGAGCCATCACCCGTATGGATGGTCAGCGGCTGGCCGCCACCGTTCATCTTGCCGTGCATTTCCGAATTTTTAAATGTTCCCTCTACGGTAACCGGGATACCCAGACTGATGTGGCCGTCGCCCGTGCTGGCATCGATATTCGTCTGAAAATCGGACGGGAGCACCAAGTCCACGCTGCCGTCGCCCGTTCGAATCGTCCAGCTCGAAACCATTTTGGAACCTGGCAGAACGCGCGTGTCCACGCTGCCATCGCCCGTCTTGACGTTGAGTGCATCGAAACGGCCGGCGATGCGGATATGGCCATCGCCCGAGTCGGCCTCCACCTTGCCATCGAGATCACGGGCCTCAATCGATCCATCCCCGGTGCGGAGGCGCATGTCGCCTTTGAGATTTTCAACGGTAATGCTGCCGTCGTTGGTGTGCAGGTCGATCGTGCCGTTCAGCGAGCTAGCCTTTACCGACCCATCGCCGGTATGAACATTCACTGTCCCATTGATGGATTCGGCTTGTACGGACCCGTCACCGGTTTCCACCTGAAGATTGGCCTCGCGAGGCATGCGGACTTCAATGTGAAGGTGCCGCGAATTATTACCGAAAGAGAAGCCCCAGTGGCCGGTGACGCGGGCCGTCAACCCGACCTTGTCGCCGTCCTGATGAGCGTCGACGCGCAGATTCTTTCCCAACTCGTAGCCCTGGTATTCGACGCGAAATTCCACCTGTTTCGAATCACCGGAGGTAACCCGCACGCTCCCGTCATTGGTTTCCACGCGCACGTTGGCGCGTCCAGACACGGCAAATGACTTAGTGACGTCTTCAGCACGGGCGGCGACCGCGGAAGCAGCCAAAAGGGCTATACCGGCAATTCCCAGCCGGATACCGGCCGAGCTGTAGGGAAGTGGCTTCATGTCTAATGACCTCCGTAAGATGGCCTTCTGACACTATATACGACGGTCCGGAACGAAAGGTTCCCCATAACCTAGTCGAACTACCTCCTCATCGTCGACTGGGGGCGCCGAACTTCCAAGTGCCAAAAAGGAGGTGGATCGCTAATAGGTTGGGGGGTGAGTATCCGTTCGGCAGAAGAGGCATCGCCGTGGATGACCAGCCCAATGCCAGGCGAACCTACGGTCACTGGAGCTGAGACAAAGCTTGCGTACGCGATGGGAAGACCGGAGCGGTTTGGGCTAGTCTCTACGTTCGCCAGCCCGTCGACTTGCGCAGTCACCAACAGGACAAAAACCCGGCCCGCTTGCAACGTGATGGGCGGAGTCATGGACGTCTTGGCAGTGCTGAACTTTTCGGAAGGGAAATACAGCATGCTGCCATCCGGCTGCGTTCCGAGCACGAAGAGTTGCACCCCATAGCTGGTCGGCGTCCCGCTGCTTGGCGGGGACCAACTCAAAGTGATTGCTGTGGAATTGATCGTCCTTGGCACGGAGAGGCTGACGCCGTTGATCGTCGGATTCCGCACTGCGGAAACCAATGGCGCCACAGGCCCTGTTGGCAGGGCGGTGCTCTCTCCGTCCACCAGGAGGAACGGAACGGTGGCACCGGAGTTGGGAATCGGGATCTGCAGTGAAGCTTTTTGGCAAAACGAAAAAATCCGCAACCAGGCAGAAGGAAACGGATCACCGTACAAAAGGGTGCCGAAACTCTGGTCGGTGAGGATCGGCGGCTGAGAAGCAACGGGCAACGTAAATAGCGTGTCGGAGGAATTGTCGCAACTGGTCACTGCTCCGCTCGGCGAACCAAAGCTGATGCCCTGCGACGCCGATGTGAACAAGGGCAAGTTTGGTCCCAAGAAAGAATTCATTCCGGAGGCTAATCGGCTGGTTGCAAAAGGTTGCGCGGAAACAGTCAAACGGACCCAATGGGGTTGGCAGTAGCGGGCCCGGCATTATTGAACAAAGGCGCCCACGATGATCCGTTAATGGAGAGTACAAAGGAAGACTCTGGGGAGGCATTGAGCGCTCCCGTAATGGAATTTGTTGCCCCATCCTGCACGGAAAGATTAGACAGCGTGAGCGCAGGTCCTAGCACGAGCCCGTTCATAGAACCCAGGGACACCGGCTCAAATTGCATCAGGAAGCCCGTGCCGGCCTGCAAGAAGTCGATATTCGAACTAACGATTGCCGACACGTCAACGGTCGTCGAGCCCACGGGGACATTCCGAGGGAATTCAATATCGAGCATCTGCTGGTCCGTTAGGAACCCGAACCAATCCTCCGTAAATAACGGATCGAGTCCTGAAGCACTGATATTGAAGATGGTGTTCTGGACGCCGCTCGTGGCACGCAGGGGAGAACCAATCACATCGTGGCCAAAATCAAACGTGCTGCTGCTCGTCCAGTAGGTCGCCAGCGGCGCCATGCGCAGCCAATAGAAGCCTCCGGGCACATTCGGGATGCTGAAGGTACCGTCAGCATTGCCGGACCCTTTCAGCACCAGAAGGGAGCCGTCTGCCTGCGGAACGAGTGCGGCCCCCTGAGCGGCTGATCCAACGTTCTGCGTCCAGTCGAACGGAACAGTAAGGGGACCGCTGGATTTCCAATAAGTGTCGATCCAGCTCAAATGAACGGTGCCACTGGGGGTAACGGCCCACGACTGGGTGCTGACGTCGCCCGCAGCAGCGGTTGCGGTAACGCGGAATTTGTTCGCGACCCGCGATTGGGCGGTCGTGGGCGTCCAGGTAATCGTGTTGCCGCTCAATGCCGCGCCCGCAGGAGCAGTGGTTAGCGCAAAGCTGACCGCGGTTCCTCCCGGGTCGGTCGCCGCAATCTGATATGTGTAAGCGACACCCTCGCTCGCCTGCGTTCCGGGTGTGGTCGTGAAAAGGGGACCGGGCGGCGTAACATGCGTAGCGCTGCCGCAGGCAGCCAACATAGGGATGACAAGAATAACGACCGCGAGGAAGGGTGTTCGCCGTTGCATGAGGGGCCTCTAATTCTTTTCAGCGGGACCGGGGAATTATACCGTTGCAGGCCGCGCAAGCAAACATCACTCCCCATAAACCATGCCGCGTAACCCACGCCCGGCGCGCGGGGCACATTTGTGCAGGATGGGCGAGCTCCACCGGTAGCGTGAACGCCACTTCCGTCTCAGCCGCGTCTTGCTGCGTGCCTCTTTCCCGCAATCCGCGTGGGAGAGCCTGATTTCGGGCGTAGCGCAGCCAGGAATTCAGTAGTCGGCAGGGTATTGATGACATCCTTTTTCTCGAGCCAGCCGCGGCGGGCCATGGTAACGCCATAGCGAATAAAAGAGAGGTTGGCGGTGTTGTGGGAGTCCGTCGAGATCACCACCTTGACGCCGCGCTCCTTGCACATGCGGAGATAGACGTCTTTCAGGTCGAGGCGGTCCGGATAGGAATTGCACTCCATGGCGGCGCCGTGTTTCGCGCACGCCTCCAGCACCTTTTCCATATCGTAATCGATGGGATCGCGCCGGAGCAGCAGTCGTCCAGTGGGATGCGCGATGATCTGCATGTAGGGGTTTTCGATGGCCGCGAGCATGCGCTCCGTCATGGCGGAGCGGTCGAGGTTGAAATAAGAGTGGATCGAGCAGACCACCACGTCGAGCTGCGCGAGAATTTCGTCGGAGTAGTCGAGCGATCCGTCCTTGAGGATGTCCACTTCCGCCCCTGCCAGAACGCGGATGCCCAGGTCTTTGTCGTTGGCAGCGTGAATTTTCTTGATGTGCGCGGCCATGCGCTTTTCGTCCAGGCCGTTGGCGACCGTGACGGCTTTCGAATGGTCGGTGATGGCAATGTACTGGTGGCCGAGTTCGCGCGCCGCTTCAGCCATTTCTTCAATCGAGTTCTTTCCGTCGCTCGCCGTGCTGTGCATCTGGAGGTCGCCCTTCATGTCCTTCAGGGTGATCAGATGCGGCAGCGTGTGGTTTTCGGCGGCGGCGATTTCGCCGGCGTTTTCGCGCAGTTCCGGAGGAATGAAGTCCAGCTTGAGTTTCGCGTAGATCTCTTCCTCGGTGCGCCCAGCCACCCGCTTTTCACCCTTCAATGTCGCCAACGCATATTCATTGAGGGTTAGTCCCATATCGTTGGCGCGGCCGCGAAGGGCCACGTTGTGCTCTTTTGACCCCGTAAAATAGAGCAGGGCAGCGCCGAAGTTTTCTTTTTCAAGGATTCGAACGTCGACCTGCAATCCGTTCTCCAGCGTGAAGCTGACCTTGTTTTCTCCGTGCGCCAGCGTTTGATCGATGCCGGGAAATGCCAGGATGTGCTTGGCGAGCGCGTCCACGTGCTTCTGCGAGGTGTGGCCATCCGCGAGGGTGACAAGAAGGTCGAGATCGCCCACGGTCTCTTTGCCTCGCCGCAGCGAGCCGGCGGGCGTGACGGATTCGACGGCCTTTCCTGCCTTTTCAATGTGTGCAACAACCGCGGCTGCCGCGGCTTCGGCGGTATTTACATGAAATCGTCCGCTGGATTTCTTGAAGACTGCCACCGCTTTGAGGATATTTTGTTCGCTCTTTTCGCCAAAGCCGGGGAGGTCGCGCAGTTTGCCCTCTTTCGCGATTCTCTCCACGTCGGCGACCGTGCCGGCTTTAAAATTGGACCACAGGAAGGCGACCTTCTTCGGCCCAAGAGACTGGAGTTGCAGCAGATCCAGAATCGTCGCCGGGTATTTTTTCAGCAGCTTCTTGCGCAGCGCATAGTCGCCGGTCTTTACGATTTCCTGTAGATGCTCGACCATGCGGTCGCCGATTCCCGGTAGTTCTTTGAGCTTTTCCGGCTCCTTCGCGAGTTGTTCGATGGATTCGGGCAGGCCGTCGATCAGTTCCGCGGCCTTTTCGTAGCTGCGATATCGGCCGATAATGGCGCCATCAATTTCCAGAAGTTGCGCAGTTTCACGGAGAATGCGGGCGATCTGTTTGTTGTCCATGCCAGGAGATTATAGAGCCATCCCTCGCTCCAAGAAAGGTGAAGGGCCCAGATTCGCCCCGCCTAGTCTGACTAGGCTGCCACCGGACGAAGTTCTTGCAGATACTCTCGCAGGTAGGTGAGCAGCCGCTGCTTCTTCGCTTTGCCGCGTTCCGAGTTTAATTCTTCTGGAACCCTATCGGGAATGAGACCGGGGCTGAGAGGTGTCACGCGATCGTAAATCGACCGCCAGGTCTTCTTCACGGCAGAGAGCGAAATCCCGAGCGCGGCGGCAAGATCCTCGTCTGTTCCGCCTTGCAGCGCGGCAAGCATCAGGCGTTGCTCACTGGGACGGAAGCCGAATTGCGGAGAGGGGTAGACGAAAAGGGAACCTATCCACGTACCGACGTGGGCCATCGCCAATTCCCGCGTCAGGCCAATGTGATGAGGCGCAGCGAAAACTTCGGGCAGCGGCGTATCCGGGGATTCAACATAGCGGCCATCAACGGGACTGAAAAACAACCCTCCACTGCGAATTGCCCCCTTCAGATTCTCGAAGGTCATTGCATGTGCGGTGATTTCCTTCAGCAGAAAACCCCGGTGCACCTCGACAAACGAAGTAATCATTGCCGCCAAACCCTCCACAGACTGCAACTATTGGCGTTGGCGTGGCGCACCTGCTTGTCTGAAAGCAACGGGGAATCGCGCAGGAGGCGCTTGGTCAGTACGGGTCCGTTCCAGGAGAACCGCGGTGTTTTCATGTCGATGAGAAACTCGTCCGAAACGAAGACGCTCACACCGACTCTTACTCTTCGAACCTGGGAATCTGCCGCATCCTCAAATACGAAACCGCGAAAAGCCTCGCGCCCCAACAGGCTCAACCAAACAGATCGCAAATCCCTAACGCCGCTTCCATATTGCGGACCGAGCAGAGGGTGCGCCTTCACGATTTCAACGCCTTCCCAAACGTCCTTCGGTTGCATGGAGCGATGATCTCTCAGGGCCATGTACCCCCTCCAAAAAAGAGGCTCAGGGTTTTCTGGCGGGGAGTCTCTTAGGTCACTTGTTTGTAGAACTGTAGTACCTAAGATTGCATTCCGCAACACGCCCGGTGCGAGGCTTGACCTGGCTTCCCAGGCAGCGTCAAGGAACGACACTTCTCCAGCCCGCGCGATTGTCGTTCCTTGTCGCTTGCCCTGCCCGGAAATGCTCCATAGGCTTCACAAGAAAGCGGCGGACCGATTTCATGACCGGCCACCGCCCCGTGACGGTCAAGATTCACTCAAGGAGAAGAAATCGTGAAATCCAAGATTCCAGCAGTCGGTTCCATGCAGCAACTAGTCTCTACTTCCCGCTATGAGGAGGTGATAATGATCTATTCCAACGCATCCGCGAGGGTTTTACATCGCCTCGTCTTCTGCTCCATTTTGGTTGCATCGGTGCTGCTCGCAGCCAGCTCGGCATCAGCAGCCAACTTAACAGTAATTTGCCCGAGCGGTGGACCGGGCGCCTATCCCAGCATCACGTCGGCCCTAAACGCAATCACTAACAACGCGGGCCCGAACTCGATCACGGTAAGTGGTACGTGTACTGAGAACATCCTCATTCGTAACCAGAACGATCTCAACATCCAGGCTGCCCCAGGCAGCACGGCGGTGATCGCGAACGCAGCTAACCCTGCTCAAATCACGGTCCAACTTTTCGGTTCGCGCCTCGTTTCGTTCACTGGGCTGAGTATACAGGGCGGCAATCCCGGCGTTTTTGTGAACCAGGGTTCCGAACTTCAGATGTTTAATTCAGTGATCGAAAAAAATGTTGGCGGGGGAGCTGAGGCGCTGATCAAGTCCGACCTCAATCTGATTTCATGCATCATCCGCAACAATGGCGGATTTGGCATCTTGGTCGGCGATTCAAGCGTCGTGATGGTTATGACGCCCATTCAGATTCTGAATAACAACGGTCCCGGGGCCGCAGCCTTCTCGAACGGGTACATTAAGTTCCAAGGCACCGGCGGACATATAATTGAAGGAAATGCAGGCGGTGGCGTCGAGGCCGACAGCGAGGGGCACGTGTTTCTCCAAAGCGATCTTCCGACCGTGATCCGCAACAACGGCGGCGGCGGGCTTGTTTTTGTGAGGGGTTCAACCGGTAGGGTCGATGGCCAGAACACAATCGAAAACAACGGCGCGGTCGGTGTTCGCGTAGAGTCCAGCGCGGTGACGTTCATTGGTGCCTCAGCCGGAAGCACTATTACGGGACACGGGTTTGCTGGCGTGGACGTCTCACGTGGAGGCGAGTTGACGTTCATGGGCCCTCACCAGATCACCGGCAACGGAAACCCGACAGATGGAGCGGGCATACGCGTCGAGCGCTCTTCGCTTATAATTAGTCTTCAAGACGGGGCAACAGTTTCAAACAACATTGGAAGCGGCATCCTCGGCGACGCGAACAGTGGCATAGTTCTCGGCCCAACTGCATCGGTTACAAATAACACATCCACGGGTATTCGGCTTAGGCACAAGAGTCTGGTCGGCCTTACCGCGCCAGTGACGATCCAGGGCAATGGAGGCGCGAACATCGCGTGCGATTCCACCTCCCTGGCGTACGGTCAGCTTGCCGGTATCACAGGTGTTCATTGCGAGCAATGAACGGAGTTCTGACGCTCTCTACAACCTAACCCGGGCCCCGACCGCAGTCGAATGTTGGGTGCAGCGGTCGGTAAAGCTCTGGAGCCCTTGCCCGAAGGGACCGGCGTAATCCAGGTCCTTGTAACGCTTCAGTAGAGGCATTTTGGCGTCGCGATAGGTGAGATTTTGGGCGGTTGCAGCGAACAGCGGAATGCTTATAGCCGCAACCGCCCATTGTCCCAAGTCCAGCGCGCAAGGAGTTTACGTTGAGTGATAGCGGCGCAAGTCATCGACTGGAAGTGCAAGCCTTCCTGATTCTCGAGAGAGTGGCCGGCTCGAAGGAGTTAGTTGTATCGATTCTTCTTCAGGCGGATGGAACATTCGTCGGGAAAACCTCTCTAGGAATTGTCGCTGAGGGCCAGGAAATCTTGCTCTCCTTGCGATGGGATCAGCCGAAGCAACGTTTCGTGGCCAGCTCTCAGGCAGCGGGAAGCGCGCCAATCCTGTCATTCATCGCATTTGCACCGCCTGGCGCGGCCCGCGACGTTGTTCCCCCGGAGTTCTCGATGGCGAAGAAATTCGTGCTGAACTCGGATAGGAGCAACAATACGGAAGCCCATGAAAATCAGAACTGAAGACCGGTTTGCCGGCACGCACAACGTTTGCCGTTTTCGATGTCACACAAAGGGAGTCTCAGGTAACTTTGTGTCTATAAAAAGGAGCGAGATATGAATATGCGCAATGCTGCGTTGGTGTGTTTTCTGATTCTGATTCCGTGCTCGCTGCGTGCCCAGAACAAAAGGGACGATTGGAAGGTGCTATACGGTCTTCGCTCTGGTGAGAAGATTGAGCTGATTGAGACTGGCATGAAGAAGCACGTCGGTACTTTCTCAACGGTCACTGAGGAAGCAATTCAGTTGCGCGAAGGATCAAACGACATCGGCATTCGCAAAGAAAACGTCGCGCGCGTGACACGGCTCGAGAAGAGCCATCGGCTCCGCAACGCTGCGATCCTCGGAGTCGTCGGCGCGGGCGCAGGCGCGGGAATCGGCGCAGCTGCATCGAGATGTTCCAGTTCGAATGGTTCGTTCAACCTATGTGGTATCGGGCGCGGCGCCGAGGTCGCTATCGCCGCGGTGGTTGGGTTGGCGGGTGGCGCCGGCATTGGCGCCGCCATACCCAGCCATCCCACAATTTATCGAGCAGAGCCAGCGAAATCGAATGCGCCCCATTGATGCAATGTCCTCTCGCCCGGATCGTCTCTAAATTAAAAGAGGCCGGCAGTTGGGCGCGTCTGCCGGCCAAATGAGTGCTTACTCCTTCAACCACCGGCCTTTGAGACGTTGGCCGCCTGGGGGCCTTTCGGTCCCTGAACAATTTCGAATTCGACCGGGTCTCCTTCCTGCAAGGTGCGATAACCATCGCCAGCGATGGCGGAATAGTGTACGAAAACGTCTGGGCCGTCATCGCGCCCGATGAAGCCGTATCCCTTGGAATTGTTAAACCACTTCACGGTTCCTTGCACTTCGCTTGCCCTCCTGACAGGGACTTCGAGATTTTGCACCACGCCGCCAGGCGAATAATCCTAACGACGTTTAAGATTCGAATGGCGCGGAGTGTACCAGAATCGAAGTTCGAGTCAATAGAACATTCTTCTTTTATAGCAACGTTTTGTGGCAAAGATAAATTTACGTTTATCTTTCTACAAAAACGATTCAATAAGACCGGTGGGATTAGCGTTTTTGCGGGGAGAGAAACCGGAGATAATATAGAATTCCGGCGATGGATTTCGCGTCACGAAGTTTTCCGGTGCGGATCATCACCTCCAGTTGCTTGCGATTATAGACACCGGAAATTATTTTCTCATCTTCTTCCGGTTCCGCTTCGCCGGCAGTCAGGCCTTCTGCTAGGAGGATGAACATGCGTTCCTCCAGGAAGCCGGGGGTCGGGAAAACGTCCAGGAAAACGCGAAAACGCTTTGCGCGATACCCCGTTTCCTCAATAAGTTCGCGGGCCGCGGCCTCTTTGGGAGTTTCGCCGGGATCGATGCGGCCAGCGACCAACTCCCATAGATACTGCCGGGCGGCGTGGCGGTACTGCTGGATGAGCAGGATTCTCCCGTCGGGAAGAACGGGGAGGACCACGACGGAACCCGGATGGGTGATGACTTCGCGGATCGTTCGAACGCCGCTTGGCTCGATGACCTCGTCCCGGCGAATCCCGAAGACCGGGCCTTCATAAATTGTGGTGCTGCTGAGAACGCTTGCCTTCTTTGCGCGTGGCGTACCTGAAGATTTTTTCATTTTTGTTTTCCTGGTCCTGTTTCTCGTGCCACATGATACCGGGAAACGGTAAATTCGCCACGTCGAGCCGGGCCTCAGACTTGTTTGCTGCGGAGACAGGGAGCGCCTATACTCGGCGTTTGGGATCACCGTGGAAGGGGGGCACAGGCTGAGGCCTGCGCTACTGCATGTCCATAAACACGATCATCGTGGATGACGAGAAGCCGGCGCGGGACGAGCTGGCCTTCCTGCTGAAGGGGTTCCCCGAGATCAATGTGATCGGGCAGGGGAAGAACGGCGTGGAGGCAGTGTCGCTGATCAAGGAGCATGCGCCGGACCTGGTGTTTCTGGACGTGAAGATGCCCGGGCTGGATGGGTTCGGCGTGTTGAAAAAGATCGTCGAGCGCAAGATGAAAATGCCGCACGTGGTCTTTGCCACCGCGTTTGACCAATATGCGGTGCAGGCGTTTGACGTGAATGCCGTGGACTACGTGCTGAAGCCGTTCGATAAGGCGCGCATCGCCAAGGCGATTGCGCGAGCGCGAAAGATGCTGGAGACGCAGACTTCGGCCACCGAGCGGCTGGAGCAGCTCGTTAGCCAGCTAGGCGCAGCGAAACCGAGTTCTTCGCCGCCGGTGAAAATACTGGTGAGGTCGCAACAGAAATTGCTCCTGGTGGACGGCGAAGATCTGATCTGGGCCTCCATCGACCGCGGATCGATCTCCGTCATGGCCCGCGGTGCCGAGGGCACGTCGAATTACCGCACGCTCGAAGATCTAAGCGAGGCGCTGGATTCGGAGTCGTTCTGGCGGCCGCACCGCTCATTCCTGGTGAACATTCATCACATCAAGGAAGTGGTGCCGTGGTTCAACTCCACTTACATGCTGAAAATGAACGACAAGAAGCAAACGGAAATCCCCGTTAGCCGCTCGCAGATCAAGCGCATGCGCGAATTGTTTAAGTTGTAGGCGAACAACCGCCGCACCCTATTCGTGGTCTCGCTCGCCAAGGTGGAATGGCCTATTCAGCCACAGATGCCAGAGCACCGGGGTCCCGTTTCCGTTTAGGGCAGCATGGACGAATAGATTTCCCTCAGTACTCCGCGGGGCACTGGGGGAAATCTGGGACGGGTTCCGCAACAGCCTCAAGAACAATCGTTATGCAGCGGGCTAGGTGCTGGCGGGCCTGCGATACATGGGATAGCACTCAGATATTCGTAGATGGCACGGAGGTCATGATCCGTCATGTGCTGATAAATGGGCCATGCCATGATTTGGAGCAGATCCTCGTCGAATGGAGGCGGGACACAGTTTGTGTTTGGCATTCCTGTACAGGTCGGATGCAGATGATCGAAGTCTTTGCCAGTCCTGATGATCTGTGCAAACTCCGAAAACGTGTGGCCCCCTTCAGGCAGTCCGTTCCTGTCCGGTGTTAAGTTGCGGGAAATAATGTGCAAGGGAGAATTTGGCGCTGGGAACCCACCAAAATCCCTGCCGCCACCCAAGTAGGTTGCAGGATTGATCTTCTCCGGCTGGCCAAAGTCGGGGTTCCCACCCGGAAGGAATTCGGTAGGAGGACCGGCGCTGTGGCAGCCATTGCAATCACGAGGAGATGCCGAGCTAAGCCGGAAGTGATCTTACGAGTCCGGGTTGAGAACTTCGCTGACTTTGCGGGCAAGGGAGTTCAGTTCAAAAGGTTTTTCGAGGTAGTGGTCGCGATGTTCGGAAACGCCGCGGCGAATGGCGGCATCGTCGGTGTAACCAGACATGAATAGAATCGGAGTAGCCGGACGGGACAGTTTCAGTCGGTCGGCCATCTCCCGGCCCCCCATAACCGGCATAATGACATCGCTAATCACGAGATGAATCGGGCCCTTATGAGACTTGGCTCTCGCCAGGCCGTCGGCGCCATTCGCGGCCGTGAGAATGGTGAAGCCGGCGATGCCGAGATAATCGGAGATGAGTTCCCTCAGACTGGGCTCGTCTTCAACCAATAGAATGGTGCCGTACGCCGGCTTTAGCGGCAGAACCCGGTTCTCGATCGGGGAAGCAGACACGAGTTCGTCTGTCGCCGGAAAGTAAATCTTGAACGTCGTGCCTTTGCCCGGCCCTGAATCGACTTCGATTCGTCCGCCGCTCTGTGAAACCGTTCCATAGACCATGGCGAGTCCAAGCCCGGTCCCTTTGCCGCGTTCCTTGGTTGTGAAGAAGGGTTCAAAAATGCGCGGAAGGAGTTCCGGAGGGATGCCGCTTCCCGTATCGCTGACAGTCAACAGAACACCTTCGGTGATTTTTTCAAATTTCGAGGTAACCGGCAGGGTTTCATTTTCCGTCCGGAATCGGAGCGTTCCTCCCGCGGGCATCGCGTCGCGAGCATTCACCGCCAGATTCAGCAAGATCTGTTGCATTTGATTGGGGTCCGCCATGATCCTGCGGAGATTTCGACCGGGCCGAACGTCAATATGAATGTCCTCACCGATGAGGCGGGGAAGAAGATTGGATATTTCCATAACGGCGTGGTTAAGGTCGAGGACCGAAGGCTTGAGGATCTGCTTGCGGCTGAAAGCCAGCAATTGGCTCACGAGGGCTTGCGCGCGGTCCGAGCCCTTCATGATTTCCGTTATTTTGCGGCGGAGACCGTCATCGCCGGGCTTGGTTGGAAGGGCCAACTCCGCATAGCCGCGGATGACGGTCAAAAGATTGTTGAAATCGTGGGCGACACCGCCGGCAAGCCGGCCGAGCGACTCCATTTTTTGCGCCTGACGGAGCTGCTCTTCGAGCGAGGAGACTTCCGCTTCGGAGCGTTCGTGTTCGGAACGGATGCGCAAGGTCGAAATGCCGTAGGCAAGATTAGTGGCAAGTTCCCGGAGCAGAGTCACTTCTTCAGCGTCAAAGACATCTTCTTCCTCTGAATAAATTGCCAAGCAGCCGATCACGCCCTGTTCTCCTGAAAGAGGAAGTGCAATTACGGATAAAAACTTTTCCTCCGCGGCCCGTCCGGCCCAGGATGCGAAGCGCGAGTCCTTCAAAGTGTTGTGAATGATGCATATCTCGCCGGTCCTAATAGCGACCCCGACGGGGCCGCGGCCTTCCGGTGTGTCCGCCCAAGACCCGTGCACGGAAGCAAGATAGCCACGGGTATCGCCGAACTGCGTGGCAACACGAACAGATTTGGTTTGGTCCTGCTCGGGGAATCCGACCCAGGTCATGCGATAGCCGCCCGTATTGACGATGATCTGGCAAACGCGTTCGAGGAGTTCCGATTCGTTCGCTGCTCGGACGAGCTCCTGGTTGCAGCGGCTGAGTGCGAGAAGCGCTCGGTTAAGGCGCTTGAGTTCACTGGTATCGCGAAAGATGGCGAGAATGACAAGCCGGCGCGGACTATCGAGCTCGATGCGGCGAACGCTGACGTCCACTTCAACGGAACGCCCGTCGGCCCGCCGGATTTTGAGTTGAACGCTGTGCGACTCGCCGCCCGAAAGCCCCGCCCGAAAGATTCTGGCGTAGTCCTGATCTTCACCAGTGGGAAACAGAGAAGATTCCGGGACGAATGCCAGGCGCTCGGACGGAATTCCGAAGAGATCGGCGCCCCGCGCGTTCGCTTCCAGAACGATACCTGTCTCGTAATCTATAATCAGGATGGCGTCACTGGCGGAATCGAAAAGGCGGCGATATTTCTCCTCGGAACGGCGGACGTTGCTGAGCAGGTGGCGGGAAGTCCCTATGCCTAAGACCAGGAGAAGGGCGCTGGTTCCCACGGTGAGCAAGTTGAGCAAATTACGGATCCAGCGGTCACCTTCTGCCAACGTCGAAGAGAAGTGATTTTCCGTAAGAGTGAGACGCGAGTCGCACGCTTCGATTTCCTCGAGGACGCGCCGCACCGTTAATGGATTTGGGTGGTCTGAAAATGTCTCCGCATGGAGCTGATCCGCGAGCTCCGTGAGATTGTCGATCTCATGATCCGCAGCCGTCCAATCAGCAATTGCAACTCGCATGAAGCTGAAATCGTGAAACCAGCGAAACATGCGGACCATGCCGGGGATATCATCAGGATTGATCTGGCCCCTTGTAAACCCCTGATACACGATCGTCATATCTGGAGCGGGTTTTTCAAGCTCGATGCGGGCAAATTTATCTCCGAGGGGTGCCCGGATGGCATTCAGGTAAGCTTGGAAGTCCGCTTGGGAACTCGAGCTGGCGTACTGCATCAGACTGATAACCGCTTCTTTTTGTCCTTTAGACCAATAATCCTCACCCTGGATGTAGGCACGCACCGAAGACAAAATCATGGAGCGGAAGGCGCCGAGGAGAAAAACAAATAGGACGATGCTGACAAAGAGAGAAACTACAACAAAGAGCTTTCGGCCCAGGGTCGATTGACGATGATCGCTGCGGAATGCCATTTTGCGCGCCGTGTGCAAAAAGATAACCAAGACTGGGGCTTTCTTTAATTCTGCAACATCTTTGTTGTGGCTCGCGGACCTGTGTTCAGATCGGCATATCCGGTTGCGACACATCCTCGGAAGTGCGCTTCAGCAGCAATCGGAGGGCCTTACTCGCTTCTGGCGCAGTTGGGTTCGGGGGAGTCTATGCTGTTTCCTCCTATGCCTACGCGGAAAGCGTGCCGTGTCTTAGCATTTCTCATACGCCTCGCGTACTTTTTTTCAATGCGAGTGCGTTGCGGTCAACGGACACGATGGATTTTTCGCTTAACGACCACCAAAAACTGATACGGGATACGGTTCGCCAATTCATGAAGGCGGAGGTGCACGCGCTCAGATTTCTGACAATTCCACTCGTCCTAAAGCAGTGATGGTACGCGTCCCGTCGTCTGAGGACTGTGTCGCAAAGACAAAAATATCTCCTGCAAAAGATCTCCAATCTGGTATCATGTTTGTAGGGCGAGTTGTGGCTCACACAACTCGCCCTTTCCCCTTTTGCGGGTGGCCTGCCCCGGATCGCTCTGGCTTTCAGCCTGCTGAAAACTCAACGTTAGTCCGTACTGGTCCTTCTAGCCTCGCGGCCGCCGTGCTCCCACTCCTTCGCTCAGCGTGAAATTGTCATCCCGAGCGCAGCCAGGGATCCGCTTTTTTCTCTGTGACCTCTGTACTCCGGACTCTGTGCTCTCTGCGTTAAGTCTTTGTCTCTTCTTTCGCCTGTTAACTGTCGACTGTCAACTTCTCCTTTTGCCCTAGTCGTCACAAATCTCCCTTCGCCCGCGCGCACACCCGCGCCTGCGCCGCTCGCCCGCAAAGGCCGCCCACGACTTCATCCCGCGAACCCCTGAACCCTCCTATCTTCAGTGCATGGCAATGAATATGGATGCGCCGCGACACGGGTCGCGTACCATATTATTAGTGTGAAGTGGGCCATCGAGATGGCCGATGGAAGTAACTATTCCTGTGAACATTCGCCACAAAATCACAAAACGGAGTACCGATCGACGAAAAAAAGGCCGAGCACCATGCCGAGGAAATGAGCCTGTGCGATCCCCGCAAAGCTAGCAAGCTCACGCGGGCTCAGCGGCTCGTCCGCAAGCACGTCAGGCAGGGCACCTCTCTGGTTGACGAATTGCTTGCCGAACGCCGCGAGGCCGCTCGAAACGAATAGGATCGTGCATACAAAATGGATATGAACTTCAAAGTGCCACTGCTTCAAATCTCGTCATTTGGCAACGATCAGGGCAAAAACCTGGCAAAGGGCGTCCAAGCCTGCCGCGAGGCCAAAGCGCTGGGAGCGAATTTGGCTGTATTCCCAGAGCTTTGGAATAT